>JGI24697J35500_11274887_pt1 | contig 11826 bp, 9 predicted proteins | sample TergutMp193P1_FD_35500 | JGI IMG/M metagenome (IMG submission 35500) | reverse complement strand
GTGTCGCGGTCATGGAAGAGTAGAGCTACAACTCTACCCACCCTCTGGGCCACACCAGGCCTGTAATGGGACCATTTTACCTTTACCTTACTATGTAATCTAGTCAAAGCAAGTGCTTGTAACCAGATTCACTTTAATCTACTCTCACCATCACAACCTATTCACTTAAAAATGCACTATCCTTCCTCTTGTGCCTGTCTTAAAACTGTCTTCTTTCATGATGAGTCTCCACTAAAACCTTCATGCAACTACTGGTCCCCTTGCACACTACATGCCCTTTGCAGCTCAATTGTTTTATCGCAAACATAAAGAATATTCTGCCTAACCAAAACTGAGAACACATAATTCTTTGGCTATGTAGCAGTCTTTTTAGTCACAATATTAAACCGCATTTCAAAACACTAATTGCAAACTTGATCCAAAAAGAAGTAGTTTTCATGGTTCAGAATCAAGACTTACAGGTCTACAGTAAAACTGACTAAAGTACCCTTTCCATGCTAAAGTTCATATTGAAAAAAATGGAGCAGAAATAATGTAACTAATATTTATTTTATTACATATCTTCAAGAAACTCTCGCTTAATGTTGGTAACTATGTGGAAACGTGGGTCAGTAAATTTTATAACACTAAAAAAAGAGGGCACTTTGATGTCTTATGAGAAAACAAATGCTCAATTATTCTTACTTTAATGAAACACAGGCTCTTGAAAAGCAAGTTCAAATCTAAAAGTTGCAGGAATGCATGTAACATATTAGGTTCACCGTGTTTCAAATGTCTGTCTCTGAATGTAATAACCTGAGACCACTGAATACAGTTTTGTGCAAAGCAGAATTAAACAGCCTTACGAACACCTGTCAACCTATTACAGTATGGTTAAAGCGGACAGTAATAATAAGCATCTTAGATGGAAACCCACAAGGGTATCAGCATGCATCTCAAATATAAGACGCACCTAACTCACTACATATTTAAAATCGTGAAAACTGTTTCATACATAAGTTGTCAAGAAAAATGAAACACATTCGGGTCCCACATTCCTGCCCAACAAACTTTACCTGTAATCCTTATGGTTTTGAAGACAAAGTGGAATTTTATGACTGATTCGTTTACTTTGATCAGATTTTATATTTAATTATCCCTGCTTTTCTGTTGCCCATTTCATGCTACTTACAAAATGGCAGTAAAAGTCAGTGTCACAAATTCAAAATCTAGAGGCAATAGCACAGCAAACACACCAGAAATGTTAACTGTGTTTACATTTTATAAATTCTCGTTACACGAGAATTCCTTTAATTTGGTATTCACAGGAACAGACAAGTACTGGATTATAAAATATTCCAGAGAGATAATATTATATTACATAAGTAAAATAAGTCAATATATATTAAACACCAACTCACCAAGAGGAAAACAGAATCCAGGCTGTTATCCTGGCAGATATGTAACAATGATATAGTAGCTCTAACAAAAGTAATACCAATTTGCAGGCCTGTAGTTAAACTAACAAAAATTATATCTCCACAGTCTGTTCCCATAATTGCCACATGATGACACTCCAGTAGGCTCTGCCACCATACTATTGATGTGGGGTGGGAACGCAGAATATTGGTGTCACCAGATTTTGAAGAATTGGCATGTAATAATGGAGATGGGATATACGTTAAATCAGTAGTAGACCACTGTTGATCCAATAGTGCATTTGGGTCAACCAGGGACAGTGCTGGTATGATAAAAATTGAGCCATCATTACCTGAAAATTAAATTGAATACAATATACATCGTCTGCAATTAATGTATCAATCAAACTGAGATACAATCATTTGTAAGACAAAGTGTGTTCAAATACTTGAAACTAGAAACAATCAAATTTCGAATCCATGATAATGTATCAGTCAGGAATATACTAGAGTAACACACACAAAATGAAAATACACATTTGTGTCATGCAAGTATATGTATGCACCTATGTGAACATATACTTCTAAGCCATATCTGAAACAAACCTATCCATAAGAATTGAGGTTATCATGATTGGTCATACCACTACACAGTTTTATGGGTACAGCACCAAGTCAAAATGTCACTAATGTTTTAAAGCCTTCAGCAGTGAAGACAGGAGAAGTTCTTCCAAACTGTCAATCATCACTACCATTACCACCTGGTGCTACATCTAGAAGACTCATACTGAAAATTTCCTCTAGTCAGTACCTCCAGTTTCACTCAAAAGACATGTCAGATTTAAATACACTTGTATTTTGTTCCTGCCAGTATCTATTTACTAATTAAATTACTTATATTTTCTAAGTTCATCTAATTCCATGCAGTAAATGCAAACTGTAAAAAATGGCTTCACAAGATCAAAATCTTTAATCAGTTTTCAGAGAACAAATTTTTACCACATCACAACTGATATGATGACATAACGCACAGTGGACATACAGTTTTATTCATTCTTAACCTCAGTAATAAAGGTCAGTCTCACAGCCTGGCACCTTAGTCCCTATGGACTGTGCTACCTGGTATCCATTAAATAACAGATTAGGCAAGCCCCAGAACTGATCTGGATGTGTTACCTAAGAGAAATAATCCTTTCCTTGCCAGGAATAACACACATACTAATTCAATGCAGCAGTTGTGCATAATTTATTGTAATTTAGGATTAACACCAAAAAAATTCTTTATAAAAAGATAATTAGAAATAGAAAAACAACATAACTTTCAACTCACCAGCAACTAGAAGCCAAGAACCTGAAGGATCAAAACACAATGCTGTTATTCTCCTGTTGCTGTCAGCAAACCACGGTATCCACCTCATCACAGGACGTTGACTCATCTCTCCTGACAAACAGTAGATGGTTATATCACCAGAACTGGAAAGAATAATATACAAAGGGAATTATATTTCTACATGTTGATACTATTTTGGGGTGAAGGCACCATGAAGAAGTGGTCTGAATAACTACAGTGTTGGAGATCCTTGCTCTCTCCATCATCATGGCACAGTGACTACCCCATGGCCCATGCCAGTACATACAGCACACTTCCACCATTTACACATTTAGCACTGAGTGACAGCCACCTGGCCATTACTCAGCATCCAAATGAGGGAATTGTTCCATAGGAAACAGGCTAATCACTTCACCTTGATGATGGAGAGAACACCTTATCTCCAAATTTTTGGCAACACAGACCACTTCTACATGGTGCCACCACCTAACAAAAGGAGAACATTAGCATCAAAATGCCATCAAAGACAGAAATCATTAATAATGAAAACTGTTAATGATTTGTGAGTGTAGAGTGAAGGGTGCAAATTCGCTCTCAGTCCACCCAGTGCTCATTTATTTGACACCTTCAACATTAAAACATCTAACCCCATGCCATCACAGACGTTTGTTGGCCAATGTAAAAAACAAAACAACATATATTCAATGCAGGTATTGAAAACAGAAGAACAAATATTCAACAATTTCACAAAGCACACAAATGCTCCTACCGTACCCCATGTGCAGAACTTCTGCTTACTCCATGACTAGTGCAAGCATCTGTCTAGCTGCAATTTCACTGTGTGCTGAAAGTCTAACATCCTTTGCTGAGACAAGGCAGGTAATGTAAACAGAAGAACAAATACACAACAATTTCACACAGAAGCTCCTACCATGCCTCACCTATTGAACTTCCTGCATACACTTTAAGCATCCTGATAAGTAATGGTATCAGTTCTACTTACCCTATGACTAGTGCAAGCAACAGTCTGTTTCCAATTTCACTGTGTGCTGAAAGTGTAACATCCTTTGCTGAGACAAGGCATGTCATCTGGAACAAATGTTCATCTGGTGACACGCCTGTTTCGGTTTCTGGCATTGTGGGTTTTAAGCCAGTGACAGCTAGTGTTAATCTAGCTACTGGCTTACTCCTGCTCTCAGTCCATCACAGCGGCAACTGCGAAACAGACAGTTTTTTCAGTCACTACAGTGATTATAAATCAATTTTATAACATAAACAGTAACTCATCTTCACGCAATTATGAAGTTTTGCCGGTAGAGATTAACATAATATCTCCCTTTCGTAAAAACCTAACAAGTCCTGGTTCCATATACGTACTACACACAAGAATACATAACAACAGCATCAACTTATGACGAGTGTAGCTTATAAACCTAGTGTCAATGAGTAACAAAAATGTTGCGGCACCTCGTTTTTTTATATACATGGATATGGCTGTTACTATCCCTGTGAATCCTGCAGTTTGAAGGGTGGGTTGAAGGTCAGAGGTTTCAAAGAATACTCTGCAGGCTAAATGTCCCAACCAAAGAAAATATACATACCCAAGGGCTAATCAAAATTACAGCAACACTCTTTCGTCCATTACACTCATGTCCGGTATCTTACAGAATTAGATTTGTTGGAAACTCTGTACTAATAAATACGTAACTCAACTACGTGTTTACAGTTCTATTACAATGACATGCACAGACACATACAACCCACCCCAGCTAACCAACATTTGCCAGCGCTGACGAAAATAACAAGCGCTACGCATATGTCAGAAGCGACTGGTGTATTTTTCATACCTACCAACGGTAGATAAGATAATTGTCATGATGTCTACACAAGTTGCCATGTTGGTTAAAAATGGCTTCTGTCAGAGGCTTTAGCAAGAATATACCGTTCATTAGACAACAATTCCTTGCACTATTAGGAAATACTAGTGCATCTGTGAAATTTATTTGTATTGTTGTATTGTGTAGTTACTTTCTGTCTTTCTCTGACGAGGCAGTCCGTGTACTGAGTGTAACGCCAGGTTATCTGTTGCCACCTGTATTTTGGATTTGGACTGCTTTTACATACTGCTTTCTTGAAATTCATTTTTGGGAAGTATGTGTGGATATTATAACAGTTGGTTTGTGTGGAAAACTCATTGAACCATTGTGGGGGGCATTAGAAATGATGACATTTTTTGCAGTTGTCAACATGGGCGTTGCAGTTCTTAGTGCGTTTTTCTACCTCATTCTGTACGTGTGTACTTTCAATACAGATTTGTTATTCTCTGTCCACATTCATGGTTTAGCTGGTTACATTGCTGGTGTTTCTGTAGCAGTGAAACAAATCATGCCCGATCACATGCTTGTGAAAACTCCTTTGGGCAAACTAACGAACCGAAATATTCCATTAAGTGTGTTTTTTATGTCCCTTGTCTTCTGGTTGATTGGTCTGCTGGAAGGAACGTACCCAACAATGTTTCTCTCGGGATTACTAATCAGCTGGAACTATCTGAGGTTCTATCAATATCACAGTAACGGAACAAGAGGTGACATGGCAGACAACTTTACGTTTGCTAGGTGTGACTTTTTTATGTATTTCATACCCTTTACCCTTTAACAACACATGATCACACTTCTGTGTGTTGTTGATGTAATATAAGTTTTCATATTTACAATTCTGGTGCTTATGTATGAATTTGATTCTAGGTAACTTGTATTAATATATTGTACTGAGTGCTTCATATCTCATACAGAGAGCGGTAGAGTGCAACAGAATAAAGTACACCAAACTGAACGCAGTATGTCCACTTAGAACACTTTTCATGAGAATAATGCTCTTCATCTGTAGTGACAGTTGTTGCACATACAGTGTACATAGTGGGAAATAGTTGCAGGTCAATGGCAATTATGCCACTGGAAAGTAAAGGGGAATGCCACAAGCCTGGGTCAACAGTAACATTATGCCAACAAGTAAAATGCTGTCTTAGTATGGGAAATTGAATGTAGCGGTGACACATTTTTAAACCAAATGATTTACCTGGTGTCAGGAATGGGAAACAATTGCAGAAAATGGCAGCAGGGCAGTTATCTTATTCTGATTCATTCTGTTTCAGTTTCTTCCCCAATGTACTACAGCCTCCTATTGCCCTTGTTGGTAACACGGTTTATGAATTTTTGGTCCGCATTGGTATCTGTCACCGTACTGTACGCAAATTTGATATGGCAGCAGCCCCAACAGGAATCACAATCAGTTTACCTGGCATTGATCCACATGACATGGAAAGGAGAAGGTTAGAGTACTATTGCTTCTGACTGGGGATATGTGAACAAGCTGAATTTTAATGTTCGTGAAGACTTTGAAAGTGTTCATTCTTTCAGAATAAGACTGTGTTCCACAGCCAGTTGTATTACTTCACCATTCTTACAACATTATGCTTGTTTTATCCTTTTTTCCAGACAAATTGCACTTAAGGCATTGAGTGAGAGACTCAGCAAAGTGGATCCTCAACCAACAATGCCAGTTTCTTGGGAACAAGATCAGAAAAAACTTCCTGCTCCTCCATCAACAAGCCAAGCTGTTGCAATCACAATGCCTTCAGAGGATACACCAGCAAAATCTGCTGTTACTTCACCTGCCCCATCAAATAAAATGATCACTGTGGAAGATGAATTGGCAAAAACATGATGATGGAAAATCAAAATGTAATGTGTTGGAACTATCTACAGAGAACTGTGTGCTGTACTATGATATATATTTTATAACTTGTTCAGCCATTAAATTCTTCTGCATAGTAGGGCAAAGAAGATATGTCCATCTTTTCAAATGTCAGACAAACTTTCTTATATTTAAACCAGTAGTAAGAAAACAGTACCGTTTGTGTATTCGTTTGTTCCAGGTAGTGCTACATATTTTTTATTTAAATTAAATGATGGAACTCAAGCAGGCATATGTTACAGCACCATTATTCATGTTAGAATTATGCTAATAAATACAGTAATATTCATAAGCAGCAAGGACAACCATTGGTTGAAATGTAGTGTATCAAATATGAGGATCAAATTATGAAGAAATAATGAATGGAAGAACTGAAGTGTTACTTTGTGATGTGTATACTCCAAAATATAGGTATTTTTTATTCTTGCCTGTGAGCACCACACTGTCGTGGAAGTGTTATTGCATAGGAAGCCTGCATATGCGAGGCATTTCAAGTCTGTTTCCCCTACATTTTAACTTTATTTTTTAGAAGAGTGTCAAATTGATGACCTCTTGCTCTTAAGCAGACTTCACGCTGTCTCAAAATGTTGTTCAACATGCAGTAGAGCTCATCTTGAAATGTTAACAGTCTCTCTTTTCACATAGTGTTGTAATGTTACAATGTGGATTATACACAGTCTGCCTTTTAGTATCCCTGTAAATAATAATTGGAAGGATTCAAATCTGGAAATCCCAGAGGCCACAACACGTGTGTTATCAACCGTTCACTGAAAACATCTCATACTAGTCATTATGTGCTGTGAGAATAGCAACACTCTTCTGCATAAAATAACCATATATCTTCACTTACTCTGAGGAGAATGGTGTCAGAATGAAGAATAATGGTCAGAATTTTTCTCTTCAAAAAATACATGCCATTATGATACTGCATGCACTCATTGCACCTTTTGATTTATAGATAAAGCTAAGGAATGTGATAAACTGCACGCTGATTTTCAGAACACAAGTATCTGATATTTTGGCTGTTGTCATGCCCACCTACTGTGAATTATGCCTTGTCTTTGAAAAACACAAGTTTCAGCTCAAGAAGTACACTGTTTACCAATTCTTGAAAGTATTGGCAGTACTGGCTTCTTGCTTCCCAGTTGGGAGGAAAGAAATTTGTGTGGCTGTAAGTTTGATGCCATATGAGCTGAGACTTCACATTCCACTTTGAAGAACCAACAACTGTCACAGATTCACCACTGATGTGTCTGCATCCCCAGTTTCTCAGTTGGAACATGCAATCTTTGTATTTGCTGTTTGTCCACTACTAAACATGTGATTTGAAATATTTTCACTGTTGTGTAGATTGTTTTACATGGGCTTGTTAAGGTGGGGTATGTTACAGACCTTTCAAAAACTTTTTTCCCCCCATGATGCACGTTTTACTTAAATACTGCAAATGGAAACATTCTTTGTTCAACTGAATACATGACATACATACATTAAGATCACTTGCAGTCTGTGGCTAACAGAAGATGACTTAAGTACCTGTAGCTTGGCGCAGATAGCAGCTGTGATAACTCAGCAATTTTATCTGCTGGGAAGCACATGCAAGTTGAGACCAAAACTCACACATTCCAAATCTACCTCCCTATACTTGAAAACAGGAACACTGCTGTAGCAATTTTCACTTTCAAATTGTATGGGTAAATTACTTCCATTGTAACTGTCCCTTATCACAGTGCTGCCTCATATATTCAGGTTATGTCTGGAATGTACTCATTAATGACCCGAGACTTATCATGCAGGGAATACTTACACAAAAGTGTTGCACTCACAAATCCTTGTACCAAAGGATATGCCACCAATGAACACATACACTGTTACTGCAGCAGACTCGGTTATTTACCAATGTAATACAGTTTATAACTGATGACACAGTGCTCATATATTGTACCTTGCTGCAAAGTAACTTAACTGGATTCAACACTGATCAGAAAGAAGCATCTGAAGATCAGTGCCAGTCACAACACAAGAATGTATCTCCATGGACGACACACTGTACTTAAACAGTACCTGAATTGTCTTTACACTGTGAAGTTTGAGACTGAAAGATGCAAGACTGAACCATGCTTTGACATAGACTTGCATGTACAGTATTTTCTAATTTAATTTTGACTGGTTCATTACATGGAAGTTGTAGAACCTTAAATCTCCACACACACACACATACATGTACACACAAAAAGCTCCAATCCAATCTGGCTGGTTCTCAGGTATGTAAATAGGCAACCTTTGTCTTCTTTAAGTATGATGTGTTTCTACTTAAGTTTTGCCAAGTACATCATCATTTATGAGCATGTGTTCTTTACGATAGTCACATCTCTCATCCCAAGACAAATACATGGACAACTTGGTCTTGCTCTGTATTTCATGTTCCATACAGTACAGTTGTAACATTGATCAGTGAATAGTGGAGCAAAGTAATCAGACCTTAACTGCACCTTTCTTAATTTACACAACTGCATTAACAGCCAAAATCTCTGGTTTAGGGTCTCATCTCTGTAAGCACCATCTGAGGCTTGAACCCTGGATGGACACTATTGAATGAAGGAGCAAAGTAATCAGACCCTAAATGCACCTTCCTCTTAATTTACATAAACTGAATTAACAGCTGAAATCTTTGGTTTAGTCTCATCTTTGTAAGCACCATCTAAGGCTTGAATTGGACCTTGGAAAGACACTACTTTTATTCTGTGGAAAAATTATGTACTGTTGAATGGTTATTATACAGGAAACATTAATGGTATTGAGCTTTGACAGAACATGTCTATACTGATGAATTAATCCTCCATATGTTGTGATTAGCATTAAGAGCACTGCACTACCTGTTATGATACTGTATGACCTCAGATCATTCTGAAATAGTAACTTCTCTTCCAATTTACTAGCAGAACATAACAGCTGTTACAGTTATAATGTGCATACTGACACATAGTATGATTATAGCAATGAATGCCATTATGTGCAAGTTTTTAAGGCTTTTACAGTAGTGTATTCAAGGTCTCCAATCTTCTGAGATGTGGCACCACATCAGTGGGTAATCTGTACCCAACATTTTGAGACAACCTAGTGATCTTACCTTGTAGAAACTTTCAATCCTTGGAAGATGAGACCACTTAGTTGTCTCAAAATGTCATGCACCCATTGATGCAGCACCACATCCCGTAAGAAGGGAGACTTCAAGGCCAAAGATATTAATATGACAAGTGAACTATATTTCAAGAAAATATCATTTTCAGAACTGTTGTGAGAAATATTTAGAGTAAGACTATATTAGTCAAATGGACGATAATGAATCAGATACAAATATTCACCTCTATACTCATTCTACAGCCACTTTTACTGCAAAAAGTGGAAGCTGAAACAGATATTTTGGGGAAAAAAAATTGAGTGCACATGAAGGGGATGAAGTCAGCAATTACAAAAAAATTGTTGTTTTCACACTTACTGATTTTAAACAGAGCAGAAATTCTCTATGATTTAACAGAATGCAGATGAGTCTACTTCAAACCAGCTATTTGAAACAGACTGACTCACCATTTCAGATACATCTTGTGGATCTGTACATGATAAAAAGGGCATATCATATAAATATTTTTCAAGTGTCCTCCTCTTAAACATACCCACATATTTTTCATAGCATTGGCCCATACTGGTGAAAATATGCAAAGCTAGATTATTTTGGATGTGAAAATGGAGGTCCTAATAAAATCTGCATATAAAACCCACAACTTTCTTGTTCTTGGGTTACTAGTATCATGTTGGAGTAAAGAAAATGCTTTCCCCAAAGTAGATGCTAGCATAATAGAAGCCTGACAATTAGGTACTTTCCTTAACGAATACATTATTATCCCATACATTACAATTAAGGCGCATTCTGCTTTCAATGTTTTGTGACTGTATCATATGTTGATAATCTTTAAGCAATAAATTATTTTGACCAATTGCCCTGATTATATGATGTCAGCACATGATCTAAAACAAAACTTTAACAGCATATATGTGATACCTGTTCACCCAAAGTAAACAACCTAGTAACATCAGTGCCAACAAAAATACTTTTAAGAGATCAGAGCTAATGTACAATTGTTCTGTGTGAAAGAGTATGGGTTATAGTCCATGCAAGCATCCCATTGACACACCAGTCAGTGAATCTCCTCCACAATGAGCTCCCTTGGTGGCTGCTGCTAGAACCCCTCATGAGTGCACACCACACTTGCTTTTGATGGTGGACGCTACGGGCACAGAATTCCGCAGCAGCACTGCGTTCACTTGGATGTCAGGGTCCTTGAATCGTAAGTGCTGAAGGGATGCACTAAGAAACATCAAAGCCATGATGATAAGCATTGGTTCCAGTGACAGCCCAGGGTGCCCCAGTGGGCTGCCTGTCACAACACCCATGAAGACTATTTTAATAGGCTCTATTGTTTCACCCAGAACAACAGCCACATTTATTCCAGCAAGCCCAGAATATTTTAAGTATTCAGATAAGCACAGCAAAGTATTTATGCTCTAAGTAAATTATAAGTAACTCCAGGAAGCAATATCCTCCTTGAGAAGCTATGTCCAAAGCTAGTCATGAAATTCCCTTTATTTTATGGACATGAGGGTCAATTACTGTATTTGTAAGATACCATCACCAGTCCCTATTGTGTGTCAGATGAATCCCATCCACACCCTCCCATCACATTTGGTAAGACTGTAGTATTATTCATCCATCTAAACATGTGGTCTCTTCCCTTTGGGGTTTCCAGTCAGAAGCCTGTATGAATTTCACTTGTGCACCATGTGTACAACACACCCATCTATCTTATCATCTGTCATTTTATCATCTTAAAAGTATGTGTTTAGGTGTACAAATGATGAAACTCCTGTTTATGCAATTTATCCAACCTCCTGTCCCTTCCACTTGGGGGGTCCAAATGGCTTCCTTACCACCCTATTCATGAACACCCTCAATCTACGTTCTTATGAAAAACTATATTCCAATTAAATATATATGTATACAGTGATACCTCGGCTAACGAGTGACCCTGCTAACGAATTTTTCGGCTAACGAAGATTTTTTCCGCTGTTTTTCGGACTTGGCTAACGAATGTTTTAGTGGATGCGCACGCTAACATAAAGCAGCAAACATGAACGGTCGGGCCATTCCAGAAGCTTATCTTTTCCGTCTGTATGTGTGTGACAAATGAGATGACCACATCACATAGGGGAGACCCACCAACCCAACTGGGTTGTTTACGTTCGAGACAGCGAGAAGTGAGACGCCTGATAACATCACGTTTCGGCTAACAA
>JGI24697J35500_11274888_pt1 | contig 11836 bp, 9 predicted proteins | sample TergutMp193P1_FD_35500 | JGI IMG/M metagenome (IMG submission 35500) | reverse complement strand
AGGCGTAACACGGTGTTGCTTTTTAGCTCACTCGCTTCTACAGGCTTTATCTGTTTGTCGTAGCGAAAGTTATCCCAGTCGAACCCCCACTTCACGCCCTCTGTCGTGTCCATCCAGTCGTTGTAAAACTCTACTATTCCTGCGTCCGAGCGGTAGTTTATGTCTAGGTGTACAACCTCGCACGTATCGAACTTTTTTGGAAATTCTAGTATGTTTCGTATAGTAGCACCTCTGAACCTGTACAAACCTTGGTCATCGTCGCCTACTACACATATGTTCTTCGCTTCGCCACCTAGCATAAAAACAATTTGTTCTTGTATATAGTTGGTGTCTTGGTACTCGTCTATCATTATGTATTTTATTTTTTCATGTAGCTGCGCCAATATGCTTGGGTTGTTTTTCAGCAGATAAAAAGCCTCAGTCTGTATCGTAGAAAAGTCTATTAAGTTGTTGTCGTCTAGTATTTGCTTATAGGCTTCTATAACAGAACCTATTGCCTGTATAGCTGGGTCTGTATCTTTTTTCAGCTCGCTAGGTAAAACAATCTCTTCTAACAACTTGCTTGTAAGGTTGTTCGCCTCTTCTGATGCTTTCCACCAGTTTCGGTCAAAAACAAGCTCAAACCCATCTATCTTACGTAGGCTATGTATGTTTTGATATATCGTATAAGTCTGGTCAAACTGGTCTAGCACACGGTAGTTACACTTTAGCCTGCTGTGTTCTATATTTTCTTTTAACAGACGCAAACATATGCTATGAAACGTACCGATGTACATCTCGTTTATGTTTACAGATATGTTGCGTTTGTCTAGCTCGTTCGTTATACGTGTTATAATCTCTTTAGCGGCTTTCTCTGTAAACGTAGCCATTAATATTTGTTCTGGTGCTACACCACGTTCTTGTATAAGATATATAGCACGCTGTACAAGCGTAAACGTTTTTCCTGTTCCAGGCCCTGCTATAAGCAAAACAGGTCCATCTGCTTGAGATATAGCTTTTCTTTGGTTTTCATTTGCGTGTCCGTAGTCAAACATAATAGATTACCTCCGATTACAACTTTGATTATTTTTAGAAAACAAAAAAACACAAAATTCAGCTGTGTTTTTTTGGGTGTACAAATAAAAGGTACTTAGATGTCTTGTCTTATCAAAATTATGCTACCCTAAAATATTTTATCAAGTTTTTTATTTATTTGCACCTATTTTTTCAATCTACAGCAATGCTTTCATATGCCTGTATAGCTTGTACCATAACCTCGCCTCCTGTTTGTAATAATATATCTAAATCTTCTTAGGCTTCTGCGTTAAAAAACACAAGCCAAAATTGTTTTTCATCTTTTAAGTCTAAATTTTCTATTTCACTAAGCTTTGGCAGCTCAAAAAAGTGGATAGACATTTTATCTGTTAAAAGCATATTTATCGTAACTTCCAAAGTTCTGTATTCCGAATGAAGTTCTTTAGTATCATCGAATAATATAAAATCTAGTATATTTATGGTTATAACTTTTAGTGTGTCTTTATATTTTTCGCCAGTGCCTAAACTTGATAAAAACATCTTCGACCAATTATACAAACTACGCTCTCTGTAAGTGCCCTCGTCAGCTACTTGTATTTCGATATTAATCAAAACATAATTTACAGACATATTTATATCTAGTCTGCAAAACTTCTTACCTATTTCTTCTGGCGGTATTTCTGTATTCGTTATTGCAAAGTCTTCTATGCTATCAAACGGTATCTCAAGTATCTTAAAACTAAACGCTGTAGTAAAATATGATTTTTAAAAAACAACATCTTAAACAAGACCTAACTTTTGAATGTATATTGTAATTTGTTTGTCTTTTTCATTTGTTTGTACGCTCCTAAGATTGATTTTATTATCTATTATAGCACATATTTTATAAAATTACAAATAGTGTAGTCCTCTACAAAAAACTTTTTTTACATTCCTACTTGACAAACTCTCTCCAAAAGGCTCTTTTTTTATGTATGGAGAACTATATAGCTATCACTCGCTATATTATAATAAAAAATTAAATAACTGCTAATAATAAGCAAACAGTGGCTAAAAATTATTAATAGATATTACACTTTTTGTGAGTATGCAGAGATAGTTAAAACTTTCCCATTGCAAATTTTGTTAAAAATATTTCAACGCCAAGCTCCATAGGCACTTTTCCTATTTTTAAGTTAGCATCTAAAGTTGCACATTCATTCAAAGCATTAATTAAAGAATTATATTTAAAATTTTTAGCTTGCATAAGGCACTCCCGGACAACAAAAGGCAATATACCCATTTTTTTAGCTATAATATCATTGCTAAACCCGCTTGAAGAAAGAGCCTTAGCCCTCAAAATTAAACGTATTTGCCTTGCAGCCATTGAAAGTATTTTAAGAGGCTCTTCTTTTGAAATTATTAAAGCTTCATATTCTTTCAAAACTATAACCGGCTTCTTTTCGCCAACAGCTTTTAACATAGCAAATATTTTTGCTTCAACACTTTTCGTGCAAACTTCATCTATATCTTGTTCGGTAATAAAAATTTCACCCGTATAAGATAAGAGCTTTTCAAATTCATTTTCTAAAGTGTACATATTTGTACCAACTGTTTGTAAAAAATATCTAGCAACGTTAGATGGAACTTCTTTTTTGCGTTTTTTAGCTAAACTAGTTAACCACTTAATTAAATCGGATTCAGTTAGCGTTTCAAATTCATATATTTTACCATTAGATTTTACGTGTTTAAAAAACTTCGTCCTTTTGTCTATGCTTTCTTCGATAAAAATTACTATATTAGATGGGTTTAAATTAAGAAGTGTTTCTTCTGACTTTTTACCAAAAAAGCCACTATTGCGAACGATAATTAAGCGATTACTACCGAAAAAAGATAATGCGTTCGCTAATTCAAGAACTTTTGCAGCTGTTGGCTCTTCCAAAATATCTACTAAGTCTTCGCCTATTGCTTTTCTAAATTGCAGTTCATAATGCCTTTTTAAATAAGGCTCACCTGAAAAAACATACATGCTAGCAAAATTTTTATTTTTTAAATCTTCTTTTAAATCTTTCATTAATAAATAGTTTCTCCATCTGTTCTAAATGTTATAGTGCCTTTATTCATAGTTTTATATACAGGTATATTTAAGCTATATAGTCTTTCAAGTGTTTCAGCGTGTGGATGGCCGTAAATATTACCCCGCCCTGCACTAATTATAGCTATAGAAGGGTTAACTGCTTGTAAAAAATATTTGTGTGAAGAATTTCTTGAACCTTGGTGAGCAACTTGCAATACATCTGAATTAATTAAAACACCGCTTTTTAATATTTCTTGTTCTGCTTCTTTATCTATATCCGAAGCTAGAAAAAAGCTTGTGTTACCATAAACAACTCTCATAACTAATGCAGTTTGATTAATTCTTCTAAAATAAGTATCGCTTAAAGGGTATAACACATCTATAAAGAGCCCGTCTATTGAAAAACGCCTAAGCCCATAAATAAAGTTTACTTCAATGCCATAGTAATTAGCTCTTTCCAAAAAAATATTTGCCAAATATGCTTCTCTATCTAAACCAAAAGTTGTATATATAACACCTATACTTTTATAGCTCATAAGCTCTATAATACCAACTATGTGGTCTCTATCTTGGTGGGTTAAAAATATTTTATCTATATGACTAATGCCATTATATTCAAGATAAGGAACTAAAATATTTACACCTGTGCTATTGCCAATTGGTCTTGAAAAAGTGCCGCCACCATCTATAACTATAGTGTTTCCACTATATCGGATTATTGTAGATTTCCCATGGCCCACATCCATAAAGCTTATTACTGGGCGGGTATCTCTAATAAAGAAAAAAGCAATAAAAGCTAACAGTGAAACTGAAATTGTTATTTTTTTATTCTTTATGTATATTATAGCCAAAAGAAACGTGTAATAAATGGCTATAAAAATTAATGAGGGGCTTCCTACTAATAAAAAAGCACCTGGCATATTATAAAAAAACATAGCTATAGCAATATGAAAACTAAGCAAAAAGTATAAACCCCCTGCTAAAAATATTGCCAAAGGTTCTAAAATAAGCCCAACTATAGCGAGCAAAAAACCTAAAATAATTACTATTGTGGAACTGGCAGTTATAAGCAGATTTCCGAAAAGGCTATAAGGATTTATTCTATAAAAATGAAAAGCAAAAATAGGGGTGAGAGCAAGCGTTATTGCAATATCTATAGTTAAACTTTCTTGTAATTTTTTAAATTTAGTTGGCTTTAAGCCAACACGAAGCATAAGCCAAAGAAAAGCTTTTTCAAGCGGTCTATGAAATAATGCTATTCCAAAAACTGCACCAAAGCTAAGTTGAAAGCCTATATCAAATAGTTGCAAAGGTTCGTATATGAGCATACATATAGATGAAAAGGCTGTTGTAGTTAGCAAATCTCTTTCTCTATGGATTATTTCAGCAGTAATAAAAACGCCTGCCATTAAAATTGCTCGAACTACTGAAATAGAAAAGCCTATCATAGTTCCGTATAATAAAATAAAAATAAATGATGAAAATGCAGCTATATTTTTACTAAATAACCTTTGAAAAAATTTATAAACAGCTACCATTAAAAGGCTTATGTGCAGCCCAGAAACTATTAATATGTGATAAATGCCCGCCGCTCTATAAGCTTCTATAGTTTCATCATCTATACTAGTTCTATCACCTAAGACCATTGAGCGTAAAAGACCTGCATGGGGGTCTGGCAAACTTTCATTAAAAACTACTATAATTCTTTCACGAATGCCATTTAAAAATTCTTGAAACCAAAAATTGTTAGATTGCCCTAATATATTAAATTCTCTAGGGAAAATAGTATAATGAATTCCTCGGGAGCGTGAAAAAATAAAACTATTAAAGCCACCAGGTGTAGAGGGCGGCTGTGGTATGCTCAAACTTCCAAAAAGCCTTATATTTGCCCCTAAAGAAACTTTAAAAGATTTGCTTTGAAAATTGCTATCGCTATTTATTTTATAAGGTTCATAATTAAAATTTTCTAAAGGCAATATTGCCGATATACGTATATTTTCATAAAAAACACGCTCACTAGTTTCAAACCTTGTGGCATTTAATATTAGCCTTGTTCTTCCTGTTCTCGTTAAATTTAAACTAGTTATTTCGCCATCTATTATGAAACTGTTGCCTTGCTCTGCATAAAATTGTATGTAATAATTTTTTGTTTGCAATGAATTAGTTACACCGAAAAACCCTATCAAATAAAAAATTATAAATAAAAGCGAGGGTTTGCCAGGCATATGTAAAAATAAAGAAACACAAGTTAAAATAAAAACAAGTGTGCCTATTAGAATCCAATACTCTAAAAGATACACACCTGTTATTATACCTAATGCCAAAAATAGAAACGATATAAATAATGGCCTTTTAAGCATCGCTTAGTTTCCTTATTCTTGCTCTTCTTCTAATTCTAAGCCTTTTTCAAAAATATCTTGAAAGTGTTCTGAAACTGCATTAAATTCATTTTCATCTTCTATTTCTTGCAAGTCTATAAATTCTCCATCTTCTGAATAGTGGAAAAGAAGAATTTCTTCATCCATTTCTGAATCTTCTTCAGGCAAAAGAGCAATGTATTCTTTACCCTTAAATTCAAAAACATCAACAACTATACAATTAACATCTGTATCATCTTCTAAGGTTATAGTTACCATAGGTATTTCATGGTCGTGGTCGTGATTGCAATTTTCATCGTGCACGTGTTCAGTCATTCTTATTAATGGCAATGATAAAAATATTTTAAATGCCTAGCTGGCAGTAAATTTTAAAATCATCGCTTCTCCTTTTTTTGATTTACCTAATTATACATTATTTTTTTCACATAAGCAAGTCCTTTTTTAAAAATAGATAAATATTGCCATATAAAACGCTTTCCTCGGCTAGTTTAATAAAAAATTCCCAATAGGCTCCCTCCCTCTTGACAAATTCTTTCTAATATAGTATACTTTATAAGAATATGTTAAAAAAATATTATTGGAGGTCTCATTTATGACAGCAATAAACGAACTGCAGCTTAAGAAAATTTTAGACCAAGATGTTAAATTTTCACAAAGTTTTACTTTAAGTATGTTCATACAAAAAGCAAAAGTAGACTACAAAGTTAACAAAGATTTAAAAAAGGCACTAACCGATGTGAACGCTTTTTTAGCTGCAAATCACCAAAAAATTCACAATGCAGATAAAGAACTTTTAAAAAGATTATAGGAGAGAATTTAAATGCTTAAAACTTTAGAACAAACTATTGAATTAATAAACGAGGGAAAACTACTGCAAATAGCAGGTGCTAAAGAGTTATTAAGAAAATTACCGAAAGGCAATTGGATTGGCGGAACTCAAGAATATTTCGTTACGGATGATTTTGGCGGTGAAACTTCAAATGAAAAATTGTTCGTTGCTCAGTTTTCATTAGATGAAGTTAAAAACTACAAAATAAAAGAATATGATGAAAAAAGCATTAAAAATATGCCTAAAGATTCATATAGCAATGGTTTTTCTATAGTTATACTTCCAGTTGGTTCACCTGTTTTTTTAGAATACGCTAGAAATGCAGTTGATTATGAAGATATATTTTTTAAAAATATAGTGGGCTGGGGTGCAGGCTATAATCTTGCAGGAACAGATACAACTGCATTAGTAATAAATGGGCAAACTGGCAATATTTTAGAAAAAGAAGCCATAGTGCTACACATGGAAAGAGACGAAAATATAAACATTAGCATATTAAACATATTTGAGCCAGATGAAAATAGCCCTGTAATCACTTTTAAAGAAGAAACAACTAACATTAAAAATGCATTTATAAACGGCGAAGAAGTTGAATTTGTAAAATATTTAAAAGAAAATGAAATAAACATAATGCTTCCAATGATAGGAGACTATTCTGGGCAAAGTATTAATGTGCCATTTAACCCTGGGCAAAATTTAGATGCGGAAACTATCGCCTTAGGTGCCCCTGCTTTTCCACTTATTGAATACCGCTTTGCAAAACCAATAAAAAGCTATGAAGAAGCTTTTGCAAATAAATCAAAAGAGTTGCACAGAAAAGATATAATTTTTTCTGTAAACTGTGCTTTAAACTATCTTTATGGCAGCTTAGAAGGTAAAAAAGTTGAAAATTTAAATGGTCCAGCAGCTTTTGGGGAAATAGCTTATAAACTTTTAACTCAAACTGTAGTTTTTGTTGAACGCATTTAACATATTTTAACAAAGAGCCCCTATTAGTATATCTAATTATGATTAGAAAGCAGTGCATAAAATTAATAATTAAATATTATTAGGAGGATGCCTTAGTCTGTTAGAAATTAAATTGTATATTTCGATATAAAAAAAGCCCCTTTGGGCTTTTTTTATAAACCTAGAATTTTTTCACTTTCTTCTTTCGTGAACTGGTTTGTATATAAATCATAATAGTAGCCTTTTTCTTTTAGCAATTCTTTATGGCTACCCTGCTCTAAAATTTTTCCCTTTTTAATTACTAAAATTCTATCCGAACTTCTTATTGTGCTTAAGCGATGGGCTACTATAAAGCTAGTTCGCCCCTCAAGTGTTTTATCAACTGCTTTTTGGATAATTTGCTCGGTTACCGTATCTATTGAAGAAGTAGCTTCATCAAGAACAAATATTTTAGGATTTTTAAGTATAGCTCTTGCAAAAGAAATTAATTGCTTTTCTCCTGTAGAAATTTTAGAGCCCCCCTCACCAACTTGTGTATTAAAACCATGCTCTAATTGCTCAATGAAATTTGTTGCATTCACTATTTCAGCCGCTTTTTTTACTTCTTCATCGGTTGCTTCTAATTTGCCATATCTTATATTTTCCATAATAGTGCCATTAAAAAGGTGTGGTGCTTGCAAAACATAGCCTAAATTTGATTGAACTAATATTTGGCTATATTCAGTGTAATCAATATCATCTATTAAAATACGCCCGCTAGTAGGCTCATAAAAATGGCAAACTAGATTAATTATAGTTGATTTTCCGCTCCCAGTCTCACCGACTAATGCAATTTTTTCACCTGCTTTAATATGCAAATTAAAATTTTCTAAAACAGTTTCACCAGTTTTATATGAAAAAGAAACATTTTCAAATTTAATATCACCTTTTATTATAGGCCAATTTTCTTGCTTTGGAGCTAATAGACTGCCATATTTTTCAATAGCTTCTTCACTATCTATAATATCGGGTTCTGTTTCTATTAAGGCAACGGTTCTTTCAGCACTAGCTTGTGCAGATTGAACTTCAGAAAAAACACGAGCAATTTGTTGAATAGGCTCAAACATAAGCACACCATAGCTTAAAAATAGTGAAACAGTTCCAATGCTTATTTCCCCATCTAAAAATTGCACGCCACCATGCCAAAGCACAAGCCCTGTAACTATATTTGCAATTAAAACTATAATAGGGTAAAAAGCGGCTGAAAGCACAGTTGCCCTAATACTTAATTTACGCATTCCGCTAGTTAAGTCTGAAAATTCTTCATAATTTTTTTGCTCTCTAATTAGAGTTTTTGTAGTTCTTGCGGCGTTTATACCCTCGGCAAAAGCTGCTGTTATTTTTGAATTTTGTTTTCTTATTAGCCTTTGATTTGTGAGCATTAATTTTCTAAAAAACCGAGTTAGCAAATATAAAATAGGCATAGTTAAAACTACTAACAAAGTTAGAAAAGGGCTATGAAAGAGCATAACTATAATCATAAATATCATTATTGCAATACTCCAAACCATTTCCAATAGTGCCCATGCTATTGTGCCGCCTAATCTTTGGGCATCGGAAGTTAGCCTTGCTGTTATGTAGCCTACTGGTGTTGTATCGAAAAAGCTATAGCTTAATTCTTGCAGGCGTGCAAAAGCTTTTTTTCTTATAGTATGTGTAACAGAGCCTTCAAGCTTGCCAGCATTCATAACGAACCCAAAAACAAAAAAGGAAAATAGGAAAATAAAAAAGAAATAGAGTGATAGAAAACTAGGCAAAGTTTCTAAGCTGCCGCCTACTATAAAAGTATCGATAGCATATTGGCTAAACATAGGCATAACAGTTTCAACAACTGCAAGCCCTAAAAAGCAAATTGCAACTTTTATAACTAAGTTTTTATGCTCTCTAAGATGGAAAAAAAGCTTTTTCCAAAGGGAAAATTCAAATTCTTTTGAATATTCTTGCTCTTCAAATTCATTCATTTTTTAGTATCCCTCCCGGCTGTTTCGTTGTCAAACTCTGTTGAGGGGTCTAACATTTCATTAAAAGAAGCGTTTTTTATATCCCTCCCGTCTGTTTCCTTGCCTACCTTTTCAAAGGGGACAAGCTTTTCATCTTCCATCTCTTCTTCAAGCATAGATTGAATATTCCATATTTTTTTATAGAGCCCATCTTTATGTATAAGTTCTTCATGAGTGCCTATATCTGCTATTCTTCCTTTTTCCATTACAAAAATTTTATCCGCTTCTTTAAGAGTAGTTATTCTTTGCGAAATGATTATAGTAGTTATATAGGCTGCTCTTTCTTTAAGCTCTGCCCTAATTTGAGAGTCAGTCTCTGTGTCTACTGCACTTAAGCTATCATCAAAAATTAAAATTTCACTATTTTTTATAATAGTCCTAGCTATAGCAACCCTTTGCCGCTGCCCGCCAGAAAGCGTAACACCTCGCTCGCCTAGCATAGTTTCATATTTATTTTCAAAACTTTCTATAACTTCATGAACTTTTGCAATTTTAGCTGCTTTTAAAATTTCTGCTTCTAAAACTTCTGTTTTAGCCATTTTTAAATTTTCATTAATTGTGCGAGAATATAGGAAAGGCTCTTGCAAAACCAAGCCTATTTTTTCCCTTAAATGCTTTTTAGAGATTTCTTTTATAGGCACATTCCCTATTTTTATATTGCCTATGTTTATATCATAAAGCCTTAAAAGAAGATGCATAATTGTTGATTTTCCAGAGCCTGTTGCCCCTAAAATCGCTATCGTTTCACCTTTTTTAATTTCAAAATTTAAATTTTGCAAAACTTTTTTCTCATCTTCATAGGCAAAGGTTACATTTTCAAAAACTATATTTTCATTTAAAGAAGGTGTTTTTGCATTTGGTTCATCTTCTTCAATTGGTTCATTTAAAATTTCATCTATTCTATCAAATGAAACACCCATTCTTCCCATATCGGCTAAAATTCTTCCCATATTCCTAATTGGCCAAACTAAATTATTTCCATAGAGCATAAAAATTATTAATGTGCCTATAGTAAGCTCACCATTTAAAGCGAAAATAGAGCCGAGAGTTAAAATTGCCGCTATTTGAGAAAAACCAGCAAAATCTGAAGCCATCCAATAAATTGCACGCACTTTAAAAAGATTTGCTACTAAGTCTCTAAACTCATCATTTTTTTTGCTGAATTTTTCAATTTCATAAGAACTTCTACCAAAAGCACGTACAACACGCACACCTGTTAAATTTTCTTGAATTGTTTCAAAAAGCTCGCCCTCTTTTTCATCTTGCTTTAAGAAAGCCGCTTTCATTTTTTTATTAAAAATATAAGAAGCAATAAACATAACTGGCAAAACTATAGTAGAAACTAATGCCAAAGTTACGTGTAAATTAAATAAAATGATAAGAGCAATTACTGCAAGCAAAAAAGTTCTTATCATTTCATTTATTTGGCCTGCCATAAAAGCTCTAATATTTTCAACATCTGAAGTGGCACGCTGAATAAGCTCGCCTGTTTGTGCTTTCACATGGTAGCTATATGGCAGCTTTTGAAGATGATTATAAATTTTGTTTCTCATATCTTTTATAATATTTTCGCTAGTTGCTGCTTGCAATCTATTATTTGTATAGCCTGCTAAGCTTCTTAAAATACTTAAAAAGACTATTAAAATAAAAGGAACCCATAAATTATTTCTTACAAATTCAGCACCGATAAAGTTATAAAAAAATCTATGAACGAAAGTTAAAGGTTCATAGCCTAATATAGCATTATCTAAAGTGAAGCTTATAACTAAAGGCGGCACAAGTGCTATTAAAACAGCTATAAAAGTACAAACTATAGCAATGCCATATAAATGGCGATTGCCTTTAGTAAGCTTATACATTCTTTTAAATGTGTTGAGCATTTAAGTTTCCTTTCAATAATTAAAAAATAATAATTAAACATTGATAAATACTACAGAATTTTCAGATTTTATAATAACTCTTCCAAGATAGCCTAAAGAACGAGCTATCTTGGAAACATAAATTCAATTTTAAAAAAACCTAAATTATAACAGCCGTTCCAGAAGCTTTAGCAAGAAGCAAAGTTTCAGTCCCCCCCCCAACTGTATCTATATCAACTACAACGCCTGTTATTGCATTTGCCCCTAACCTTGCCGCTTCATCTTTCAACTCTTGCAAAGCTTGGTTTCTCGCCGCAACTACAACTTCTTCATGGGAAGAACTTCTTCCGCCTGCTAAGCTTCGCCAAGCGGCACTCCACCCTTTTATCCAACTGAAGCCTTGCACTGATTGGGAAAAGACTATTCCTTTATTTTCTTTTATTGTGTGCCCATCTATAATAGGTGTTGTTGATACTTTCATAAATTTTTTAATCTCCTTTTTTGAACTGAAGTTTTATTTATTTTGTGCGTGTAATTCTATTATATTTAATACAACTTCAACTGATTTTAACATAGATTCAACTGGAACATATTCATAAGGACCATGGTAATTATGCCCGCCTGTAAATATATTTGGGCAAGGCAAGCCCATAAAACTTAAACGGCACCCATCAGTGCCCCCCCTTATTGGATGGCGAAGTGGTTCAATACCC
>JGI24697J35500_11274889_pt1 | contig 11888 bp, 15 predicted proteins | sample TergutMp193P1_FD_35500 | JGI IMG/M metagenome (IMG submission 35500) | reverse complement strand
AAGTTTTTCGAAAAGCATGCGAAAAATTTAAATACCCCCCCAGAATAATTCGGCGAGCTGGGATTTACATATGGGATTTAATACGGTAGCCTAAGGGTTAAAGGTGGGGAGTGCTTGGTGTTGGGCGACTAGATTACGCAGAAAGTTGGAACCAAATGTTCAGATATGAAGATGGGGTGCCTTCAGGGTATTAGAATGGAAAAGCTGCATAGAGTTATTGAAAATAGAGACCTAGAGAGCCCATACACAGTCATCATCCATGTAGGTACAAATAATTTAAGAAGAAACAGAAATCTCGATTATGTCATGGGAGATGCCTACAATCTTGTAAATATGGCAAAAACTAAGTTTTCAACATCCAGAGTAGTTCTGAGTGGCATGTTGCAGAGGCGAGACATGTCATGGCATCATATTGGAGCCGTAAACAGCAGATATGAGTAGGTAGCAAAGGCGTTAGGGGTTACTTTTGTAGACCCAAATAGTTGGGTGGACAACTGGGACTTTGGTAGAGATGGCCTTCATATTAACTGAAGAGGAGCAAGACACGTAGGTCAACTTTACTCTAAAGTCTGTGGTTTCAATGGCAGAACAAAGAAGATGAGGAGTGAGTGAAAATGCCTGGCGGTAGGGACTTCCAGTGAGGGGACATCTGAGGAGACAGGGATGAAGACAATCCAAGAACATTAGACATCGGACTAAAAGATGGCTGAGAGTAATAAGGTGATGACAAACCTGGTGAGGAGAGAGACTGAAAATGAAACAAAGGCGGAATGTGCAGTAGCAACAGTGGTGGAAATGACTGAGGTGAAACTGTTGGTTTTGCTGCAGGTAAACTGTAGGAGTATTTACAATAAGTCTTTAGACTTCTGGAATTTGACACATATAACCCTGATGTTGTAACAGGCATGGAGTCATGGCTTAGTGAGGAAATTAGCAATGCCTAAGAATTTAGGGCTAATTACACAACTTTCAGAAGAGACAGACACACTTGCAGTGGTGGAGTGTTTATTTGTGTAAAAAATTACATTACTTGCGCCGAACTATGGGTCCACGAGGTATATGAGACGATAACAGTAGACGTAAAAGGCAGGGACCTAAAAAATACATGGGAAATTGTAGGCATCTACAGGTCTCCAAACGAGGACATGCGGGTGTTAGAAAAACTGGCAGACTGGACCAGATATTCACGAAGAACTACGATGCGTAGCATCACTGGAGGTGACCTAAACTTACCTTATGCAGATTGGAATGGTCTTGTGGAAAAATCTAGGGAAACCAGGTATTTTTAAATAGACTGGTATGGGAAAACAGTAACACTCAGGTACTAAACAGCACGACCCGAGGGGATGCTTTGTTTTACATGTACCTTGTCTGGCCCGAAAGTGCTCTCACCTCTTACAGTAATGTTTAGTGGATCAGTGATCAATGTGGGGTAATATATGAAGTAGAATGGGGAGAAAATTGCTGTAGGCATCAAGTGGAAAGATTAGTTCCTGTGTACCATAAAACAAACATTCCAAGTCTACAAAGATTCCTCAGGAGTAAATTCGCATCATGGGCAAGTAATGGAAGTTGCGTGAAGGAAATCTGGAAAAGTTTTAAGGAAACAGTCTTCGAGAGTATCGATCATTTTGTCCCACATAAAATTCTGAGAAAAAATCCTGATCCTGAATACTATAATAAGGAAGTGAAACAGCTTAAGGCAAAGGTCAGAAGAGTATACAACAAGAGAAAATTAGGACAGTGATATCGAGTGGACCTGAAAAGACTACAGTGATATCGAGTGGACCTGAAAAGACTATCTAAAGAATTGCTGGCAGCCAAAAAAACTGCACAGGAAACATTTTTGCGGTCAGTACTACGAAATGAAGGCAACTGCTTGTCTGAGTTCTACAAATACGTGAAAAGCCAGAAAGGAAATAGGGAAATTATTCCTGCGATCAAAGACCACAACGGAACGACCATTATGGACCCTACTGGAAAAGCTAACATCTTAAATTCCTATTCTGCATACATCTTTTGCTGCGATCATAACATCCCAAAAATACAATTAGCCAACTTGGGTGAAACCTTTATTATTAACACTAAAATTTTTAGAAAAAGGTTAGCAAAAATTGGGGGGAAAAAAATCAGTAGGGCCAGATTGATTTCCTCGTGAAATTCTGAAATTGGGTGGGGAAGCCATGACTCCTTTCCTAGCTAGGCTACTGCAAATAACATTAAACAATGCTACTATCCCAAGTGACTGGAAAAAAGCCATAGTGGTTCCTATTTACAAAGGGGGTGATGGACTGGCAGTCACAAACTACAGACCCATAAGCTTAACCTCTGTAGTCTGCAAGCAACTGGAACACGTTATAGCAGGGTATTTGAGGCAGGTTTGGGATAAGAATGACTGGTTATACAAAGGATAGCATGGGTTTATACCAGGATACTCTTGTGAAAGTCAAGTCTTTGGACGAGGGGGTCGATATAGATGCAATAATAATAGATTTTTCCAAGGCTTTCGATTTAGTTCCTCATGATCAACAACTTACGAAACTGGAGGCCTTGGGCATGGATTCAAGGGTATTCATTTGGGCAAGGGAATTCCTTGTAGGTCATAGGGTCAGAGTAGGAGGGCAACTATCCAAGGAAGTCGAAGTAACCTCAGGTGTGCCGCAAGGAAGCACTGTGGGCCCAACAAGCAATTATGAATGGGGTGGAGTGAAAGGAAAAGAAGTGTGGTGAAAATCATCTAAAAGTGCAGTGAAGTGAAGTTAGGTGAAATGTAGTGATGTGGGTTAAGCCAAATGACAGGGTAGTTAAGTGCAGTGAAGTGTAGTCGGGTGAAGTTTAAATGGGAAGAAGTGAAGCCGAGTGAATGTCTTAGGAATAGGGCGTCCATCATGTTAGAAGATGTAGAGATCATATGAAGTTTGCTGCTTATATGGCTGCTTCATTTAACACATTCTTTCATATTCTTTTGGTTCTATTTTGTATCACTGTATATAAGGTTGTATATTTTGTATGCTTCTATTTAATTTTGTAAATTATGTATTCTTATTGTTATGTTTATATATTCTTACTGTTACGCATATTCTGTTCTAGGTATTTTGTTTCACTGTGTTCTTCTGTGTATTGTTTGTGTGTAAATGTGTACTGTACTACTGCCACTGGGTGCCAACCCAGTTGCAGTTAAATATATCATATCATATCATATCATACTTAAAATGTTCATTGTCAAAAAGTCACTGAAAAACGTGGCATTTCTGGGTTAACTTTAAACATGTTTGTATGAAAATAACACACAACACCCAAACATTCAGTAAGTGAATGCCTGAATGGAAAAAAGATGAGACAAGCAAAATTTAGGAAGGCAGAAATCATATTCATGGAACATTTCTGGCAACAGGAAGCTCTTCATCTACAAGCTGCTCTTGTAAAATATATTTTGTCACATGCCAAAAACTGTATCAAATTCACCAGGAAAGGCAAGAGTTAAAATATGATGTGGTGGTAAAAATCATCATTTAATGTAGAATGTATATGAAATAATATTCCAGACAAGTGAATCTCATTTTCAATACAGATTTATAAAATAATACTGTCTTCAGGCTTAAACATTTAACACATTTTGCTGCCTAATATGCCCATTTGTTAAATGTTTCCAAAAATGTTTAAGAGGGTTTCACTGTAGTTCCAAGTACATACATAAATTAAAACAATTACATCCTGAATTCACCGAGTCATTACGTAACAATGTATTTAGATAATATGAAAATGGGATATTTTTATACTTACTCGCAGACATAAGTACCCTTACTGATGGGGCGAAGAGTTCGTACACCCCAGCCTTTATCTTTGGTACGGAACAGCTGAAAACGTGCTGTCAAGCCATGCTGTACAACTCGGTTATGACAGGTTATTCTATTACATGAACACGCTTGGTTACATTCAAACAACATTGGTGGATCTGCAAAACATAACAAAGTAACAAAAAATTCACTAACATGCATTTTAAGTAAAAACAGTTTAACAGTCAGTGAAATGACTGCTCAATGAGCAACTTGCATACAATTTCCAGCAAGAGTAAGCTTTCTCCTTCTCTGTCCTGGGTCCTACCTACTACTATGCAGACAAGACTGTTTGCCCATTCACTCAATTTCTGTTAAGAGGGTCTGTCTTACATCTCGGCCAAAAAACGTGATGTACAACTGTCTCAAGAGTTTACTCTGTAGGCATCACGTATGTGCAGAGGTTTCCAGGCTTTCATGGCAGGTATTGATCAGATCATAGTCTTCCAGGTTTTGACATGTTAAACTGTACAACAAAGGTGGTCAGACTTCTGGATTCAGTGATTTACTCTAAAGAGAGAAAACCATTCACGATCTACCATTGTATGTCATGTGTTAATATTACATCAACAAGGCAAATAAATGCAAAATAGCATAATAACACCAAACATATGAGTACAATTGTTTCATTTATTAAAAACTATCTTTTCAAACTAAAACCATTTGCCATAGTGAAAAGGTGTTAGTTTAATTAACTGTCCCTATTGTGACGTTGTTGCACGACACTGCATAACTTGCAATAACTTACTGCAAAAGGGTTCAAAATTACTTAGGCACAAGTGAAGGCAGTATTTTGATTGTTCATTAGTCAGTCGGTTTAGGTATCTTGATATGTTTTCATCTGGGAGAATGTTTCTTCACAGTGGTAGGTTGATCCAAAAAATGCTGGTGAATGAAGAGCTAGTGATCATACTGAGGCAGCAAATAAAGTTTGATAGAAACCAAAAAGCAGCCGGGGATCAACCACACAACTGGCTGCAATTGACTGATAGAACACAACTGACTGTTTCGCCACCTCTGTTGTATATGTACGTAATTCTGTCACCCTGAAAATGGAGGTAGTATATTCCTCTGAAACATCTGTAACCCACAATTCAACATGGTGTCAAAACTCTTAGAACTATCACCTGACACAATGTACTTGTGTCCCAGATCCAATTATTCTGCATATCATATGATATGATATTCTGGGGCAAGGACAGAATTCTCACCTTTTCAAAGACACAGTAGTGTCCCTGTATTTGGGACTTCAACAATTAAGAGTTACCCCTTTCAATACAACTGTTTCAAATTTTAATGATTGGATATAACACAGCCAAGACTCATGACTGCTGGATAGCCTTAACCACTCTCCTGCTATTGTGCAGATCATTATCAGCCCAGTCAAGCTCTGTCTTCCATTACATGAGGCTGACCGCTTTTGTGCTGCATGGAATGAGATTTTCCTTCTATCAATCAATGCATAATATGTTTCCACAGTGTCTATTTTTTAATTACTATAAATTTTCAAGCTTTGTAAGGCTATATTACATTTTTACAACCTGTATTTCATAAGTTCTTGGTACTAGATAGAGGTTTTAAATTGAAAACAGATTCTGATATTCACAACAGTTTTATCAGTCCCATTTAATCACAAACAAAGCGACTTTACTGTGCACTTAATGGCAGTGAAACACAAGATTAAATATATTACAGCCTGTAAACTAAATAGTTCTGTACATTGAATAATACAGCACTCACCAGCATAGTTGAAGTCTGGCAAAAGCCGTCCTTGTTCATCATACCAACACCGCAGACTTATATTCCCACAGTGACAATTCACACTAACACACATGTCTGAACATTTGCATGACTGAAGTGAGGTGATGGTGCGCTCCACAGTGATGTTAGATGTGAAACAATTTTCACTCACATACACAAAGTCAGTGGGTTCCCCTTCATCATCCTCTGCATTCACACACTGAATAGGGTTTTGTTCCTGGCCACGAGAAATGTCACTACAAACAAACAACACATTACACCTCAGGATTGAATGACTAGTTTTCTACACTTTCAGCCATTTTTATTGTCTCATGACAATAATCTAACTCCAAACAACAAGCAGGATCTTTCTTGAAAAGCTAACGGTTCCTCTGCTAGTCAAGAAATCCTCTGCATTTAATGCAACCCCAACACCATGGCCATGTTCAAACAGCCCATCACTTCTCCCTCTCCAGACCCAGATTAAAGTAATGCACACACTCCCATCCTATTTCTTTATGATCCATTTGATCCACTTTAACATTATCCTCAAATCTATGTCTAAGTGTCCATTTGCCATCCCCTGGATATTTGAAAGGATATGCCAAAGTCCAAGGCCCCATGCAACAATTCACAATATGTTGATAATTAAGTTATTTTTCACAAATTAAGTACAAATTAATAAATAAATACTACATACATACAGAACCATGGACTGACATTTCAATATTGACAAATTATATACACAGTTACTTTATGAGGGTATCCAATTTCAAACTGCTTTAAAAAAAAAAAAAAAGACAAAGTTTATGAAACATAATTTGATGTCTTTTACAGTGGCTCAAATGTGAAGAATAATGTTAGGCACATTGCGGTCAGACGACAGAAGAAGTAAGGAGTGCGCTGCAACTGTCAGACAGACTGACAAGATCCTGAATGGACAAAAATGACACACTGAGTGAGTGAATCTAAGGTATCTGGCAACAATGGCAGTCTACTTTAACATAAAATCTGAGGTTCTCACAGCAGGATTGCTGAAGATTTAATTCTTCGGAGATGTGATACTATGTCTTTGGATGTGTAGTTCCCAGTGTTTCAAAGACACTATGATCCTTCAAAATGTCAGGACCTGTGTACTGACCAATCTACAAGTGTCATATCCCAAAGACTTGAACCTTAAACAGCTGCCATGACAGACTGGGAAAACCAGGAAAGACATGTCTCTGGGCCAGTAATTCAATGTGGGGCTCCCAAACACAGAGTGCAAATCACACAAGTGTAAGGTTTGGTAAAAGTGACATCCAAACAATTTAAATAAAAATATGGCTCTTCGAGACAATACAATGTACTTACTTTGTTAAAATACGCTGAGTCCGCTGTCTTGAATTTGAAACAAGTGCCTTAAGTTGGATATTGAGGTTTATTGCTACATAGCAATCATTATTCTCAACTAAGCAACAATCCAGAGGGCTATCTCCAGCCTTATTAGTAATGTCCACTCTTGCTCCTCGTGCCAGAAGCAACAGAACACAGTTGTACATGTTCTGTCGGGCTCCAATGTGACTACAGAGAAGGAATCAAACTTAACATAAGTACGCAAAGTGAACTCCTAAGAAAACAGTGACAGAATGAAGTACATACACTGGGTATTTGGGGTCAGGCCACCAGGCCGTGAGGAAGGTGGTTACCAAAATTATGAGGGAATATTCTACCTCCATCTCCAGATCAGAAGATCTCCACCTAACGTAATTTAGTAATACTCTAGTCTGGACTATGCTACAAGGAAATTCTCAAATGGATAATAAATACAGAAAATTTCCCATTAAAGCATCACTGCAAATCATAATACCTGAGGCAAGGCATCCCCTTTTAATTTGTTCTTGTATTACCTTTTTAATTTTTTATCAAGTTTTTTGTATATTAATTTTCCTATCATGTTCAGTCATTCTTCAATAGTATTTTGGATATACAGCCATGAGTTATTCCATAAATTAGCTGAAATTAGGTATAAGTGTAAAAGTTGTTTGTTGAGTTGCTGTTTTTTAATGTCTAGAACTTTATTTCATCTTATATTCTGGTGACGGATGCTTCGTGTTGCATGAATTTAGAGGATGGGGAGGTGTTTGCTATTTTAATTTTAGCAAAGTTAGTGATTATGTTGCTGTGAAGACATCTCCGATTAAAATATATATTGGCATTGCAATTATATAATATTCCTTTTAGATTTTCTTATTGGTGGATGAGTGCTTGACTGGCATCGTTATTTATAATTTTAAGGCAAGGCATCCTTGCCTTAAAATCATAAATAATGAGCCATTCGAGCACTCATCCACCAACACAAAATACCTGAAAATAAAAACAACAGAGAAGTTTGAAATTGCAGCATTAAACGATGAGTCGGTGTGACTCCGAACACTGTAACTGTACACCATGTGACTGTAACAGAAACCTTTTGGGCAGATACTAAATGCATGTTACCGGCACTTCAGATTCAAGTCCTGACATGTACCAGCGATTCATGTTCAAACCCTGAACGGGCTCCATATAGATAGATTTTGTTGGTATAAATGATTTAACAAGGAAAATCGTAGGAGGAATTGAGTAACTTGAGCTTGGGTAAAACATTTATTACATATCTAGTTGGTAGAAGCTTTGCAACTGAGTGTTTCTGCATGAAACACGAAACGTTGTTATCGTGAGGACATGATTCATTTAGTAGCAGCACCTACATATTCGTTTAACATGAGTTAGATGTCCAGCGATTTAAATCAGCTACCAATGAAATTCGGTTTCCTAAAGAATTAATTTGGCCAATAGGGTCTTTATAAATTCAAATTGCAGCCAATAGCATTACTTGATACACAGGGGGATAGTTAGATGAACGAAGGAGAAGACGCTACATGAAGACACACTCTCTTTTGGACCGATGGAGTCACAACAAGTAAATTTGAGTGCGCCGTAAAAACTTATAAGGTTTCGACAACAGTTAATTGAAAGTCGTATTATACAAATAGATTATTGTAAGTGACGTGTGTTTAATCAAAGTGCTGTGGGTACACCTGCTAATGTGTTATAACATACCAACTTGTAATCCGAAAGTGAAATGCCACAAATAAATAAACAAAAACCCAGAACTAAGTGTTGTGTTCGTAAGTCAGCCAGTCGTAGCAGATCGTGGGCCTTGCAGGGACCTCCTATGCAGATTATGCTTAGATAAGACCTTCAGGCTAACTGAGAAGAAACGGCAAGCTACAATCCCACACCCACACGGGAAAATACAGTGGCATGCAAGGTATATTAACATGATGTGGACAGACAGCAGAGGGATCTGTACCAAAAGGTTACTGACAACAAATAAACAAATCAAATAATAAATTAATACATATGAAATGAAGCTACAACAACTGTTTAGCAGAGATAATAATCAGCTGGGAAGAGTGCACTTACAGAATGGACAATACACCAAACTTGAAATTAACAAACTACAAATGATATTAAATTATGATCAACACTGACAGCAACATCACTAAATTCTGGGACTGAAAAAACATTCCTTTATGGATAAAGACCAACCTGAAATTCTAAAACTGCCATCATTCATGGTAACATAAAACAGAAAATTTTTGTTTATGTGAGAGTATTTAAAAGCGACTGCTTGTGTTTATAATGAACCATCTGCTACTCACATCGCAGTTTTCTAATCTACCTTATGAAAAAACACAATTCTGTGAAACTTAAGATGATTACAGCAGTGCTGCAGACAAATTAGATCTTAGGCAATGTACAGCAGTGTGGTTGTGGGTGTGTGGCTCCCTACGTTTTGAAGACACTACATTCCTTTGAAACATCATGAACCACCCTCACAACTCAACACCACATCCTGTAACTCCAGAATCCTAAATATAATAATCCTCAGTTTCAGTATCTAAACACTGATCTCCACTGCATCCACATTACTATATGCATATGTGTCTCAAGTGAGCCTTTGGTACTGACAGTGGTGTTAAACAACTCACATTTGCCTTACGATGATATTTCCATTTTTTAAATGGCCACATGACACTCTGAGTACCAATGACAGAAACACTTCACAGAATTAGATGCAAACCCCATCCTAATACGCACAATCATAAGGAACTGGCATAATTAAGAGTCTGAGATTATAACTTGTGGGTGAAACTAGAACAGAGTTCATGAAGTGGCAAGAGCAAAATATAATGCAGCAAGAACACACAGTATCATGCATCAGAATCCTGCTTCCAGAAAATGGAGGAAGAGAGGTGTGTTATTAGCAAGTAACTATTACAGAACAATATTCTGAGGAAAAGAAAAGAAATATCCTACAACGTAGACATTATAAACTCATTTGATGAACTTTTCTCTGTTTGAAGATACTATTATAAATTACAGGATGGCTGACAACTCATCGTACTACTACTTATCTTACCATGTGAAAGCAGATACTGAACATGAAGTGAATCTGTATGTGCATGGCTGTTGGTTGGCCATGCTCTGCGTGACGTGCACCAAAGATCTGTGTGGTGCACAGCCACATGTTCTTTGATAATGGCCCACAAAGAGCTGTCCATGTGGTACAGTCACAACTACATGGTGACCAGGATCCTAGCACAGATGTTGGCAAACCACTGGCAAACCGGCAGTCCAGAGAATGTCCGGTCAAATGTCATACACAATGAGACGAAAATGTCCAGGTGCTCTAGTGTGCTGCAGCCACACAATTTCTATGAGCCCTCTGACTCTAAGCTGCAGTACTTACGTGGTGAACAGTAAATGCAGTTTGTGAACCTTGGTCAACAGTGCAAGATCACATCAATCCCATCCCACGTGCACAGTAAATGCACGACACATACAGGAAACAACCCTAGCAGTTCACGTTACATATTTAGGAAACAACATACTGCATTTTTAAGACACGCTGCACAATCTCTGTTTTGTTTTCAACAGAATGCCATTTGTTGCATAATTTTACCTTTTCCTGTTAAAATAATTTTCACATTTTACATAAAACAAGCACTAAAATTTAAATACCCACCCAGCAGGATAAAGGTTCAGAAAAGGCTTAATTTGATGTTGTATCACCGAACATTCACAAATCAACTACCAAATGTTGACTTCAATTGGTGCTGTGCTGCATGCTCTGCAATTCTGTACATATTCCCAAGTACCAATCCTGCCCAGATGTTATCTTCACCAGTCAGTGTGGAATTTATTGCAGTATCTGTGACAGAAATGCTGTCTCTGGGCCGTGAAGAAAATTCAGTTCACAGCAAAGTTAGAATATAACCTGATGCATGTAAAGTTGTGGGCTGGTATGACATCATTTCATCTGATTGGCCCTGATCTCTTCAATGGACCTGTCAACACTGCATCTCAGGCATAAATGTTAGAGGTGTGGTTAACACTACAGCTCAGGGACAATTTGAAATATAACAGGGCACATACAGATCCACCTGGGGCACAGTGACTCTTGTCACACAGTGAGGTAAGTAGGCACCAGCCTGTACACTAGGATATGTGTGATTTCAAGGTCCCAGTGCAGTGACTACAAAGAACACTGTCTTCCAGAACCTGACAATGAAACCACCCCAGAAGTATTTGGACAATACATCAGTAATGTATACGTGTTGTATTACCTTGTTCTTGGTATTTCATAACACAAATGGAAATGCAACCTCCTACTGATTCTTTCATAATCTTTTCCCTCTCAATTCTGCTCCCAAAAATGAGGGTAGACAACACACACAAGACTATGTGGTACATGAGTAAACACAATATCAATGCTTAGGATCTAAAAGCATGAAGTTTACACCTGGACTACAAACCAAAAAATGAATATTTTTTAAGCCAGTTTTTGAGAAATGGTCAATGGGAAATTGTAGGTATCTACCAAGCCCCAAACTAGGACATGCATGTTATAGAAAGATTGGCAGCCCAAACCAGTTATAAGGAAAACTCTAGAAAGCATAGCATTATTGGAGGTGACTTAAACCTGCCTTATGCAGATTAGAACGGAAGCATGGAACGTGTTAGCAGAGCTCAAGCATTTATAAATAGATTAGCACGGGAAAATGGTTACACTCAGGTAGTAGATTGCCCGACCCTAGGAGATGCTTTACTGTATGTGCACCTTGTCCGGCCTGAAAGTTCATTCAACTCTTGTAGTATTGTTAAGGGGATCAGTGACCATTGCAGGGTATTAATGGAAGCAGAATGGGAAGAAAATTGTGGCAAACCTCCAGAAGAAAGATTAGTTCCAGCACACAGCAAAACAAATGTCTTAAGACTACAAAC
>JGI24697J35500_11274890_pt1 | contig 11906 bp, 6 predicted proteins | sample TergutMp193P1_FD_35500 | JGI IMG/M metagenome (IMG submission 35500) | reverse complement strand
GAAGCAAGATTTACATACGTTAGAGCTGTAGACCAGATTATGAATTATGCAAATGAAATAGTATGGCTTGAATATAGAGGCACTTCCAGCACCGGTATTCAAAATAGAATCTCTTCAGCATATATAGCTTATAATAATGCCTTAGAAGCTGTAAACTTAGATAGATACTTAGTTTTTAACAGCGGCAGGCTTTCTAACTATGAAAAAGAACAACGCTTTTTCTATATAGATAGAATTCTCGAAGATTTAGAAATATTTTATAACGAGTTATTTCTTCGCATTGGTGAACACGTATTATCTGGTGATTATTCACCAGCGTATGATTTATTAGTTGAATTAACCGCCATTTATGATTATTTATACAGTAGCATTACTAGTTTAATGTATATCTCAAATGAGTTTCACTATGAAGTGCAAAATCAAAATTCAGCACATATTAGATTTGTATATATGTTTGTTGCGGTTACTACTGCTGCTATAGTTATTTTCTTTATATTTATCGGCAGTTATCTTTCTTTTAATATAGCGAAGCCAATTTCTAAAATCTCCGATATTATAAGCTCTATTGCCAAAGGCAACTTAAATGTTGAAATTCCAGAGTATAGAAATGATGAGATAGGAACTTTAATTAGAGCTGCTGAAGATTTAAAAGAAGAGCTTGGAAACTTATTAGAAAATATTTTAAGCCTTAGAGAAGAAGTGATTATAAAAGGGAATGTGGACTATAGAATTCCAGAAAAATATTATTCATATGCTTATCATAGCGTAATATCTACTTTGAATGATTATAGTGAAAGCTTTTCATTAGATATTATGGAAATTTTAAATTTTGTTACTAGCATAGCAGAGGGTGATTTTAATTTTAGAGTTGAAAAAATGCCAGGTAAAAAAGTAGTTTTAACTATTTGCTTGCAATCTTTATTGAGCAATTTAAAAGACCTTTCAAAAGAGATTGAAAACCTTTCAAAAGGCGTAAAATCTAATATAGATTTAGAGATGTACTCTGGCGAGTGGAAAAATATAATGGCTAATATAAATGAACTAAAAAAGAGGGTTTAATTATAAGCCCTCTTTTTTAATTTAAGTTTAAGTTTTATTTTTTAATTAGCGTCTGCTAAAATTTCATTTGCTCTTTCTTGTGCATTTCTAAGTGCATCTTCAACGCTCATAAGCGATGGAACACCTATTTCAGGCACTGCTTGTTGGAAATAGTGGTTCACTGCTTGGTTGTTTACAGCAGTCATTGCGAAAACACGTGCTAAATAAATTCCATAAGGTGCTTGTAAGCTTGCGGCAATGTGTGTTGGGTTTTCAGATACAAACTCTTGTCTTAAAGGTAAGTCGTTTGCACTGTAGCGAATAGGAATATATCCAGAATCATTTGCCCACTGTGCCGCAACTTCTGGGCGAAGCGAAAACTCTATGAATTCCCAAGCACCACGGATTTGCTCCGGAGTTGCATTGTTTACAGAAGAATCTATTATAGCTATATCATTACCTGCAAAAAGTGTAGCGTTTGAAGTGCCTGTACCTGGTGTTGGTGCAGTGCCCCAGTTAAAAGTTTCATTTACTGCATTAGTTACGTGTGGAAGCCCCGCTGAAGAGCCAATATACATAGTTACAGCACCAGAGCCAAAAACACCACTCATAAAGCCATCTGCACCAGCGCGGCGAGAATAGCCTACATCAATTAAATCATATATAAAGCCAAGAGCTTGTATACCCTCTGGGCTGTAAAATTGTGCTGTTACCGTAGCTTCGTCTACATAAACGCCGCCAAGCTGAGCAAGCTTGCCCACAAATTCAGACCAGAAAGCATTTTCCCAGCCCATACCGAAGCGGTTAATGCCATGGTCAGTTGTAGCTTCTGCAACATAGCGAATCTCTTCCCAAGTTGTTGGCACTTCTAATCCAAATTCATCTAACACATCTCTATTGTAAAATAAAACTCTAGTAGATATTCCGAAAGGAGAAGACCATATTACACCATCGTGTGTGTTACGCACGTCTAAGTGAACTATATCTGCTAGCTCTTCAGCTGTGAAAGCTTCGCTGAAAAATTCAGTAAGCGGAACTATGAATCCGTGCCCAATATAGTTTATTATACCACCCGGTGTAGACTGTGTTAAAAGTGGTGCAGTTCTAGCTGCAAATGCCGCAGTTAAAGAGTTGTTTAAGTCTGCATAGCTTCCTTGGTGTTGGTGATTAACGATTACATAAGGGTTTTGAGCGTGGAAAGCGTCAACCATGTTTTGAACAGCATCTGCATGCGGACCAGTCATAGCGTGCCAAAAGTCTATTGTTACTTGCTCTCTCGTTTCTGGCTCTGTAATAGGGTCTAATTCAGGCATTACACCTTCAACTTCTATGTTTTCAAAGCCTACTTCTGCCCCTTCGCCTGCTGGTTCATTTGCAGCTCCACAAGCCGCTAAAAATAATATTGCCGATGTTAATAATAATTTTTTCATTTTTTTTAAATACCTCGTTTAAATTTTTATTATACGTGTTACTTATATGTTTTGATTTTTTTTTAAACCACCTGCTTGGTTAAGTTACTTAGAAATAAGCAAGTTCTTTTAAATAAGTGATGCTTGTGCTGCCTTTTTCCTAGGCCTCACCTCCTTTAATGTGTTATGGTGTTTTAAAATTAAATTTATCTTCTTTAATCAACTAGTTTGCTTTTCATAGCTCATTTTTATATATGAGAACGATTTTAGCCACTGCTTTCCAATCGTTAGCAGATTAAAAATTTAGCTATTTATTTTTTATACTACATAATCCTAGCCTTTTAATCCAGAGCGAGAAGCCGCCGCAACAATATATTTTTGCATTATTAAATAAAGTACAAACATAGGCAGCACAGCTAAAACCGTTGCAGCCATTAAAAGGTCATATTGGCTTCCGGCTTCCCCTCTAAACATTGCAAGCCCAACAGGCACTGTTCGCATTTCGGTTATATTTGTAACTATTAAAGGCCATAAAAATGCATTCCAGCTTGAAATTGTCGTAAGCAGAGTAATAGTAATTAGAGCAGGCTTTGCTAGAGGAACCATTACATACCATAGAAATTTAAAATCACTGCACCCATCCACTTTGGCAGCATAAGAAAGCTGTATAGGAATGCCTAAGAAAAATTGGCGAAGCAAAAATATTGAAAAAACACTTGCAAGCCAAGGCACTATAAGTGCTTCAAATCTATCAACCCAGCCTAAATTAGCAATTGTTATAAAATTTGGGATTATTAAAATTTCATTTGGCACCATCATAGTTGCAAGCAAAATAGCAAATAGTATGTCTCTTCCCCAAAATTTCATTCTTGAAAATGCATAAGCTGCTAATATAGTAGTTATAAGCTCGCCTATTGTGCCTAGTATAGCAACTACAAAGCTATTAAAAAAGTATCTTCCAAAAGGGGCAACTTGCATTGCACGATAATAGTTGTTCCATTGGAAAGTAGATGGCCAAAAAACACGGGGGTTTATAGATAAGAGTTCATGGTTTGTCATAAAAGAGCTTATTATCATCCATAAGAAAGGTAATAGCATAAGAATGCTGCCTAGGCTAAGCAATATATATAGTGTTGTTTTTGAAAGCGGGCCTTGCCCTAGGGTTGTTTGGTCGCTCATTATTATTTTAAAGCTCCTTATTGTTATTATCTCACAAAATTATTTATAGCCCACTCTTTATTTAAAATTGATGGCTTAAATTACTCGTTAGCTATAAATAATTTTTTGATTTTACATAAAATGGTGGCATTTTTGTTATTTTATTTATAATGCACAAGTTTTTTGCCAACTGCCATTTGAACTAGCGTTATAGCAAATATTATTGCAAAAAGAACTAATGCGGCTGCCGATGCCCTCGGTATGTTGCGAACTTCCCAAAATTGCTGGTATATAAAATATACTACAGTAAGTGCAGAGTTAGCCGTGCCGGGGCCTCTGAAAAGTGCAAATATTTGCCCGAAAATTCTAAAAGACCCAATAACAGAAGTTATAGATAAAAAGAATATTGTAGGTGAAAGCATAGGCAGTGTAACAGTTGTGAACCTGTGCCATTTTCCAGCACCATCCACTTTGGCAGCTAAATATAAACCTTTATCTATAGTTTGAAGCCCTGCCAAAAGCAACACAGTTCCAAAGCCTAAGTTGCTCCAAACGCTCATAATTATAAGGGCTGGCATTGCCCAATCGGGGTGGCCTAGCCACGCTATAGGGTCAATTCCAAACCAGCTAAGTATATAATTTAGTATGCCGCTCTGTGTATGAAATATCCATTGAAACACTGTAGCTATAGCTATTGTTGAAGTTATATGTGGTAAAAAATAAATGCTTCTAAAAAAGGCTGTGCCTTTCGCTACCGAGTGTATCGCCAAAGCTATCATTAAAGATATAATTATAGTAAGCGGCACAACTCCAATAACAAAGGTTATAGTGTTTCGGAGCGATAAATGAAAAGTTTGGCTATTTAAAACGTATGTGAAATTATCTGTGCCTGTTTCAAATCCCTCTCTTGTGAAAAAGTTGAAATCTGTATAAAATGCGAGCTGCAAAGAACGAAATATAGGGTAAATACTAAACACAACAATTATTATAAGTGCTGGCAATAAATATAGATAAGCTTTTGCTGTGCTTTTTAAAGTTGCACCATCTACAAAAATAGCGTTCCTTAGTTTTTTGGAAAATTTTGAAGTGAAACTTTCTTTATTTGCTAAAGGTGTTGTTTCTTTCATTAAACCCTCCTGCCTGTGCTTGCATCAAAATTATATATGTTTTCTTTTTCGGCTGTTAAGTGCACTGTGTCTCCAAAGTTTACTATATCGCCTGTTTCAAGAAGTGCATTCAAAGTATTTTCTCCGCATTTCACTTTTATTAAAGTATCACGACCAATTGTTTCTCTGTAAGTAACTGTTCCTGAAAATTTAGAATTTGCTTCAGCAGTTGGCTTTAAATTTTCTGGGCGAATGCCTAAAATTTTATCACCATCTTTTATCATATTAATTGGTGGGCTTCCAATAAAAGTAGCAGAGAAGATACTATTTGGCGTTTTATAAATATCCAATGGGCTAGCTTCTTGGATTATCTCACCATCGTTCATTAATATTACTTTATCCGAAATGCTAAGTGCTTCTTCTTGGTCGTGAGTAACGAAAATAGTAGTAATGCCCACTTCTAATTGAATACGCCTTATTTCTTCACGCATTTCAAGCCTAAGCCTAGCATCTAAATTTGACAGTGGTTCATCCAATAGGAGCAATTCCGGCTCTTTCACTAAGGCACGGGCAATTGCTACACGCTGTTGCTGCCCGCCTGAAAGCTGCCCTGGCTTTCTATCTAAAAGGTGGTCTATTTGGGTTAGCTTTGCCATTTTTGTGGCACGCTCTATAGCTTCAGCTTTTGGCACTTTTTTCATTTTTAATGGAAACATTATATTTTTTAAAACGCTAAGGTGTGGGTAAAGGGCATAGTTTTGAAAAACCATTCCTATTCCTCTATGCTCGGCTTCTTTATTTGTAACATCTTTATCACCAAATAAAATTTTGCCTTCTGTTGGCTTGTAAAGGCCTGCCAAAAGCATTAGAGTTGTGCTTTTTCCACACCCGCTTGGGCCTAGAAGGGAAGCTAGCTGCCCATCTTTAATTGTTGTGTTTATTCCTTTTAAAGTTGGTGGGTTGTTGTTAAAAGCCATTGTTAAGTTTTGCAGTTGGATATTCATTTTTTACCTCTTTGATTTTGGGTCTTTTTAGAAACTGTTTTATATAATTTGGGATATTAATTAGGTTTATAAAATAATTTTTGGCATATTATAATTTACAATCTCAACATTTTTATGCTCTCTAAAATATTCAATTATAACATCGTTAATATATTCTTGGTGCTCTTTTATTATTTTTGCCCTTTTATAAGCGTTATAACCGTCTGTGCCGCCTGCTCGATAGTTGCTTACACAAATAGTTATTTTCTCATCTTTTTTAAAGGGAAGTGTTACCCTTTCGCCTACTTTTTTCGTTAAATCTATTTCATAAGGAAAAGTATAATAATCATACCCGTAATGAGCAATTTTAGGCTGTAAAAAATGCTTACTAATGCTTATGTTTCCATTTTCATAGTGAAAATATGAAGCCGTGTGTTCCACAATTTCTTTTAACATATAATAATCTAATTCCAAAACTATTAAGTTGTTTGGGAATAAGTAAGTAGATACAACATCTCTAATTGTAACTATCTCATTAAGCCCGCTAATTTTATTTGGAACGCTTGCAGAGGAATACATAGCCCCAGTTGCCCAAAGCTGCACTTGGTTTTGAAAATTTGCAATATCGCTCCCGTTTAATGCCATATCTAAATAATCGCCTTGCATAAGCGGCTTTGATAATTTTCCAATCGGTTGGTTTAGCCAACTATCGGCTTTTTCTATATGGTTTTTTAAACTGCTTGGAAGCTCATAATTATCATTTCTAGCTTCTTTAAGTTCGCTTTTAAAGCTAGGCTTGCCATTTATAAAATCTATATGTATTTCTAAATAAGCCGTTGCATAGTTTGGCGGCTGCACAGTATAAGTATTATTTATATAAACACCTGCTTGGGGTTTATGTTGGTGAGCGGTTAGCACTAAATCAAAATCTAACTCATCACAAATTTTATAGCCTATATTTTCTTTCGTTTCGCTATATATCTCCCCTGTATAAACGTCTCTTTCATAGCCGCCATGGTATAGGCATATAGTTAAATCAACTTCTTTTTTAATTTTTTCTAAATTTTCTTTTGCACTTAAAAAAGGGTCGCTAAATGTGAAACCTTCTATGTGCTTTTCTCTTTCCCAAAAAGGTATAAAATCGGTAATTATGCCGATTATACCAATTTTAAAGCCTGCTATTTCTTTTATATCATAAGCAGGGAAAGAATTCATATTTGCACAGAGGCATTTTGCATTTAAAGAACCCAAAAAAGATTGTAAATATTTTTTTCCATAATTAAACTCGTGATTGCCAAGTGTTACATAGTCGTAGCCAGCTTCATTTAACACAGAAGCAAAAGGCTCTGCATTAGAAATGCTTGAAAGATACATAGATAAAGGAGAGCCTTGGATAGTGTCGCCGCCATCTATAATAAGGGTGTTTTCATCTTTTTCAAATGAATTTATTATATTCAAAAGGTTTGGAACCACATGGGCATGGGTATCCGAAGTATAGTAAATCTTAATTTTTGGCGATTTTTCCTCTTCGGTGTAATCATTATTAAAATTATTTGCTGAAATCTTCATGAAAGGATTATAATATTATTTTGTGCGTTTGTCAAGCTGAAATGTTTAACGAAAAAAACTTAAATAAACAATTTTTTTTTGTGAATGTTTAAATTTTTGTGAGAAATGCCCAAGGGGTTCTACTCTGAAGCCTAGTTTTGCTTAATTTTCTAAAAATTTTCAATCAAATTTTGAAATGCCAAGTTTATATTTTTTCAAGTTATTTTTACTTTATTTTTTTGTGAAAATGTAGTATAATATATTAAATCAAATCAAAGGAGGAATTGTATATGGATGTAAAAAAATATCGAAAGATTTTATCGGGCACGCTTGCTTCGCTAACATTTTTGCTTCACTCACCGTTAGAGTTGCTAGCAGCAGAGCCGATAAATAATATACAAATCTATCAAAATTCAGAAATTCCACAGTTAAACGAAGCAGGTCAGCTAAATCATCATAGAAGGTCTGGCAGGTATAGAAGAGGCAGGCTAATAGGCTTTGAAAATTTAAATTCTCTAAGAGAAGATAATAGTCCAGTTTCTGTAATAGTTTTGCTCCATGAAAAGCCTTTAGTTGTTCAGCGAGCATCTTTAGAGAATTCTACAAGTTCATCAAATATAAGCCCAGCTTTTACAATAGAAACAGAGCGTAGCTTATTTCATCAAGAACTAAGTGAGCTTTCTTCTTCTATACTTCATGGGCAAGGCACACGTTCAACTCAAACTAGTCCTATTTATATAACACAAGAGTTTAGACACGCTTTTAATGGTGTAGTCTTAACTTTGCCTTCAAATGCTGTTGAAGAACTTGCAAATTTTAGAAGTGTTTCAATGGTTTTTCCAAATGAGCTTATCCAAGTTAATCCTATTCTTACTCCCATGGGCTCAGATTATGAACTAATAGATATTTTTTCCTCTAATGCTGAGGGTGTTAGGCAAGGGCGGGAACGTATGAACGCACATATTCTTCACGAGCAAGGCTATCGTGGGCAAGGTATGTTAATAGCAATATTAGACACAGGCGTATACTATCACCACCCAGCCTTTGCCGGCAGTTTTCCAACCCAAGCAGATATGGCAGCGAGGGGGGTTAGCATTCCAAATAACTATTTGCTTTATATTAGTGGTGAGGGGTATGTTTTTGCAGGGCGTGATTATCTAGCTCTTTATAACGGCGGTGCATTTTTAAATAACACCCAAAGAAACGACCCTATGGAAACTTCACCAGCAAGGTTTCCTAGTTCACCACCAAGTGTGCATGGAACACACGTTTCCGCTATTGCTGTCGGGCGTTCTGAAAACTTGATTGGCATAGCTCCTGAAGCTTTCGGCATTCATTATCGTGTTCTAGGGCCAACAGGGGCAACAATACCAGATGTTATAGCCGCTATGGAACACGCTTCTATACATATGCGAGCAGATGTTGTTAACTTATCATTAGGGCCAAATGCATTTTCGCCGCTTATAGACCCTATACACATAGCTGTAAATAATTTATCAATTGCTACAGACTCTATATTTGTCTTTGCCGCTGGAAACTCTGGTTCAAATTATAGCACTGCTTGGGGCGGCGGCAATTCTAGCTTCGGCATTAATGTAGCTAACTTTGCAGAGCCTTCAGGCACTTTGCCTTTAAGAGTAGCTTTAACTAGCTCTCGGGGGCCTTCAAACTTATCTAATGAGATAACACCAGAAATCGGAGCAATTGGCACTAACGTATTATCAGCAGTTCCACCTTGGGCAGGGGTGGGAAGCTATTTTGCTGCCACAGGCACTAGCACTTCTTCACCAATGGTAGCAGGTGGAATTGCATTAATGCTTCAGCGTAGCCTTTCTTATGGCAGCCCTTGGGAAAGAAGTGAAATAAGGGCAAGATTAATGAATTCCGCAATACCGGTTTCAAATTCACAAAATTTAAGTGGTTTTTCTACTTTTGCAGGTGTATTTGAAACCGGGGCAGGGCAAGTAGATTTATTAGCCGCAATTAATCAAGATGTTTTAGTGAATGTCTATTTTAATGCTTTTCTTACTTCCCCAACCGATAGAATGCTCGTTCAAACAGGGGCATTTAGTTTTGGCGGCTTAAATACTTATCTTTTATCACAAGGAATAGTAACTTCTGTTTCTTCTTCGTTAAGGGCAACTATTAGAAATACAAGTTCTGAAGATAAAACTTTTACTTTTAGATACGTTCCAATTACAAATGCTAGAAACTCTATAGCTAGTGAGCACACAATACAATTGCCACAAAGTTTAACGGTTTTAAGCGGTGGGCAAGAAAACTTTGAAGCCTCCATTATCGTAACAGGTGATAGCCTAGGCCATCATGAGGGGTTTATAGAAGTTCTTTCAGGCAATGAAGTAATAGCTAGGCTTCCTTATGCGGCAGTTACTTATTATACTGAAGTTGAACATTTAGTGTATCCTCCTAGTTATAATTTTCATAGGCTGCAAGTGCAAGTAGATGGTCTAGAAACAGAATTCCCAGGTAGAGTTTCTTTATTTGAAATTTACCAGCTAGGCAAGACGCTTAGTGTTCACCCTATAATCCCAAATGATTGGAGAATATCTACTAATAATCTTTTTTACCCCATAAATTTAATAGATGATGCTGAATTTTATTATTTTGATTTTTGGCTTGCAGACCCTTTTAATATTTTGCCGCCAGGAACTACTATAGATAATTATGGCATTGTAGATTTTGCGGGTGGAATGCCAGGTTTGGGTTCTTTTGCAGTTCATTCTGAAAATATTTCGGAAAATTACCATGAAACAGCTGTAATATATATAACTAGCGGCGTGGAAGAAGTGAGAGTAACGCCTGCAAACCATGAAATGCACTATGCAGACGGGTCAGATGCCAGAAATACTCAAACTTTTCGTGCAAGTGCATTTGCCCGTGATAGGGATGGCGAAGAAATAGAAATAACTTTTATAGAATATTGGAACTGGGGAGCAGATACTTATTATATTTCTTCAGACCCTGCAAGCCTTTATTATAATCCTTTAAACCCTGTTAATGCTTATTCAGAAGTGAATATCACACAAGGGGCTAGCCCGCATTATGGCGTTGTTCATTGGGCAGGCTCGGCAGGTTGGGAAGCAGGGCATAGGTTTAATGTTTGGGCATATTATGAGCTAGAAAACGATAGAAGAAGCGCAAATCTCATATTTTTTAACTATTTTATTCAGCCTACTCGCTCTTTTATAGAGTATGTACAAAGTTTAGAAAGAACAACGGTTGAAGACCCTATAAACCCCGGAATAATCTTTTCTAACTTTTTTGGCTTTTCATTTATAGATGGAACTAATTTTATACCAAGAGACCACCAAAATAATTTGGCTTCTTCTTATGAATTTAGACACCCGGGCAGGCTTTTAGGGTCAGTTAGCTTTAATTTAGAATATACAACGCCTTATATATTAATATCCGTTTATAATTTGCCGCCATACACATCTATAAGGGGTGTAAGTGCTATGGACGGAATAGTAGTATCTAGCCCTCTTGGGACACCTACAACTTTTAGAGTTGCTGTTCAAATGAATTAATATTTAAAATTTTAGAAATATAAAAAAATAACAAGCTTTTAAGCTTGTTATTTTTTTATGCACTAGACAGGACTTGAACCTGCACGGGGTTTCCCCCACAAGATCCTTAGTCTTGCGCGTATGCCAATTCCGCCACTAGTGCATGAAAATTATGTGAACGGAAGGATTTGAACCCTCGGCCTTCTGATCCGTAGTCAGACGCTCTATCCAGCTGAGCTACGCTCACATAATTAAGCTGCCTAACATAAAGAGTGGCTAGGCAACTATAGAACAAAAAATTAAATCTTTAAGGAAGTTCATTATGAAAATCAAGAAAGAAAACGAACTATATTAATATTTTAACACATAATTTGAACATTGTCAAGCATTTGTTTGAAAAAATTATTTTTATTTAAGTTGATTTTAAAAAAATTTAGTAACTGCAAATTATTTTAGCCGCCCCTTTTTAATAATTTTCATATATCAAATTTGCTGCTAATCATAGGCAGCTTTTGATTTGAATTATAGTGTTAATATTTCTATATTTTCTATAGCGTATTCTATTTTCTTTTGCAACTCATCTTCAAAGCGTTTCTCAATTCTTTTTATAGTCCTTTTGTCTGGCTTTGTTTCAGGGTGCTTTGCTACAAATATTGTGCAACAGTCTTCAAAGGGGCGTATAGAAATATTAAATGTGCCAATTTTTCTAGCAATATCTATTATTTCTTGCTTATCATAAGTAGCTAACGGGCGGATTATAGGGAAATTTTCGGCGGCATCGTCTATTGCTTGTATACTCTGTATCGTTTGGCTTGCAACTTGGCCTATGCTGTCTCCCATTATTAGTGCGTTCGCTTTTTGTTTTTTTGCTAATGCTTCTGCTAAGTGTACCATTGCTCTTTTTAAAAAAATTGTTAATTTTTCATGCTCAGTATTTTTGTGTAAAAATAACTGTATGTCTGTAAAATTTACTATGTGCAATTGTAATTCACCAGTATACTTGCTCAAAACTTTAGTAATATCTATTACTTTTTGTTTTGCATGCTCGGTAGTATAGGGGGGGGCATGAAAATAAAGCGGGGTAATATCTAAGCCACGGCGTGCTGAAAGAAAAGTGGCAACTGGGCTGTCTATCCC
>JGI24697J35500_11274891_pt1 | contig 11919 bp, 10 predicted proteins | sample TergutMp193P1_FD_35500 | JGI IMG/M metagenome (IMG submission 35500) | reverse complement strand
CCGCCTTCGCAGTGCGTCACCTCAGGATGAAACTGAAGCCCGAACCATGGCTTTTCCTCATGGGCAACAACCGCAGGGTAGCCGGTGCCGCTCGTTCCAACTTCAACGAAACCTGGCGCAAGCTGCGTAAGCGTATCACCGTGGCTCATCCACGCTGTAAAGGAATCTTTAAACCCCTTCAGAAAAAGTTTTACCTTTTCGTTATTCCCTGCTGAGTTATTTTCTCCTTGCTCTTTGATCCTAACTTCAATTCTTCCATATTCTCTTTCCGGCAGCGGCTCTACCTTCCCGCCAAGATCGTGAGTCATGCGCTGTAAGCCGTAACAGATCCCCAACAGGGGCAGGCCGCAGTCGTAGATTTTTTTGTCCGGCGCGGCTCCTTCGGCGTACACCGATTCGGGAGAACCTGATAAGATGATCCCTTTTACATCGGGCGTGATGATTTCCGGTGTGAGCGAGGTGTCTCCGGGAAAAATATCAGTGTAAACGCCGAGGTCGCGGATACGACGACCGATTAGCTGAGTTGTCTGGCTTCCAAAATCAAGAATAAGTATTTTATCCATGAGGTTCTTCTCCAAAAAAATAAGGGGTTTCCCTAAGGAAAACCCCATTTTAACACCGAAGGTTCTACTTCAGCAGCCAGGGACTTTTACGGATTATAGTTGCCTTGCGATCATAGCCGACAGAGACAACATCAATCGGCGTTTCACAGTAACGCTCGACAAATTCGATATACTCCATTGCCGCTTCGGGGAAATCTTCGTATGTAAGAGAGTCCTTGAGGGATTTTTTCCAGCCGGGAAAAGTTCTCAATACAGGTTTGGCTCTGTTGAGGTCTTCATTTGAAGCCGGAAAATTTTCTACGATTTTATCACCGATGCGGTAGGCGATGCAGGCCTTGATCTCTTCAAAGGTGTCGTATACATCGAGGTGAGTCATCACAAGGCTGTCAATCGAATTGGTAAGACAGGCATAATGAAGCGAGACGAGATCGAGATAACCGCAGCGGCGCGGCCTGCCCGTGGTTACTCCGAATTCGCGGCCTGTGTAGCGGACATAAGCGCAAAGCTCGTCTTCAGAATCGGGATCAAACTCGCTGGGAAGGGGCCCGTTTCCGACACGGGTGGAGTAGGCTTTAAAAACGCCCAGTACTTTGTCGATGGCGTGCGGGCCGATGCAGCCGCCCACCGAGGCGCCGGCAGCGGAAGACATCCCGCTTGACACAAAGGGATAAGTTCCAAGATCGAGGTCAAGGAGCGTTCCCTGCGCGCCTTCAAAAAGCACCTGGGAATTTTTACGGTGCTTCAGGTATGAGCTGAGATCAATAGACATGGAAAGCAGCTTTTCGGAATACGGCGCGAGAAACTCGCGGTCTTCCTTGTCAAGCTCGTCCATTTTTTCTTTCCATGCAAGATCGGCTATGCGGATGCCGTCCCTCTCGCTCTTCATTGAATACGCGACCCCGATGCCCCGGCCTGTAACGCCGATTGGTTTTTTCCGTTCCGCGTCGCGCTTTTTGTCCATCTCAAGGTATCTTGGAAAAACGAGATGGGCGCGGTCGGAAATATAAATCCGCCCCTTTGTATCGATACCGCGCTCTTCAAGCATTGCAATTTCTTCGAATAACGCTTTTGGATCGATAACCATGCCCGCGCCGAGAATGTTTATTTTGTCGGGATATAAAATCCCCGAAGGGATCAAATGCAGGGCGTATTCCTCGCCGCCTAAAACAATGGTATGCCCGGCGTTTGCGCCGCCGGCGAAACGGACAATTATCTGCGCTTCGTTTGCCAGATAATCGACAATTTTCCCCTTACCCTCATCGCCCCATTGGGCGCCGATAACGACAACTTTCAACTGATACTCCTGTTTGATTACTTACCGGGGCGTTTTAGCGACATCACAGATGCGGCGGGCCATATTTTCCAGAGAGACCTGCTCCATAACATGGCCGAGTTCCCACGCGACGCGGGGCATTCCGTAAACGACCGCGCTTTGTTCGTCCTGACCCAGAGTCATGCCGCCTTCCTTGTAAATGTACCCAAGCTGCTGCGCTCCGTCCCGTCCCATGCCGGTCATTATTACGCCCAGCGCACGGTTGGAATAGGTCCTGGCTACCGAGGCAAAAAGCACGTCCGCCGATGGCCGGTGTCCTGAAACCAGGGGAGAGTCGGAAAGACAGGCTATGGCGCCCAATCCTTTTCTTTCAACTTCAAGATGTTTATTGCCCTGCGCGATTAAAATTCGCCCGTTCTTGATTTCATCGCCGTTTTCGGCTTCTTTTACATCTAACGGGCAAATACGGTCAAGGCTCTTTGCAAATTCGTTTGTAAAGCCGGCCGGCATATGCTGTACTACTACGATGGGAACAGTAAGGTCGGCATCCAGTTTGGAGAAAACGACGCGCAGAGCGTCGGGACCGCCCGTGCTGATGCCGATGGCGATTATTTCTGTTTTTGCGGGTTTGCGCACCTGGGCAGGCGGCTCGGCGGGAGCAACAGGAGGAGTTGTCGCCAGCTTGAAATGAACCGCAATGTCCGAGGGTTTTGCCGCCGGAGTTTTCGCCTCGTATTCCGAAGGAGCGAGAACTTTTTTTCCCTTTGATTTTCGATACGCTCCGCCGTAACCAATAAGCATACCCATAAGCGCATCCTTGATCACATGGATGTCTTCTGATATTGAGCCGGAAGGTTTTTGAATAAAGTCGCTCGCGCCCAGAGAAAGGGCTTCCATAGTGATTTCCGCCCCTCTTCGCGCAATAGATGAAAGTATTACCACAGGAATATCGATTCCCTGTTTTTTGCGTTCTTTTAAAAATTCAATCCCGTTCATTTCCGGCATTTCGAGATCCAAAACAATAATGTCCGGAGTGACACGGGGAATCTTCTGCAGCGCGAATAGGCCGTTCATCGCTTTTTCGGCTATAATCAACCCCGGCGTTTCTTCGACCATGTGGCCAATGAGGTTACGCATCAGCGCCGAGTCATCTACAATCAATACGGAAATTTCATCAGCCATGCTGCTCTCCTAAATGTTTTTTCTATACAGTGTTGCCCATTCGGTTTTTAAGAATTCAAATTTTGTATCCATTCCGAACAACGATTCGGAGTGACCTATGAACAGGAAGGATTTGGACGCCATAGAATCCCAGAAACGCTTAATAACAGCGGTCTGGGCTACTTCATCAAAGTAGATAATGACGTTCCTGCAAAACACAACATCAAGGTTTCTCTGCTGTGAATCGTTTTTCAGGTTGTGATAGTCAAATTTGATTTTTGAATGAATGTCGGCGTGGATTTTGTATCCGCCGTCTACCTTGTCAAAATATTTCGCAAGGTAATTATCGGGAATTCCCACGATCCGGTTATCGGCATAAAAGCCTTCCTTGGCGGTCATTAAACATTTAAGGGAAATATCGCTGGCAAGAATTTCATAAGCCCAGGGTTTGGGAAGGATCTCGTTCATCAGCATGGAGATTGTGTAGGGTTCTTCACCCGTAGAACATCCGGCGCTCCAGATTCTGATAGTGCCGGGCGTTTTTTTGATTTTCATTACTTCGGGAATTACGAATTTTTCAAGCGCGTCAAAATGCGCCTGATTTCTGAAGAACCGCGTAAGGTTAGTCGTTATGGAATCCAGAAATCCCTTGAGTTCCTCTTTGTCGCTTATTATCTTATCATAATAGGTCTTGACGGAATCAATACCCTTTTCGCGGAGACGTTCTTTTAACCTGCTCTCCAAAATTGAACGATTAGTCGGCGTGAATGTAATACCGCTCTCTTTATAGATCATATCGCGGTAAAGTTCAAAATTGGCGTCATTGAGAAACACAGTATCTGCCATACTTATAATTCTATTGGAAAATGATGATTGTGTCAATTGGTTGTATTATGTTATTTTACACTTTGTTTATTTAAGGTAAAATTTAAGGTAAAATGGTAAAATCAACCTGATGGAATATTCGCCCTTAATGAACCTGTACCTTCGAGCTCCGCTCATTTTCCTGAAAAGTGACGTTTTACCGTCCGAATTTCGTGAAAATGAGGAAATTTTGCTCTGTTACGACCTAAATCCGGCGCAGAGCCGTAGTATCGAGCCGGATCGGGAGTTATTGCTGGGTTCTTTGGTTTTTGCCGGTCGCAAAATCGGCGATTCCGGCCCTTTACAGGAGGAGACAGTAGAGCTTCCGGCGGGCAATTACCTGTTTACCCAGCGCCGGGGCGGTCAAATTTCGCCGGTAAATACGGAGGAATGGCTTGATATGGCGATTGAACAGCAAAAGGACGGTCTTTGGGAGCGGTATAGGCCGGAAAACCGGCTGTTTGTCAGGCTTTTATTTGAAGACGGCAGCCCGGTTACGCAGCTTTTTCGGGCTCTGCCGGGGAGCGGACTATAATCGCAGGGCTTCGATCATGTAGCGGATATCATAGCCGTTTTCGGAGGCACGCTTCATTTCAATCACGAAAATGACGGATCCTCCGTTGGAATCAATAATTACCCTCTTGATGTTGTAGGATGCGATTTTCTGGCGGACAATGCCCGGATTGCCGACGGTGTAGTTTCTTGACTGGCCGTTTTGAGAACGGACTTCCAGTCTTATGTAAAACGAAGACCTGACGTTCTGCCCGCTTCCGTTTATTGACGGAACAAGTTCCGCTATGTATGTTTTTCCCGAAATGAAGTCGCGAAAATCTATTCTTTCCCCGCGTTCGGACGGATTTTCATTTCTGGAGATATAGAGAGGCAGTCCCTGATTTTGGAAAATAACGCCGTAACGGGATACGATGTTGGAATTGTCGGAAAGCAGCCGATGAAAAACTCCGGAACCGTCCTGTCCGGCTCTTATTGGAACGTTATCCGTGAATGAAGCCCTGCCGTTTTGGACGAAATTATTATTGGCCACATCGACAACATACAGCTCTGCCCAGGGACGCAAGGACGGCGATAACACTCCGTGTTGGCCAAACATATAGGTTCTTCCGTCCGGAGAAAAACCCAAATCAACAAAGACAGCGGAATCTCCCGCCCAAAGAGCGGAAACATATATTAAGAGAAATATTATGATAACAAATACCGTTTTTTTCAATAACATAGAGTTCCCCTTAATTCTTATTATCGGTTATACACAATCAGTCTTGAGATAATTTATTTATTTAGCTACACTTGATTATGACTCTTTCCGAAAGAAATCTCTTTTTTAAGACAGGAATTGTATTTTGCGCTCTTATCGCCCTTCTTACGCTGACAGCCTCCTTCTTAACGGTGCCTGTTTATTCCACAATGGACGAAAATTCCCGCCGATCAACGGATTTTTTTCAATTTTTTATCAACCGGTTTATAAAAAGCGATTATTATGCCGTCCATGCCTCTCTGGCGGCGGCGGTTTTGTTTTCTTTTATCGGAATGTTGGTGATTCACTTCTCTTTTGAAAGAACTTCGGCTCCGGAAATACTCTATATCGCCTTTTTTACGATTTCTTTTTCTTTTGAAGCTATCAGGCTGATCCTTCCACTGTATTTAATTTTCAATTTTCCCTCGTTTTATCTGCTCATTGCGGCTCGTATCCTGCTTTTCGCCAGGTATTTCGGCCTTTTTTCCCTTTTTACCGCCAGCGTGTTCGCCGCCGGGTTCGAGACGCAAAGGACACGGAATGTCATTCTTGTCCTTTTTGTCGCGGTTCTTTTTGTTACCCTGGGTGTCCCGATTGACACTCAAAGCTGGGATACTGCCTTTAATATGATAAGCGGCTATGCATCCATGTTCAGGCTGATTGAGGTAATAGCGTTTCTAGCGACAGTGATCAGTTTTCTTGTCGCGGCGTATATCCGCAGTTCGCTGGATTATGTCTATGTGGGGATTGGAGTCATTCTTGCCCTTGCCGGAAAAGGCATACTTCTGGGAACCGATAATTGGGCGGGTCCGGTTCCTGGTATTTTGCTTCTTTCATTCGGGACAGGGTTTCTTTGCTCAAAACTGCACAAGCTGCATTTATGGCTGTGAAGAATTTGGGCATTTTTGCCGAAATTTAAGACAATGTTTTCAAAGAAATATATTTTTTGCTTTATAGTCGTATTATTTTTTGTGTTATGCACCGGTGTCCGGATACATGCCAATTCAACGCCGGATACCGACATAATCAACATGAACGCGCCTCTTTTCCCGCACATGCTTTTCACTGAAACGATCAACAACTGGAGAAGAGCCGAAACTTCGCGGCCCTATTGGGTTTACACCGTAGAGGAACTTGAGGAAATTGAAAAAATGTCGGAGTATCAGATTTCTTTTCTGCTGAACAACGACATTCTGGCATACTACGGACATCCTAATTCGCGTAACATGGGGATTTTAGGACGGCACTCGCTTGAAGAGCTGGATCGTATGCTTACCGAGCTTGCGGCGGAATACGAAGCGGCCGGGGGGCGTAAGGTGCATAAGGCGTTTTACCTTATCTATGGGACTGTCTGGCCGGCAGGCGAAATTGGGATAATGAACGACGCAACTCTTATGCGCTACATTGAGTACGGTCTTAAAAACGATATTTTGGTTTTTGTCGATCATCAAATTGGCCGTTATGATCCGGTTGATTCCCTGCGGAGGATACTGCCTTGGCTGCGTTATCCAAACGTACATCTTGCGCTTGATCCTGAATGGCGTACGACTAAGCCCATGGTGGAAATTGGAAGCGTTACGGCGGATGAGTTAAACCGGGCACAGCAGGCGATGGAAGATTACATTATCGAAAACAATATTCCCGGAGAGCGAATGTTGGTTATTCATCAATTTAATTATGTGATGATCAGGAACCGGGAAAATGTAAGGACCGATTTTAACAGGGTAAGATTTATTCACTGTTCCGATGGTTTCGGCCCACCTCACATGAAACTCGATACATATGAGTTCAATTCACTGGCTGTCAATATGCCGCTTAAAGCGTTTAAATTATTTTACAATTTGGGAATCCCCGGCGCGGGTTACGATAATCCGTTGATGTCGCCGAGACAGGTTTACGCGCTCAATCCGCGTCCCTACATTATTATGTACCAGTAAGATCAATTGTCCCTGATAAAAAGTTTGTATATCAACAGCATCACCTTGTAGTAAAAATACGGGAATATTCTGAAGAATTTAAACGGGTTTTGGAAACAGTAGCCTATCCATTCAAGGCCGCTGTCAAAAGCCGCCCGCGAAGGATGTTTTTTCCTCTCCGCGAAAACATCGTAAATGTCGCTGCACCACAGCCGCATACCCTTCCCAAGCGAGAGACTGTTTCTTGCTATCCAGCGTTCTTTGCCCCGGATGCCCTTGCCCGCCAACAGCAGCGAAGGAGACGCTTTTTTTATCGCTTTGATGATTGTTGCTTCTTCCTGCCGCCTGAAATATCCGGGGAAACGCCCGACAATGCGTAATTTTGGAAAGGTCTCCCGTATGTTTTTTTCAGTTTTTAAGAGGACTTTGATTTTTCCTCCAAGAAGGTAACATGACAGTTCACGGTTTTCCAGAATGGTAAGCAGGCTGACTATAAAATCAAAGGGCATATAACGATACGCTTTTTTACCTGTAAGAAACTTTACGCCCGATATTATGCTTTTTGATATGGGAATCACAAGGTCGGCTCTTATTACATAGCTGCGGTATTCGCCGCTTCTTCTTGCGCGTAACAGATCCCACAGGGAAAGAAGCACAATGTTATGCTCTTTATCCTCTTTTAAGAGATCATACACAAAAGGGCCTAGCTGTTCGGGCGAAATAATATCAACAGGTACTTTTAGCAGCTTTACCCGCAGCTTTTTTTCACTTGTTTCAGCTCCCACGAATCTCTCTCCAGTAATAAAATTTTAACTGAGGCCGCGCAGTAAAGAGCGGCAGTTTCTGTCCGTAAAACAGTGTCCCCAATTGTTACAGGCTTAAAGCCCTTTTCAATAAAGAGGGCCGCCTCCGCATCGGAGAACCCACCTTCCGGCCCAACAGCCAAAACCACAACACTGCCGACACTATCAAGATAACTGTGAAGGCTTTCCTTTTCAAGACCTACATGGTGAAAAAAAAGCCCCAGAGCCCCGGCTTCTCTGAGCTTTGCCCAATATTCAAAAAGCCCGTCTATTGTCAAGTTCTTTTCAGACACGGGCCGGCGGATTGCCGTCGCGATTTTTGAGCCGCTTTGCTGCCTCGCCTCCCTGATGATGCGTTCCCAGCGGGTAAATTTTTGCCCCTCCGCGCCGGTTTTCGCTATTGAAAACTCCGAGACAAAGGGAACAATTTCCGTAATTCCGCCCTCGGCCGCCTGCCGCACGATCAGATCCATTTTATCACCTTTGGGCAAGGCTTGAAACAGGATAATTGACGGCAGCTTTTTTTCCGAAGAGGCGACCGCGTGAGCGGCGACCGCGTGAGCGGCATTTTCCGGGGCTGTTTCGTTATGACATTTTCCGGTTAAAACTTTTTGAGTTATCGACATTATTTTTACAAGGGTTTCTTTTCCGTTTGGCAGAATTGCCGGGAAAAACTCGCCTGTGGCAAGACGGCGTACATGTACCAGATAATGATAATCATTGCCTTCGAGCCGGACAGTACCGTCCCTGCCCGGCTGCTCCGTAAGGATAAATTGTTTCACGAGCCCCGGCTTCTCACGAATCCTGACTTCTTACGAAGCCTGGGCCATATCGTTGAGTTCCGCTTCTTCCTGTAGCGCCCTTAAGGTTCTTGAGTTCCGTATCAGGTTGTTGTAATTGCCGCTCTGCAAAATGTTCATGGCTTCCTGTAATTGAACGTCGTATTCCAGATCATAAACCGGGGCGATCACTGTCCGGTTAAGTTCATTTCTGATTAACCGCCTTAGCAGGGGCAGATTGAGATGATATTCTCCTTCGAGACCTCTCGCGAACGTGTCAATCTGGGCAGCAGTGGCCTGATGATTTTGCCCGACCCATTCAGGAATTCTGTTCGCGTTTATAAGTTCGTTTAATTTTACCGCGTCCTCTTCCGTGTATTCGGGGAACAACACTTCACGATCCGGCGGAATGCCGATCTTGTCGATATTTACATCGCTGGGCGTGTAGTAACGGGCGGTAGTTATCTTGAAGCCTGTGTTGCTCAAAGGGTATACCTGTTGTACCGAACCCTTGCCGAAGGTCTTTTCTCCGACCAGATAGGCCCTGCCGCGATCTTTGAGAGCGCCGGCGACAATTTCGGAAGCCGAAGCGGAGCCCCTGTTGATCAACACGATGACGGGAATATCGGCGGGAACAAGTGTTGAACGCCCCGCGTTGAAGTCGCGGTTTTCAGAACGGATTCTTGATCTGGTGCGCACAACAAGTCCGCCATCGAGAAAGAGATTGGCGATTTCTACTGCCGAGTTCAATAAACCGCCGTAATTGTTCCGCAAGTCAAGGATCAGGCTTCTGTAGTTATGCGCCTGAAAATCATTAATCGCATCTCTTGCCCTTTCCGCCGTCATCGGGGTAAAGGTGAGCAGTTTTAAATAGCCCGTGCTGCCAATCATCGCGTGTTTGACGGTAGGCACTTCGATTATGGCTCTGGTTATAGTTACGGGAAACTCCATTTTTTCCCCGCGCCTTATCACAAGCCTTACGGTCTCTCCCGGCGTTCCCCTCAACATTCCCAGGACTTCATCCATCGTAAGCGTACTGGTCGATATGCCGTTAATTTCTATTATAAAATCGCCGGGATTAATTCCAGCGCGCCAGCCGGGCGTGTCCTCAATTGGTGACGCGACTTCAACATAGGTCAGTTTACCGTCCGGTTTTTGTCCGAAAGGTGTTATATTAAGCCCCACCCCGCCAAAACTTCCCTGGGTAGTGTCGCCCATGTCAACCATATCTTTTTCTGTCAAAAACGTGGAATACGGGTCTTCAAGCGCACCGAACATTCCGTTCATCGCCCCTTCAAAAATAACCCTTGGGTCTACTTCTTCAACATAATTGCGGATTATAAAATCAAATACACTTTGCATTGTGCTGGAATAATTCCGTATCTGCGCCGCGTTTGACGTTCCTTCCGGCGCATTACCTTGAGCCGACGCTCCGGGAATCAGCGCGAATGTAAACAACGCGCAAAAAACCACGGTAGCCGCGATCCACACCCATTTAAAAGATGAATTTTTCCACTTTATATTCATTATAAACTCCTGTTATAATTATGGTATATTTCTGAAAAAAAAGGTAGTAATGTATGTTCAAAAAGATAAAACTACAAAAAAAATTTGCCGCGCTTTTAATCGCGGGTCTGGTTTTCGCGGTAATCGCCCTTTTACATTTGCTGGGAGTTTTTCATTACCTTGAAAATAAATCCTATGATATGAGGGTCAGATTTTGGGCGGCTTCCACATACAGCGTTCCCTCTGATGAAATAGTTGTTGTCCTGCTTGATCAAGACAGTATTGACTGGGCACTGAGTGAACGTGGATGGGGCTGGCCCTGGCCCCGGCAGGCTTATGCCGAAATAGTGGAATATTTAAATTCATGCGGCGCGAATTCTGTTGCCTTCGACGTTATTTTTTCCGAGCCTTCGATTTACAGAGATGTCGGAGACGACGCTTTTTTTATCGGGGCCTCAGAAAGATACGGACGGGTGGTGCAGACAGTTGTTTTCAGCAGTCAGACAGGAAGTGCGCTTTCCTGGCCCGGCTATGACAAGCCGCTTTTTCAAACTGAAAACTTCGGCTCAATGTTAGACCAGTTCGGCATTGGCGCGAATGAAAGGGGACAGTTCCCCATTCAGGGATTGGCTGAATCCGCCGGAGCGTTGGGAAGCGTTACCGGCGTACCGGATTCCGACGGAATTATCAGGCGGCTGAAACCTTTCACCCTGTTTGACGGCAAGGCAGTCCCAGGACTTTCCGCGGCGTCGCTTTTGGTTTCGGGGAAGGGGCGGCAGATCAGTTACAACGGCAAAACCGCTTCGATTGAGTGGGATGATATTTCCGTCCCCATCGATAAAAACGGAAACGCCCTGCTGCGTTACCGGGGAGAGATAGACAGATATATTCCCTACAGGGCGATGGATATTCTTCTGAGCGCCGATGCGTCTCTTAAGGGAGAAGAGCCGCTGTTTCTGCCTTCCAATTTTAAAGACACCCATGTCTTCTTCGGGTTTTACGCGCAGGGGCTTTTTGATATTTTCAATACGCCGATTTCGTCCGTGTATCCGGGAATGGGATGTCACATAACAATGCTGGACAATATGCTGAGGGGAGATTTTATCCGCGAAAGCGCCGCGTGGCTTAATCTTCTGCTCCTGTTGATCACGGCTCTTGCGGTTGTTTTTCTTGCCATGTTTTCAAAACGCATTCCCGTTTCTCTGGGAGGGACAGTTTTAATTTTGGCGGCGATTATTGCCGGAGCTTTTGCCGCCTATCAGTGGGGCGGCCTTTGGGTCCCGATGATAACGTTTATCGCGGGAGCGCTTGCCTCTTTTATCACGGTAACTCTTTACAATTACGCGACCGAGGGCAGTCAAAAGCGCTTTATCAAATCCGCCTTCTCGCAGTACCTGTCGCCCAAAGTTATCGATCAGATCATTCAGGACCCTTCCCAATTAAAACTTGGCGGTGAAAAAAGGGAGATGACCGCTATTTTCACGGATGTTCGCAGTTTTTCCACGATCTCGGAAGCGCTCGGCGATCCTACAAAACTTGTAGAGCTGCTCAATTTCTACCTGACAAGGATGAGCAACATTGTGCTTGATAATCAGGGAACCATCGACAAGTACGAAGGGGACGCAATCATCGCCTTTTTCGGGGCGCCTGTTCACATGAAGAACCACGCTTCATTGGCCTGCCGCGCCGCCGTCTGCATGAAAAAAGCCGAGGCTGTTATCAACCGCGAAGCGCTGGCGCAGGGACTAATTACCGAAGGGGTAATGAAGGCCCTGGCCGCGAAGGGAATTATCAAAAGTACCGAC
>JGI24697J35500_11274892_pt1 | contig 11968 bp, 11 predicted proteins | sample TergutMp193P1_FD_35500 | JGI IMG/M metagenome (IMG submission 35500) | reverse complement strand
TGGCCGCTATTTTCTTGCTGGATTATTTTAACGGGATACTTCTTCGCGATTTCTAGCGACCGATCCGTCGAGCCGTCATCTACTACAATAACTTCTAACGGTTCGAATTCCTGATCGAAAATGCTGTCCAGGCATTCTTCAATGTATTTTTCCATGTTGTACATGGCGATGATAATGCTGATCATGACTTCACCCGCCTTTGGGTGTCCGCCAACAATTCGAACAGCCGATAATGTAAGCGCAATGCTGTAAATTTCAATTTCTGTTTTGGGGAAAGCACTGCATCGTGGCTCATAGCTTTGAAAAGTTCCGACAACGGCAATCTTTGATAGAACTGGCTGCGATTAGAGAGCTTGCTGAGATTGATCCGATCAATGTAAGACTCGCCTAACCAAAGCAACAAATGAGAAAGCGCCGCCTTGGAATTGCTGTTCTCAAACATCTTTAAGTACTCGTTTAAGATTTCCTCCAACGATTCTACCGTCCGCTTCGAAATCCCGCTGCTCATAATGCTGTTTTCCCGTTGACGGTACAGATAGCCATAGTTCTCCACGAACATAACCTGCTCAGCCTTTAAAAGAACTTTTGGGGTAAATTCTTCATCTTCATGAAGCAAGCCCACCGCAAATTTTAAGTTGTTTTCTTTGAGAAAACTTGTTTTATAAAGGTCATCCACCACTTCCATGTTGTAATTTCCCACTTTTAATTGAATCAAAAGAGCCTCCGAACCTGTTAAGATCTTTTCATTCATTAAGGTTTTATTTCGGGACATGATTTCATGGGCACCATCCGGATAAGTGCGGGTGTTGCCCGCGCAGGCCACATCTAAATTTTGTGATTTCGCTGCTTGATGGAGAACTTCTAAAAAGTCTGAAGCTAAACGGTCATCACTGTCTAAAAAGGCAAGGTACTCCCTAGTCGCATGCTCAATCCCCGTATTTCTAGCTGCGGCCAACCCTGCATTCTTTTGGTGGATGACTTTGATTTCTTGATGGGCTTCGATCAAGTCAGCGATAACGTCTAAACTTTTGTCAGTAGTCCCATCATTGACTAAAATAATTTCTTCTGGCTTTAACGTCTGGTTTAAAACAGATTCCAAACATTCACGGATATATGGTTCTGTATTGTAAATTGGAATAATTAGGCTTATGCTCATTTTCATACACTCACTTTAATTTTTTAAAAGCTTCAATAATTGGCTTTGTTTTTCGTTATGGGCTTTCACGTGGGCAATCAAGTTGTTAGCTTCAAATTTTTTGTATTTTCTTTCTAAGAAAATCTCAAGGCTTTCAAATTCGTTTTCAATGAGAAAACCACTTTTATGATGGGCGACAATTTCTTGAACGCCGCTGTTCCTAAAACCGATGACCGGCGTGCCGCAAGCATTAGCTTCTAAATAAACTAAGCCAAGCGCTTCCCATAAAGACAGTTGCCAAAAAACATCCGCTAAAGAGTAAAACTTTCTTAGTTCGTTTTGCGCCACTCGGCCAACGAACGTAATGCGCTTTTCTAAGCCGTCTTTTTTAATGGCCTCTTTCAACGTCTCTTCGTAAGGCCCTACGCCAACGATGAGCCAATGGAAAGCCGAGTCTTGCTCAGCTAATTGCTTAAAGATTTCATATTGTTTCTGATAGCCTTTATGGGCATCTATCCTCCCCGCTGACAATATCAATTCACTCTCTAAAGGAAGTTGGTATTTCTCTCGCAGGTCGCTGCTTTCCGGATAAAAAATTTCCATGTTAATTGCTGGCATGGCGATGCTTATTTTACTTTGTAGCTCAGTTAATCCTGAAACAGAAATAAATTCTTGTTTCATGCATTCGCTAACAGCAACGATCTGTTTAGAACGTTTCAAAAGTTGAATGTACTTTTGCTTAAACCCAAAGAAATTCAGCACTCTAAACTTATTTTTCAACTTATAAAAAATATTCAATTCGCCGCCTTGCAAATAAACGACGCATTTTTGCTGATACTTTTTAGGCAAAAACAATGAACTAACGAAGGCCGCCCCTACATCGTTGATGAAAATGGCATCGAATGCTTTTAAATCGTACCGCAGCAAGCGGGCCATAAAAACGAGGGGAAAAATCTTCGGCACGCGCTTGACCCGGTCGATTCGATAAGCTTCTTGCGATTTATCTAGAAGGACTTCATCGGAACTAGTCAGGACGGTAACTTGAACCTGTTTTTCTGACAAGTAATTGGCGATGGATTTGGCAACGACGCCGCAACCGCCAACGTCCGGAGGGAATTCTTGAGTGACGATGAGTATTTTGGCTGATTCCATAAGGCTCTCCTCAAAACTATAATTTTTTAAATTCTTGGTTAAGGCGGTAAATTACTTTAAATTTACGCAAGAAATAAGGGTTTGCTAGTGACTTGAACAGATTGAAGAAAAACAAGCCCATTTTTTTCTCCCGTTTAAATTGCAGCGCTTTATGATAACTTCCTTCCGCTTCTAAGAAGTTCTTTTTAGCTTTCGGATTCAATTTAGAAAACTTTTGGTTCACTTCAGCGGGAGGCGTTTTGCTTAAGTTTCCTTCGATATATTTTTGTCTAATAAAATCTGCGTTTAAAAATTGCTCTAGCGCATAGCTCTTGGAAATACCTGAGCTTCTCACTCGATAATGCAATAGCACTTCGTCTGTTTTCCCTAGCCAAAAATCATTTTCTAACGCCCGCAGGAAGAAATCGTAATCTTCACAATAATTAATCTCACGATAGCCGTTTAATCGTTCAAACACTTCTCGCCTAGCAAATAGCGTCGGATGGGAAGCGATGTTTGAAATTTTCATCATTGTCTCTACTTTATCCCGTTCAATGACCCTCGCTTCACCTGCAGGTTGGAACGGATTCCCATTTTCATCTATGTAATCTATTTCAGAAAAAATCACATCATATTCTCGCTGCTCCAAAAATAATTGGCTTTTCGCAATTCTTTCTGGTACGGCAATGTCGTCCGCATCCATGACGGCAATGTAATGGCCTTTGCTCTCATTAAACGCAAGATTTAAACTGTTGACTCGCCCCGGATTCGAATCGTTGATCAATAATTTGATCGCTTGGTGCTCTTTTTCATAAGCTTTTAAAACTTGCAATAACTGTTGATTTTGATGGTTGTCCAATACGATGATGATTTCTATGTTTTCATATGTTTGGCCCAGCAAAGAATCCAAGCATTGGCGCAACCATTCTTCCTTTTCATTATAGACTGTCATAATAATTGATACTTGCCTCATCCCATTATCCCCCTAATTTTTTTGAAAATCCTATAGCTCATAAAGAAAGCATGCGGCGCTATGTTCATGGCCACAATTGCCCTTCGAATTTTCTTTTTCGTTCTTTTATTTTGCCGAAGCATGCCGTAATCGTTCTTGATTTTTCTTAAAACATCGTCTAAGTATTTTTTGGTTTCCTTAGTTTTAGGCGCATTCAACAACTTCATGACTAGTTCCACATAATGTTCCGCTAGCCTTGCTTGTTCAAATTCAAGCAAGTTGGGAGCGTTCACTTCCATGTCTGTTAATACTTTTTGAGTTTCGCTTAGCACATCCAAATTTTTAGGCGTGAAGCTTTTTCGAGTAATGCTCGCATCATTTTGTCGGTAAAAATAACCTTTATAATTGGTCGCTACTGCTTTTTTGGCCAAGCGATAGAGCTGATACGTCGTAAAAGTGTCTTCAAATACTTTCCCTTCAGGGTATCTTACATTTTCAAAAAGCTCTAATTTATAAAGTTTGTTCCAGGCGCAGCGATGGATTTTTTCATTGACCAACAATTGAGAAACAACTTCTGTTTCGTCAAAAACTTCATAAGAAATCGTTGAATCTTCCAAATCTTTTGCCGTGAAATCATTTTCGCTTACGGGCAAGTAATCGACCGAAGCAATATCCGCCCCATGATTTTTTATCGCAGCATATAAAACTTGGAACATGTCTTTTTCAATATAATCGTCACTATCCACAAAGCCGATGTAAGGCGCTTTAGCGGACTCAATTCCTGCATTCCTCGCTGAGCTCAAGCCACCATTTTTTTTGTGGATAACCGTAACCTTTTCGCTTTTCTTTTGATATTCGTCGCAGATTTGGCCTGAATTATCGGTAGATCCATCATTGACTAAAATCAATTGAAAATCTTGAAACGACTGATTAAGGATGGAATCTAAACAGCATTTTAAAAATTTTTCCACATTATAAACCGGGACCACGATCGTAATTTCAGCCATTTTTTATCTCCTTAATATTTTAGCTTTAAATATGCGTTTCAGCGCTTCAAACTCTTGGGTTCTGTGGAAAAGCAATGCCAAAAGCGCATTGCTCACTAAAACCGTTACTAACGTCAGAAGCGCAAATCCAAGAATACCGCCAAAAGTTACGAAGGAAACGATGAAGCGAGTTGCCAATAACACAGCAAGAGCCGCTAACGTATAAATAGCGTAACGCTTAAAAAAGTTTCTCAACTTCGATTTAAAACCATATTTATAAAGAACGTACGGTTCAATCCAAAAACTAGTCGTCAACGTACTGATGGTTGTCCCCAGCAAAATCCCAAACAGACCGAATCTCATGCCTAACGCAATGGAAACAGCCAAATTAATAACCGCTTCAACTAGAGGCTTGTAGCGATCATACCAAAATAGTCCCAAGGAATCTTTATACGTAATGACGGCTCGCCGCATTCCCTTTAAATAGAAATTTAAAATGATAATGAGAACGACGCCGTATGGCAGCACTCGGCTTTCATCCATCCAAAGGGCGATAAAAGGATTAAATAAAATATATAAGCAGGTGATAGAAAAACCGAACATCCAAAAACCTAAGAAATTAGTGACATAAAAGTTATCCTCTACTTTATTTTCTTCCGTAGATGCGCCTAAATTTCCAACACTGGCGCTCATGGCGCTGAAAACGACCCCATAAAGCAGCAATAATCCATTTAAGACTAAGTTATAATTGCCAAAATGCCCAACCGTAGCAAGTCCAACCATGGCGCCGATCAAAAGATTATCCGTGCCAAAGACTAAAAAGCTCCCCAAGCTATGAAAGGTATTCGCTTTTACATTTCGCTTCAATTCATTAACATCTTCTTTTGTTAATTTCTCCCTAACAGGCTCTTTCAAATAAGGATACCTTTCATCTACTTTTTTAGATAAAATGAAATTTGTGCTGAAGTTAACGAAAATCATGATCAGCAAATAAGCGATGTAGTCTCTCGTCCACAAAAGAAAAACGATTTGAAGCACGTTTAAAGCAATCGTCGAGACAGATCGTACATTTGTATTGATGTATTCTTTTTGATCCGCTCCTAATAGCGATTGTTTATAAACAAAGAAATAGCTTCCCACCGTATTCAGCAAGAATAAACCAAAAATCAAATAGAGATTAGTGCTTATTCCTTGTGCCTCATAAGAATTTAAAACGGCTTCATCCATGTTTCTAATAATAAGCGTCAGAAAAGGCAGCATTCCTAACCCAAGAACGCCAACCGCTATTCCAACCGTTGCGTATGCCTTTTTAAAGAGTTTCATCAATGCCTTGATTTTTTCTTTGTCATCTTCTGCAATCGGCTTATACAAACTAAAGAGAATAGAGGCGCCTATCCCCAATTCAGCTAAACTAAGCATGCTAATGACATTTGATAATAAACCATGCAATCCTAAATAATCATCCCCTAACACAGAAACGAAAACTCGACGGGTGACGAAGACAAGCAACAAGTTCAAGACTTGTCCCAGCAAGCCAAATTTCATATTTTTAATTGAATTATCCGTGCGCGTCATTTCTTCCTCCTTGAAAACTGCTAATCCTTCTCTGCTCTAAACAAACCATAAAGAAGAATTCTCTTTTATCGATGAATCAATCAAAAAGCATCCTCTCGGATGCTTTTTGATCGCTTCAGCTTATCTCGCACCTTCACCTGTCAAAACGACTTTGATTGTTTTTATAATGATCTTCACGTCCATTAAAAACGTTCGATTTTTAATATAATAAATGTCTAGTGCAGCTTTTTCGGCAGGCGTGATTTCATAACCGCCATTTACTTGCGCCCATCCCGTAACGCCTGGCTTTACTGCTAATCGATCCATAAATCCAGGAGTTTCCTCTTCAAATTGATACGTTAATTCTGGGCGTTCGGGGCGCGGGCCGATGACTGTCATATTACCGTTCAATAAATTTAAAACTTGAGGCAATTCGTCGATTCTCGTTAGACGAATAAATTTACCGATTTTAGTAATGCGGGGATCGTTTTTTTCTGCCCATTGCATCCCGTATTTTTCTGCATCCATTCGCATGGATCTTAATTTATAAATCCAGAAAATAGTTCCACCTTTTCCTAAGCGCTCTTGCTTATAAAAAGCAGGCCCATTATCTTCTAGTTTGATAAGCAGCGCAAACAATAAAATAATTGGAGCCGTTAAAGCCCCTAACAATAAAGCAAATATTATATCAAACAAACGGATCGGCACGTCATAAAACGTATTTTTTTGCGCCACTGCTTTGTATTTTATTTTACTTGGATTATTTATTTTTTCTGATTTTAAATGTCTCATATTTTCCAACATTCTCTCCCCTATAAAAGCATTCTATTAAGTAGTATTGCACTGTTAAAATCTGCATCCCTAGTCATTTTATTATACCACATTTGTCGAATATTACGTTTATTTTTCTAAAATTCTCAAATCCCAGTGATGAAAAGCGCAAAAATCATAACTGGCTTCTTTATTATACTTGAAAAATATTAAAAATTTCAGATGAAAACCTTAAATTTTTCTTAAAATTTTGTTGTTGATCGTCTGAAATTAAAAAAATACTGCCTTATTTTATCATATTAACCTTAGTTGAACCTTAGATTTGTTAGAAAATGAAAACAGCCATTCTGAATAGAAATCACTCTCTCCAAAATCGCTGTTTTCATTTTCTTAATTATAGCCTTTTGGATTTCCTTTTTGCCAGCGCCAAGAATCTTCGCACATCGCATTAACGTCAAACTTCGCTTTCCATCCTAATTCGCTTTCCGCTTTAGCAGGATTTGCGTAGCAAGCAGCAATGTCTCCTGGACGCCGAGCCACAATTTTATATGGAATTTCTTTTTGGCTCGCTTTAGCAAACGCGTTTACTAAATCAAGGACGCTGTAACCATTTCCTGTCCCTAAGTTATAAGTTACTAAGCCAGGATTTTGAGACAGCTTACTCAAGGCTTTCAAATGTCCATCTGCTAAATCTTCTACATGGATATAATCCCGTACGCCCGTCCCGTCAGGCGTGTCATAGTCATCACCGAACACGTTCAGAAATTCCAGTTCTCCTACCGCAACCTTTGTAATGTACGGCATCAAATTATTGGGAATGCCGTTGGGCTCTTCCCCAATCAATCCGCTAATGTGGGCGCCAACTGGATTGAAATAACGTAAAATCGCCACGTTCCAAGTCGCATCTGCCTTGCACAAGTCGCGCAAAACATCTTCGATCATTAACTTGGTCGCTCCATAAGGATTCGTTGTGGATAAAGGGAAATCTTCTGTGATCGGATTGCTCGCTGGATTTCCGTAAACCGTAGCCGAAGAGCTGAAAACAAAATTCTTCACTCCGTGAGTTTTCATTACTTGCAACAAATTAAGAGTACCCGTTAAGTTATTGCTATAGTATTCTAGAGGCATCGCGACTGACTCGCCTACAGCCTTCAAAGCCGCAAAGTGAATAACCGAATCAATCTGATTTTCTTGGAAAACCTCTTCGATTTCTGCCACGTTTCGCAGATCTTTTTGAAAAAATTTCACTTTCTTTCCGGTAATCGTTTCGATACGGTCCAACACTTTGATACTGCTGTTGGAGAGATTATCTAAAATAATCACCTCAACATTTGCGTTGATAAGCTGGATCGTCGTATGGCTGCCAATATAGCCTGTCCCACCCGTCACTAAAACTGCCATTTTCTTTTCCTCCTCTGTTGAAAAACACAAAAAATTATTTTAAATTTAAAGACTAAAAGACTGGATATTGCACCAGTCAATTAGAAATTATTACTTTGCTTCTTCAGCAATCATCGTTTTCATGTAATCCATGACTTCTGCTTTTAAAGATTCGTCCTTTAAAGCAAAATCAATCGTCGTTGTAATAAAGCCTAATTTTTCCCCTACGTCATAGCGAGTTCCTTCGAAGTCGTAAGCGAAAACGCGCTGAATCTCGTTTAATTTAGAAATAGCATCCGTCAATTGGATTTCTCCACCTGCTCCGATGTTTTGTTCTTCTAAGAATTGGAAGATTTCAGGCGTTAAAATGTAACGGCCCATAATTGCTAAATTAGAAGGTGACGTTCCCGGTGCTGGCTTTTCTACCATGCTATTAACTAAATAGCGGCGCCCTTCTTGTTTAAACGGATCTACAATTCCGTAACGATGCGTGTCTTCATCCGCTACTGTTTTACAACCTAAAACAGAGGCATGAGTTCTTTCGTACTGATCCATCAGCTGGCGAAGGCAAGGCTTTCCTTCTTCGTTGACTACGATATCATCGCCAAGCAAAACTGCAAAAGGCTCATCACCGATGAACTTGCGAGCCGCCCATACCGCATGCCCTAATCCTTTTGGTTCTTTTTGGCGGATGTAGTGGATGTCAACTAAGTTCGTTGCTTCCTCTACTTTAGCAAGCAACTCGTGCTTCCCTTTTTCGCGCAAGTTCGCTTCTAATTCAAAAGCATTGTCAAAATGGTCTTCGATGGCGCGCTTTCCTTTTCCTGTAACGATAATGATATCTTCGATGCCAGAAGCGACTGCTTCCTCAATAATGTATTGAATCGTTGGTTTGTCTACAATTGGCAACATTTCTTTTGGCATTGCCTTTGTCGCTGGTAAAAACCGTGTTCCCAATCCGGCTGCTGGAATAATTGCTTTACGCACTCGTTTCATAGTTGTAAGCTCCTCTTTTTCCCCTCTAGCTTAAGGAGATAATGTTTTATTTCAAGCTAAATTATAACATAATTCCTGAAAAAAATACATCATTATCTTTCATTTGTGGAAGTTTTCTATTCTAGTTCTAAATGACGGCGCAACAGCGTTTGCATTTCTAATAATTGGCTTTCAGGAATAATCTGAACGTACATTCCGTTAATCATCGAACTTTGCCCTTGCATATCGAATTGGTTAATGTCGCGGATAGCGCCTGCATAGTTAAACAATAAGCTAGTAATAACATCCATCGTCAGATCAGTCAGCATATAATCTTCTACAGCGTTAAAAATGTGTTGGAATCTCGTCATCCCCGTTGCAATGATTTCACGGGCCAATGATTCAACGACCATGCGCTGGCGCCCTTGACGACCGAAGTCACCGTCTATATCCCTCATTCGCACAAAAGCCAATGCTTGATAACCATTTAAAGTTTGTTCACCCACAGGGAAAAAGATGTCATGTTGAGTAAAGGCGAAGTCATTGTACACGGTGACTCCATTTACTGCATCAATTAAAGAACCGAATCCGCTCATATCTAATTCCGCATAAAAATCAATGGGAATATTCAATAGATTTTGTACGGTTTCAATAGCCATTTGCGTTCCTCCCCATGCATAGGCATGGTTGATCCGCTCTTGAGTTCCACGTCCAGCTAATGTTACTAAAGTATCACGAGCAATAGAAAGCATGTTGGTTGAATTGTCATTTGGATTAATAGTTACGACGATCATCGTATCAGAACGCCCGCCTGTTTCATATTCTTCACGGTCGATTCCTAACAACAAAATAGAAATTGGGTCATATCCAAGCTCAAGCTCATCTTCGCGAGGATCCTCGCGCTCTATTGGATTATAAATAGCATCTACTAAATCCGAAGCCGCATCAAACACTACGTAGGCATAAATTCCCCCGACAACAACAACTAAACCTAAAACAATCCCAAAAATTTTAAAGAACTTTTTCATCATAGCCTCCTTAGTTTTAAAGTGATAAGTTTTCACTAATTGTCCTTATTGTAGCACTTTCCGACATAAGTGTCTATGGACCTTTAGTCCTATGCGTTTTTTCGACAAAAAAACAGTTTGTTTAGATGCATTAAAAAGTGTTTTCCAGCATAATTATTACTAAGCGTTCGTGGAGGTGGAGCTATGAGCAATAGTTCAGAAGAAGAAAAAGAACCTCTTTTTGATTCAGAGAGATTGGCTGTTGATAATTGCGCCTTTGCCAAAGGCTGTTTTTTCGGGACGATTATGGCTATCCCGTTTTGGATCGTTATTTTTGCAGGCGTCAAAATATTATTAAAGCACTAAGCCATCAGCTTAGTGCTTTAATAATATTTCATTCCAATTCCAAATGGGTTCGCAGCCGCTGAACTGCTTCTAACCGTTGTTCTTCATTTACCTTTAAGTAGAAAACGCCATCGATGATTGTATTGTCTCCGTGCAGGCTATATTCTTCAATAAGTTTTAGCGCTGGATGGTAGCGGGTAGAAATATCGATCATATCGCCTAGCTTTAAATTCGTTTTCATGTGGCTTCCCAGTGCAGCGAGAATGGACTCGTAGCGGGTCAATTGGAAAGTCGATCCTTTTTTGATAAGAGCTGTAATAATTTGGCGCTGTCTAATTTGGCGTCCGTAATCTCCTTCAGGGTCCTCGTAGCGCATGCGGCTATAGGCAAGAGCTTCTGAGCCATTTAAGTGAAGCTTACCCATCGGAAAATAGTTGCCTTCGTATTCAAATTCGAAGCGATCATTAGTAATGGCAATGCCCCCAACAGCGTCAATCAACGATTTTAAGCCTTTCATATCCATTTCAACGTAATAATCAATAGGAACCTCTAAAAATTGCTGCACCGTATTGATGGCCATCTCAGCCCCACCGTACGCGTACGCATGGTTGATTTTATCTTCAAAGCCCATTCCCACTATTTCCACAAGGGTATCCCGCTCAATGCTTTGCAAAATAATGGATTGTTTTTGTGGGTTTACCGTGGCCACAATCATCGTATCGCTGCGGCCGGAATCTCTCTTGGCTGTCCGGTCGATGCCTAGCAATAGGATAGAAAAAGGCGTTCCGCCGAGGGCAAGGTCTTCGTCCCGGATTGCTTCTTGATCGACTTGGCTGTACATCTGATCCATGGCTGCTTTGACTCGCGTATAGGCGTACGTTCCAACGCCGCCTAGGAAGACGAACAACATAATAATCAGCACGGCTAATTTTCTTTTCACAGTGACCACCTCTTACGGTTATTATGGGTCTGACCGTGGTTTTGCATACTGATTCTAACCTAAAACTAGCGCCGAGTCGCTAAAGCTTCAAACAATTCTTTATGGCGAGGGTTGTCCCCACTTATAATTAATACGACAGCATGCCCCTTTTCCAGTAAGCGGGCATTTAGCATGTGTTCTTTGATTTCTTCTTTGTCATTAACGTCCTTTGGCTTGGTTGTCCACACGTAGCGCCGCAGACGGTCAAAGCGATCCCGATTGCGGCCATCGCTTTCTAGCCAAACTTTCTCACCGAGAGATTCTTTAGTAAAATCGGTGGCTTCCTGAAATCCTGGACTTCCATTTTCGGGAGTGTCAATTCCAATTAAGCGGACCCGTTCTTCTGCATCGTCGATTTTTACGACGATGGTATCCCCGTCGATGACTCGGACAACGGCAGCTTCTTGCAATTCCTTGACAGGAGCTTCTTCTTCTAAGGCAAGTTTTGGCGTATCTTCTGACTCTCTCGTACTGTGCCGCTTGCCAGCGGCTTGCGCCTCAGCTAAGGACATGGTGACGATATTGTCTACGTTCACATTGGGCTGGGCGTTGATGAGGTTCTTCTTGGAAAACCAAAACACTTCAGAATTTCCTCCACTGGCTACATAAACTTTAGTCGTCTCCGGTGTGAGGGCGCTGCTTGCTACCGATTGGCTTATTTCGGGAGACATGATCGTCGGATTCGCGCAGCCGAGAAGAGTTAGGAAAGCGATAACGGATAAAAGTATATTTTTAATCATGGACAAGGCCTCT
>JGI24697J35500_11274894_pt1 | contig 12039 bp, 6 predicted proteins | sample TergutMp193P1_FD_35500 | JGI IMG/M metagenome (IMG submission 35500) | reverse complement strand
CCCTCAATAGAGGAAATATCGGCTTTTACGCCTTCTTGAAACTCTTTTATGGCTTCCGGCGGAAAAGGAGCGACAGAAAACAGCTCAGGAGTGTCAAATTCAAGGGCAAAAGCAATACGTTCCAGTATTTCAGGCGAGGGGAACTTTTTTTTTCGCTCTATTTGGGAAATATAATCGGTAGAAACCGCTACCTTTTCGGCTAAAGAAGCCTGTGAAATCCCTAAAAATTCCCTTCTTCTTTTGATGTTGTTGGACAACAAAGACCTAATATCTGTCATGCATAATCTTACTTTAACTTATAGAGCAGTATTGACAACCGACTATTCGGCTTGTTACTATACAAATATCAGACTATCAGTACTATATTTGGCTAAAATAACCAGATATAGCGAGGTATTGTGCAATAGTCAATTTTTAACTTTAAGGAGCATTGTATGAAAAACAAACAAACAAATGGAGCTAAAAGGCGCAGCCTTTTAGCAATCATCGCGATAGCGATGATAACAGTAATCGGGTTTACATTCGCCGCCTGCGGTGATGACGACAACGGAGGTGGAGACGGAGACGGCAAAGACCCCGCCGTCCCGCAGAAAGTAACGTATGTCAGCATGGACGACAACGGCAACACGTACACGCTTGAGATAGACGAAAGCGGCGCAAGGTCGGCGCGATCTGCCGCACGGGCAGGGGATACTTTTAAGCTTACGGTCGAGTATTCCACTGTTGTCGGCGGCGGGAATTTTAAAATGACGTTTGAATATTCCGGCACGGTCGGCGCGGCGCAAGTGAGCGGGGCAACGGTATCGCTCACGCTTAACATTAACGGCGAAACAATAACCATCACGATTGTCGGCACTCGAATGACCATTATCATCGGGAAAATTGTCGATGAAAATGGTGATGAAATAGTAGAAGATCCCGGTGATCTTACGCCTGTCGACCCCGACGGCGGCGGCAATAGCGGCCCAACCACATGGACCGCCGTGTCGGACAGCACCTTCGGCACAAACGACATCAACGGCGTCGCCTGGGGCAACAACACCTGGGTCGCTGTGGGCGCGGGCGGCAAAATCGCGTATTCGGCGGACGGGAGAACTTGGACAGCCGTAACAACCACCACATTCGGCACGAGCGCCATCTACGACGTCGCCTTTGGCAACAACATGTTTATCGCCGTGGGGCAAGGCGGCAGGATTTCTTATTCAACAACGGATGGCAAAAGCTGGACAGTCTTATATAATGGCAATGCAAACACTGGCCCATTCGGCAATACCTCCATCGAAGCCATCGCCTATGGCGGCAACAGATGGGTCATTGTGGGCGGCACCAACCGAATCGCGTATTCCACGGACGGAACAAGCTGGACAGCCGTAGCGGACAGCACCTTCGCAACAGGCGCAAACACAGGAGTCAAGGGCATCGGCTATGGCAACAATAGATGGGTCGCCGTAGGTGGACGCGGCCAAATCGCGTATTCCTCGAATGGCGCAAACTGGACAGCCGTGCCAAGCACCGCAAATGGCGGCTTCAGCACGGGCCAAGGCAATTACATCAAAAGCATCATCTTTGCCAACAATAGGTGGGTCGCCGGGGGCGGCAACAGAATCGCGTACTCCTCCGACGGCGCAAGCTGGACAGGCTCAGCAACCACCAGCCTGCTCAACGGCACCGGCAGTATCGACGGCATCGCCTTTGGCAACAACAGGTTTGTCGCCGTGGGCAGTAACAGCAGCATCGGGTATTCCACCGACGGCGCAGCCTGGACAAGAGTGGCAAACAGCATATTCAATTTAAACAACCTCTACTCCATCTACGCTGTAGCCTATGGCAACGGCAGGTTTGTCGCCGTGGGTGATGGCGGTAAAATGGCGTACGCGGACTGGTAGCGCAAAAGGTGCCTGTCACCTTTCGGGACACGTCCCGCACGGAGCGGATCACGATCCCGAAAAATAACGCTAAGGTGACAGGCACTAAATTCTTCTGGCGCACAGACAAGCACCGCGAAGCGGTGTAGGTGAGTAAAGTTGATATAGCGCGGCGCACAGAAAATGCCGCCATAGTAAACAAAAGCGCGAAGACTTCAGTCTTCACTTCTTCGCCATGTACTGTTCCGTCAGATCGGTCACGACTTTTTGAAGCGAATCGTTAAAATCCTTAACATAGAGCATTACCTCGTTATTTGACATTCCTTCCGGCAGGAAAAACTGGTATGGCTCGGCGTTAAGCGCAACGGAAAGCTTTGCGAGGGTTTTTGCGGATACTCCCTTTTTACAGTTTTCGATATCGTTGATAAAGTTATGTGTAAGACCGGTGCTGAGGGCAAGACCTAATTGCGATATATTCTGGTATGACCTCAGGCGTTTTATATTACTGCTAATCAATTGGTGAATATGTTTTTCGTCAATTTTCTTTTTCATATCTTTATTTCATTTTCATTTATTAGCGGAAATATACAAATAACTACAGGTGAAAATATAATCGCCGGTAGTTTATAGTTGAAAAATTACATTAATAGGAATAAAGTACACGGTGAAGTTTTGTATGTTACCGCCGTGTATCCGGCGGCATCCCGTTAAATATCAGTATTTCGGGCCGATATTCAAAGTGCATGGTGTCAAAAAACAGCCACTTGCCGCCCCAGATGAAACCGTATGTTTCAAATATTTTAATTACCTTTTGCGGAGGATGAAACCGTTCGTTATACGAAATGTTCCACCAGTCCGCCCTTCTGGCGGAAGCCCAGAGCCAGTATGTTTCTCTTCCACCTAACGATCTTGGAGTAATATCAATGGCAATCCCGTATGAGTGAAAAGAGCGGCTCTGGGTATCGGCGATATTGCGCCAGTTCCAGCATGAAAGCGAATTGATGCTGTTCTTCCATGTCATTACCTGCGGATCATTTGACGCGGCGGCATTGATCTGTTCTTCTATAATCGAAAGATCTTCCAGTATCATATAATGAACCAGCGTTGATTTTCCGAGAAAATTGAAGGTCTTTACCCTGTCGTACGATTCTGCGCGGTTGTGTACCCGCCAGAGATCGTCAAAAAAATGCGGCGAGCGGCGGGGCGGATTGCGGTTTCTGTTGTTTACCATGTCGCGTAATCGGGCGTTTTCTTCGGCGTTAGGAGCTCTCCATGGCGGCAGTTCAACCGGGTAATTGTAAAAAGGCTGAGGGCTGTAGTTCGCCGCGCTTGCCAGAAGGTTTTCCGGCAGCAGCTTCCCCTCGGCATAGTAGTACCAGGTGCCGCGCAAAAGGAGCGCCCAGTCGCCGCTGCGGAATTCTACCCGTTCTATCTGCCTCGGGTACGCTTCGGCAAAGGCTCTCATCACCTGTTCCGCCCTTGTCCGATCCGAGGCTTGCCCCGGCTCTAATGTTTCATATTCATCAAATTGATAGTATTGCGGAACAGGCTCCGGTATGGCCCGCCTGCTTCCGGGAAACAGAAACGCCGCAGAAGCTAAAATGAAAAATAAAACGGTTAATTTGTTGTTTTTATTCATATTCCATCTTTTAATATCATCTCTATTATAATACAATATCATAATATGGGGAACATAATCCGACACGGCGTTGATATGTACAGGCAGACTATCAACATGAAAAATGAACCGCAGGGTTCGCCTCCCGTTTACACTCAGAAACAGCAGGGAAATGTCAGAAATCCTATCCGTGAGCCTGACGAAAGATTGATCAAAACCAGCGTCAAGAAAACCGAAAGTTCCGCGCCTGAATCCAAATACAGGCGTGTCGCGAAATTTCTCATTTTGATTGGCAGCGAACAGGCGGCGGAAATTCTCGCGGAACTTGATCCCGCACAGGTTGATCAAATATCCAGAGAAATCGCGCTTGTAAAATTTATCAGGCCGGAAGAAAGAGATGAAATTTTTGCGGAATTTCACGAGCTGTTTTCAAGACACTACATTTTTTCCGGCTCTTCACAGGGCGGCGTCGAAACCGCGCGCCGTATTCTTTACGCCGCGAAAGGCCCGGAAAAGGGCGAGGAGATGCTCAACAGGGCCGTTCCCGAATCAAAGGAAAACCTTTTCAGTTTTCTGGAGGAGTATTCGGCGGAACAGCTTGTCATGTTGTTAAAAAACGAATCGGCTCAAACAACCGCGCTTATACTTTCCAGGCTGCCGCCAAAACTTTCCGCCGCAACTCTGAGCAAACTTCCGGCAGAGAGCAAACCGGAAGTATTAAAGCGCATGGCGCATCACACCGAAATTTCCCCCGAAGTGCTGGAACAGGTATCCCAGGCATTGAAAGAAAAGGTCAGGCACATTGGCGGCGGCGCGAAAGATATTGAAATTGACGGAATGCAAACATTAGCTGCAATTCTCAAGCAGGGAGACTATTCTTTCGGCGACAGGCTGATCAATGAGCTTGAGATGGACGATCCTGAAATCGGAAAAGATTTAAAAGAAAAACTGTATACGCTTGACGATGTGCTTAATACTGTTGATCGTCCCATTGAGGAAAAATTAAAAACAATGTCAGACGGCGACATAGCGATACTGTTAAAGGGCAGGGGAATGGAATTCCGTGAAAAGATACTGTCCTGCGTTTCAGCCGGACGGCGAAAATTGATACGCGAAGAAAGTGAAATTATGGGCGCTGTGCCGAAGCGCGACTGTGACGCCGTTGCCGGCGAATTTCTGGCGTGGTTCAGGCTTGCCCGTGAAAACGGAGATATTATTCTTTACAGCGATAAGGATGTATTTATATGAGTGATGTAGCGCATAACGAGAAAACGGATGAAACATTAAAAACTACTTTGAAAAAAGGGCAGAAGCTTGACAGCGGCTTTGTCATTCTTGACGTCGTTGATCTGGAAGAACTAAAGGCTGAAGGTATTTGGGCGAAACATGAGAAAAGCGGCGCTGAGGTTTTTCATGTGCTTAACGACGACAGTGAAAATCTTTTTTCCTTTGCCTTTGCCACTTTTCCGCAGGACAACACAGGCGCGCCGCATATTCTCGAACACTCGGTGCTTTGCGGCTCCGAGCGTTATCCGCTCAAGGACGCGTTTATCGTTCTGGCGCAGGGCAGTCTTCAAACTTTTCTGAACGCGGTAACCTTTCCCGATAAGACGCTTTACCCCGCAAGTTCAACTAACGAGCACGACTATTTCAATTTGATGTCGGTGTACGGAAACGCGGTTTTCAGGCCGCTTCTTCCAGAGTGGACATTTATGCAGGAAGGGCACAGGCTGGAGTATCAGGACGGAAAACTCACCGTTACCGGCATTGTCTACAATGAAATGAAAGGCGCGTACTCTTCACTTGAAACTTACGCCGGCCTCTGGTCGGTCAAGTCGATAATGCCAGGCACTCCGTACGATTTTGAATCGGGCGGCGATCCGCAGGAAATTCCGCAGTTGACATGGGAAGGTTTAAAAGATTTTCACGTTAGCCGCTATTCTCCGGCAAATTGCCGGGTTTTTTTGGCGGGAAATATTCCCACAGAAAAACAACTTTCTTTTTTAAACGAAAATTTTTTTAGCGCCATTCCCGGCGGAAAAGCCTGCGAGCCGATCAATAAAACCAAACGCTGGAACGAGCCGAGAAAGTACCGTATCCCCTGCCCGGCGGGGGGTGAGAGCAAGGCGACAATTTTCCTTTCGTGGCTCTGCTGCGACGTTACCGATATTGATGAAAATATCGCGCTGGCGGCATTAACAGAAATTCTTTTAGGGCATGACGGCTCTCCCCTTACAAGGGTTCTCGTTGAGTCCGGTCTTGGTGAGGACATTACGCCGGTCTCAGGACTTGAAGCTGAAATCAGGGAGACCTTGTTTGTCGCCGGTTTGAGAAGCGTTGACGGCGATACGGAACAAATGAGCAAAGAAATTGAAGAGCTGATAATGGGCGAACTGCGAAGGCTTGTCAAAGAAGGTATTCCGCCTGAAGAAATTGAAGCCGCGCTTCTTGCGATGGAGTTCATGCAGCGGGAAATCCGGCGCTCAGGCGGCCCCTTCTCACTTGTCTGGATGCGCCGTTCACTGCGTTCGTGGCTTCACGGATGCAAACCATGGGAAAGCCTGCTTATCGAACCTTCGATTAAAAAATTAAAAGAAAATATTGTATCGGACAAAGGATACTTTGAAAACTTAATTCAAAAATATTTCCTTGATAATCCGCACCGCGCCCTTGTCATACTTGAGCCAAAGGAAGAATTTCTTTCCGAACAGGAAGAACAGTTTGCGCGTAAACTTGCGGACATGGAAAAAAATATGAGTAAGGCCGAGCGCAGAAGCATCATTGAAAAATCAAAAATGCTTGAAAAAATTCAAAGCGAGGCCGACAGTCCGCAGGCGCTTGCGTCGATTCCCCATCTTTCGCGCAAAGACCTGTCAGTTGAAAGGGACAGCATCCACCGCCGTCATGAGGATTTGGGCGGAGTACCCGCTCTCTGCCATGAACTTTACACAAACGGCATAACATACACCGATCTTGCCTTCCCTGCGGACGTACTGTCCGCAGATGTACTGTCCGCCGATGATTTTTCATGGCTGCCCTTCTTTACAAGGGCAATTGTTTCCGTGGGTCTTCCGGGCATGGATTACGGCGAAGTGTCAAGTTTGATGGCGCGGACAGTCGGCGGGTTTATCGCGATTCTGCACACCGGGTCTTCCGTGCCCGGCACGGAAAAATTTTTAAAAACAGCGTCCGGTAATTTTGATTTAGCAGGCCGCGACTGGATCATATTCCGCCTAAAGTGCCTTGATGAAAAACTCGTCTCCTCCCTTGATTTAATTTTGCGCCTGATAAGCGAAGCGGATTTTTCCGATCACAGGCGGATTAACGATCTCGTTCTGGAAATGAAGAACGAGGTTAATTCCAGCCTCGCGCCGATGGGGCACATATTTGCGTCTAACAGGGCAGGCCGACGCAATTCCTATTCCAAAAATGTCGAGGAATACTGGAGCGGCCTTTCTCAGCTCTTTTTTGTTCACCGCCTTGCCGAAATGGATACCGCGTCTGTTGCCGCAAAGTTGGAATCTCTGCGCAAAAAAATCACAGATTCGGGATTGATCGTCAATTTGACGGGCGGCTCTCTTGAAAACGCATGTGCGCAGACAGCACAGAGGTTCAGTCGGTTCGGCCCGCCTGTTCCGTCTCCCCGCCGCGCCGAAAACTCAAGTTTACAGGCCGCCGAAGTTTTTGCATCTCCTTCCATGCAGGTAGGTTTTGCGGCTCTTGCCATGAATGCGGCGCCTTTTGACACAAACGAACAGCTCGCGGAAATGGTTTTGACGCACCAGCTTTCAACCGGGGCTCTGTGGGAAGATATCCGCATGAAGGGCGGCGCATACGGCGCGTTCGTCAACAGCGACAGCCTAGAAAACAGCGTGTCCTTTGCCACATACCGCGATCCAAACCCTCTGCGTTCGTTAGATGTCATTTCCGCGATACTGAAAAACGGCTCTCACGGCGGCTGTGACGAGGACTATTTGGTAAAATCAATCATCGGCTGTTACGCGAAAGAGACGCACCCGCGCACAGGCGCCGAAAACGGTCTTGTTGATTTTTATCGGTTCCTGTACGGCGTAAATGACAGCTACCGGCAGAGAAAACTGGAAAGGCTTGTTTCTGTTTCAATTTCGGACATAACGGCAGCGTTTAGCTCTTTTGGTTCAAGGAAAGTCTCCGGCCCCGTTATCATTGCCGGCGTAAAAAAAGCGGAAGAAGCGGCAAAGGCGCTTGGAACGGGTGTGCAGACACTGCCGGTGTGATGGAGATATGCGGGCAGGTTACCGAACAAGGCCAATGACTTTTTAAAAAAAATTGTTTGTTGACATTTTTTCATTCTTTACGATATTATAACATACTAAATTGGTATACTTTATATGATTCAGAGCGGAGAATTCTTTGCAAAGGAGATTAAGATGAAACTGAATTTCAAACTGAGTTTAATCGTGCTCATCATTGTAGTGGTCATCGTAGTGTCGGTTGCCGTAGTGCTTCTGCAGCGGTCGGCAGGATTAACCGTCGGGCTTAACAAGGACGCCCTTGACTATATAGGCAGTTGGCAGGCGACATACTGGCAAGCCAGGGAAGACGAGCGTTTGCAGACCTTACGCACTTTGGCGGATTACATGGGGGATTATGAACTTATACCAGCGGACCAAAGGCGGGACGAGTTTGAAAGAACGATGAGATCGGTTCTTACACGCAACCCGCAATGTATTACCATATATACGATATGGAAGCCGAACGCCGTTGACGGCATGGACGCACGCTTTATCGGCAGAGACGGGTCAAGCCCCACAGGGCAGTTCGCTCTGGCAATCTCCAGGGAAACCGGGTCTATAACGGCGCGCGCGTCCGCCGACGTAGAAGCCTCTATGGAGTATTTTAACGGGCCCAATTCAAAGAAAGAGAGAGCATTGCCGCCCGAATCCAGAACAGTACAGGGAAAGGAAGTCTGGGTGATCAGGTTCATGGTTCCCATCGTTAACCCCCGCACCAATGAAACGGTAGGCGGCATAGGAACCTATCTGGATATTGCCCCCATACAGGAGGCGGTACTGCAAACCATCGCAAGTAACGACATAATAGCCAGACTGTCGGTTTACGACGACAGCGGGTTTATTTACGCAAACGACCAGCCCGACCGCGTAACCAAAAACCTAAAGGACGGTGTGGAGCCGATATTCGGCAATAACCTCAATGACGCATTGCAGGCAATTCAAGAAGGCAAGCCGAGACAGTACGCAGGTTACTCGCACTCTCTTGCCACGAATGTTCAAATACAGCTTACGCCCTTCCAGATAGGCAACTCAGACAAGAATTGGGCGGTAATGCTCGCGGCAACGGACGAGTTCATGCTGTTAGAGGTAAATAGCATGAGGGAGTTTGCCATTATTCTGGGGGCGATATTGGTTATTGTGGCGGCGGTTGTTATTTTCATTGTCCTTACCAGAACCGTTAAACCGATAATTACGGTAGCGGATACCCTCAAAGACATCGCGCAGGGCGAAGGCGATCTGACCAAGACTGTGAACGTCAATTCCAAGGACGAAGTAGGCGACCTTGCCAAATACTTCAACCAGACGCTGGGAAAAATAAAAGCCCTTGTTCTTACCATTAAAAAGGAAGGAATACAGTTAACAGACATCGGCAACGACCTCGCCAGCAACATGACCGAAACAGCCGCCGCAGTTAACGAGATCACCGCCAATATCGAAAGCATCAAAAACCGCGTCATCAGCGAGAGCGCCAGCGTAACCCAGGAAAACGCGACTTTGGAGCAGTTGACACAGCACATTGAAAAACTAGAACGGCTTATCGAACAGCAAAGCTCCAATGTGTCACAGGCGTCAGCCGCCATTGAACAAATGGTAGCCAATACCGCCTCCGTTACCGACACGCTGGTCAAGAACGCCGCCAATGTAAAGACCTTGACGGAAGCCTCCGAAGCGGGGCACTCCGGCTTGCAGGACGTGGCGACGGACATTCAGGAAATCGCCCGCGAATCCGAGGGCTTGCTTGAGATTAACACGGTAATGGAAAACATCGCCAGCCAGACAAACCTGCTTTCGATGAACGCCGCGATTGAGGCCGCCCATGCCGGCGATGTGGGCAAGGGCTTCGCGGTAGTCGCCGATGAAATCCGCAAACTTGCTGAAAGCTCCAGCGAGCAGTCAAAGACAATCGGCACTGTTTTGAAGAAGATAAAAGAAAGTATCGACAAGATCACCAAATCCACCGAAGACGTGCTTAACAAGTTTGAGGCGATAGATTCAAGCGTCAAGACCGTCGCCCAGCAGGAAGAAAACATCCGCAACGCGATGGAGGAGCAGGGAGAGGGAAGCAAGCAGATACTCAGTAGCATCGGGGGGCTGAACGAGATAACCGGTCAGGTAAAGAGCAGTTCTCAGGAAATGATGGTCGGGGCAAAAGAAGTAATCCATGAAAGCCAAAACCTTGAAAAGCAGACGCAGGAGATTACATCCGGCATGAACGAAATGGCGGAGGGAGCCAATGAGATCAATACCGCGGTAAATGAGGTCAACGAAATATCAGGCAGGAACCGAGAAGGCATTGATACGCTGATGAAGGAAGTTGCAAAGTTCAAGGTTGAGTAATTGCCGTTAATCCGCCTGCGCGGCAATTTTACCGGTTTTTCCCCTAATTTCCTCAAAAACTCTTGACAAACTACAAAATTCTGTTAAAATTTTACCAGTGGACAAAAAATTTAACATAATAACCGGAAATTCTGATGGTGTTGATGTGAGTGCGTCAACAAAGGCGCTGGGAGTTTATGTCCACAGCGCTTTTTTTTACTTTAATTTAAGGAGAAAGTTAAGATGAAACTGAAATTCAGACTGAGCATTTTGGTGATCGCCATATTGGCGGTCGTGGTGGTAACGGTTGCCGTAGTGCTTCTGCAAACCGCATCCGGCATGGCAATCGGGCTTAGTACCCAAATCATTGAAAACATGGGCGACAGCCAGGCATCGTACTGGCAGAACAGGGAAGAATCGCGTCTGACGACCTTGCGGGCCATAGCGGATTTATTTGCGGATTATGAAAGCATACCCGCGGCGGAAAGGCGGGGCCGGTTCGATGACGCGCTGAGGGGGATTCTTGCGACCGATCCGAACTTTATTACCTTTTATACGGTATGGAAGCCAAACGCCCTTGACGGCATGGACTCGGCCTATATCGGCAGGCCGGGGTCAAGCCCCACAGGGCAGTACGCGTTAGCGGCATCCAAGGAAACCGGTACTATGATACTGCGGGTGACCAGCGATATAGACGGCTCCATGGAGTATTTGAGCACGAATCCAAAAGGCGAGCGGGTATTGCCGCCAGAAATCAGAACGATAAACGGAAAGGATGTCTGGGTACTCAGGTTCATGTGTCCCGTCATTAACCCCCGCACCAATGAGACGGTAGCCGGCGTGGGGGGCTACGTAGATGTAGCCGGTGTACAGGCAAGGGTTGACGAAATCATCAAGTCAACCGAGCTATTGGCCGCGATGGATATTTACGGCGACACCGGGTTTGTTTTCGGGAGCTATGTGCCGGAGCGGCAGGGCAAATTTATGAAAGATGTGTCCACGATCTACGGCGATCACCTGGATGACGCCGTCGATAAAATATCTAAAGGGGAAAATGCATCTTACAGCAGTTACTCGCCCGTCCTTCACTCGAATGTACAAATAGTGCTTAAATCTTTCAAGATAGGCACTTCAGACAAGTCATGGACGGTAATGACCGCCGCCACTGAAGATTATATGTTGAAAGAGGTACGGGAAATGACGCGGTTTACCGTTATCATTGCGGCAATAGCCGTCATTATATCGGCGATAATCGTTTTCCTTGTCCTTACCAGTACCGTCAAACCGATAATCAATGTCGCGGCTACCCTCAAAGACATCGCGCAGGGCGAAGGAGACCTGACCAGAAGCGTTAACGTCAATTCCAAAGACGAAGTAGGCGATCTGGCTAAATACTTTAACCAGACTCTGGAAAAAATCAAGAACCTTGTTCTTAAAATTAAAACTGAAGCCAATAAGTTATCCGACATCGGCAACGATCTCTCCAGCAACATGACCGAGACAGCCGCCGCCGTGAACGAGATCACCGCAAACATCCAGAGCATAAAGGGGCGCGTCATCAACCAGAGCGCCAGCGTTACCGAAACAAACGCGACAATGGAACAGGTTACCCAAAACATCAACAAGCTCAACGGCCATGTAGAAAAACAGACACAAACTGTCTCCCAATCATCAGCCGCCATTGAGGAAATGGTCGCCAACATCGCGTCCGTTACCGACACGCTTGTCAAGAACGGCGCGAATGTAAAATCCCTGCAGGATGCCTCCGAAGCGGGACACAACGGGCTGCAGGAAGTGTCAACGGATATTCAGGAAATCGCTAAAGAATCGGAAGGCTTGTTGGAGATCAACTCTGTTATGCAAAATATCGCCAGCCAGACAAACCTGCTTTCGATGAACGCCGCGATAGAGGCGGCGCACGCTGGCGAATCCGGCAAGGGCTTCGCGGTAGTAGCCGACGAGATTC
>JGI24697J35500_11274896_pt1 | contig 12087 bp, 5 predicted proteins | sample TergutMp193P1_FD_35500 | JGI IMG/M metagenome (IMG submission 35500) | reverse complement strand
AGAATCCAAGCAATTGGCGTCACATGAAAGTCCTCCCCCCCCGCCCCCCCATGACACGTTTCTGGGTTTGTACAGCGTGAGGGGTTGTAGGTTGGCACCGACGTTTCGGAGGAAGTTTCAGTGCTGGCAGTATCACTGTGGATATGTACAGTGTCCGTATTTTATTTGGCCAATATCGTTTGTCACTTGTGGGCAACGTTAATGCGGTAAACGAGCCGACTGGAAGCAGCAACCGATACTTGTGAAATGATACGGTGACTCCGTGCAGATGTCCTACTGAATTGTCTAGTTACCCTTATTGATCAGTATACTACACAAAAGAAGACCGGATTTGAGCAGCACGTCTGTTCATTTCAGCAGATGGCGCACTTGCTGCATGATGTTGATGTCAGCACAAAGAAGGCCACATTAGCTATGGAGTGCTTTTGGGAACCAGATGCTATTTATGGAGCCCTGAAGGGAGTGATTCGGACAAGAGTTGGCTATTCTGGGGGAAAGAAAGAAAACCCAACATACAAAGATCTGTAAGTACAGTACATCCAACATTACAAGTTGACTGGCTGACAGCTACCAAGTACCAGACACGTAGCATCCCTGTATGATCTTTAGCTATTTAAAAGTGACCATATTTGTCTTGTGCTGTGCATTGTATATGGCAGACTGTGTACAGTGTACAGTCACACTGGGCATGTTCGGTAAATAATTATTGGCATTTATTGTCATGGATATACTTGTACGTATTTAGGAAAAATTTACATTGGAGAAGGGTTTACTGTATGGCTGATGTGTGAGGTGGGTTAATATGGACTACTGATTTTGTCAAATAAGGAGGGTGAGATGGGTTGGGGCGTAGCACACAAGGGAAGATCAGAAAGTCATAAAAAATGTTAGTGTGTCTGGAGAGAAAATATCAGTTGTTGGACGGAGGTGTAGACAGAAGCATAATATTAAAGCATATCTGTATATTGTTTATTCCGTTGCAAGGTACCAGTCGATACAGCTGCATATTTCAGCCAACAACAAGCCATATTCATGCTTTAACCCTTTACCTGCTAACGTGGAGAATACGGTGAGCTCCAAATAATGCTATGAAAGGGCAGATGGGATTTAACTCGGCGTTTAAAGGGTTAATTAATTTATAGCTTCAGGATAACTTATAGTAAGCCAATGCGTGTAGCTATATCGAATGTATCAATGAATGAAATAGTTGTGATCAACTGAAAATAGTTTTTTTAATTTTAAAACATATTCTTAAAGCTGGGTGTGAGGGTGTGGAGTGGAATGGTCTGTCTCAGAATAGGTTGAGGTCGTGGGCTGATGTGAACACAGTTATGAACCTTCAGGTGACATAACGGAAGATGCCTGTCAATACAATGGCTGGAGCGTGAAGCTGGCCCTTCTGTTCTGGTTTTAAGAATGTGAGGAGGCATGTGTCCATTCCACCATACATCTTTTTGGCATGGTGTTTCCAAAGGGACAACTGTCTGCTGTAAGAACAAGCTTGGTCACAGTTATCATTACGAAATATTAAAATATATTGTGGCATTCTTACCATGAAAAAGTTGAGAGCAGATGGCCTTCTTGGGGTGACCACTGCCATTTGGTTGAGAAGGTCCTCCATCAAATATTTAGTGATGTTTGCTTTTAGTTTGTGTTCAAGAGAGTAATGTATGAGGGTTGGTACAAAAATAAGTCTACATGGAGTATGATCTTGTAACTAAGAAAAACGAAAACACTGCTTGTAAATACATTTGGGCCGTTTGCTACCAAAGGACTGCCATGTGTTGTGTTTCCAGTGCTCAAGCAAAATCATCATGAACACAAATTTAAAGATGATTCCGAGGAAGTAATAGTTATGACATGATGGCTGATGACACGGGACGTGGACTGATATCGACAGGGAAAATGAAAGGTTGTCTCACAGTGTGATAAATGCCTCTGTTGTGGAAGGACTGAATGGAAACAAGTGCAGTAGCAATAGAATTAAATGTGAACTGTTCTTACTGGGGTGGGAAATTAAGAACCCAAAACATATATGCATTGTAAACTTATTTTCTAATGTATTCCCATAAACGACTGTGTGCTGGTACAGTGTTATAGAAACAAGCCTGAAGACAAAAGTGAATCCTACCCCTGAAACATAGTGTTCTGTTACTCTCATTACTTGTAATAGTTAGACAATGGAAAAAGTCCATGAAATAAATGATTTAAATATCATTCACCATCCTCAGGATCACATAGAAGAGGATTAGTTGACTAGGTAAGTAACTAACATCTTAAAAACCGTGCTCCATGTGTTACTTTCGAACTTCAGCAAACTTTGGCAAAATTTTTGGTATCCTGAGGTTTATTAGTAAAGCAACAATATTTGTGTTACAGGGGAGATCACACAGAAACAATTGACATTGATTATGATCCAAATGAAGTCACATACAGGGAGTTACTGGATGTATTTTGGAAGAACCATGATCCTACTGCAAAGACAACACTGCAGGTATGTCAACACCCATGTCTGTAATGACAGTGTGAAATTACAATCCTGACACAAGAGTGACGCATTTGTCTTTTAATTTCTATGTATATTAGATACCAGAATGGTCAACTTTCAGTATTATTAGTTAGATTTTGCACCACATTTGTGGAAGAAACACACACCACATAGTAATATTCATTGCACTTTGTCTAGAGTGTTATAATACTTTAAAATATGATTGACTAGTATGAAGACAATTACAGTTGCAGTAAGAAATGTTGACAGTTCCAATTTCTAGCTGTGGTGTCTATAGGTAACCCTTTAGTTGGTCTGTTTGTATCATAGCCCTAGGGGGATGCTTGGAAATCACAGTTTGACTGAATGTCCAACCATGAATTTTGAAGGTTCTTAGCTTGATAGCTGCCATTGGCAATGCTGACACAGTAAATGTACCCTGTTTGGACTGTGTGTGGCTCAGTACATGTAATAATAATAATACTAAAACAACTACCAAAGGTTTCACGCTTTTGCCTTTATTTTCAGAAGATTTGTGGCTGCCACCAACAGGCAGACCCCCACACACACACACACACGCACACGCACACGCCTTTCATTATATAAATGATACATTTAGTGTAGGCAATGCATGCACATTCCAACCACAGAAAATAGATTACTGCAGTCCTGGCTAGTTGCATAACAACACATTTTGCAGTGAACAGCTCTGTTTCTCTTGGTGCAACTCTTTGACTTGGTTGGGATGTAATTATGTATGGCAATAAGAACAAAGGAAGGGAGGTGTGCCATTAGTGACTTATATGTATTTATATTGCAGTATGCATCAATCATTTTCTATCATGATGACAAGCAGAAGAAGTTGGCTGAAGAAACATTGAGAGAGGAAGCCAAAACGTTTTCTGATCCTATTCTCACAAAACTTTTGCCTGCTACAGCTTTTCATGATGCTGAAGAGTATGTACTGTACTTTCTGATGAGAACAGCTTTGACCTTGACAGCATGAGTAGAGGTCTCTCATCTTGGGTCTAACCTTGTAGAATTAAAATGTAGGTCCTGTGAACTTGACCGCACTCCAGCTAATATATTTTTAACTGGAATACTTCAGTACATATTGGTCATAAACTTCTCCTTCTACCACCATGGCCAAAGTCATAGCTGTTCTCTCGAGTAAACATTTGTATATACTTGTATTAATTTTTATATGTGCAGATGTTTATATTTTAAGATGATACAAAAGATTTAATGAGATGTTGCTTTTCTGCAGCTATCACCAGAAATACCGTTTACAGCACCATCCTTCTCTTTTGAAGGCCATTAATTTGGAGCCTGGACCAAAAATGAAAAGCTCTCACCTGGCTGCAAGGCTCAATGGATATGTTGTTGGGAAGGGTGGCCTGGCCCAGTTTGATGCAGAAGTAAAGAAGCTTGGCTTGAATGACAACACTGCCAAGATTGTGCGGGATCTAGTTGCAGAGAATGAGGGTCGACAGCTTGTCTGCTAAATCCATGGATAAGGGAAACACTGTTATAGTAGGATTATTTACATAAAATCCCTGGAATGTGGTCAGCAATCCTGGTGTGATGTCACAAGTTATGAAGACATATGCATCCTTCTGTATTCAGACAGGAAGGACTGACTGTCAGTTCAGTCGCCATCCGTCCTGCAGTAAGGGAGGTTCATTGATTTTGTGCTGTATCAAAACGAAATTTCCTTCACTAAATGTATTCTGTGCTTCCATAAAGTGTTTGTATTTTCTTAAAAAATTAACATACATGCTTTTATACTGTTTGAAGTTATTTCATATTTTTATTACTGGTGTTTTATACATTCTTGGGACCAAACATGATTGTAAACTGAAAATGCAACCTCAGCTCTTTATTTGAATGTTTGTGGTGATTTTAATGATCCCAATTAATTGTGAATATTGAGACTGTACTGTGTGCTGTTTTTAACATAAAAATTTTAAACTATCTACAAAATTGTAACCAGAAGGTACTGTCATCTGAGGTATGATGCCATGTCAGTAAAGGACACATACCAATGTGATGCCGTGTCAGTAAAGGACACATACCAATGTGATGCCATCACAGTATCTGACACGTACCAATGTGATGCCATGTCAGTAAAGGACACATACCAATGTGATGCCATCACAGTAACTGACACATACCAATGTGATGCCGTGTCGGTAACAGACACATACCACTGTTTCTTCAGGAAGATGGGGGTAGCAAGTTCCCCTAAAGTGTTGGTACTTGCCTGCCCATACAGCATGTTGTCACATTCCAGAAGACTAGTAAAATGAGTACTTCAAATCATACAACATGATGATGCTGCAACTTGTTTAATTCATTTCAATTGGTGGTGTTCTGTAATTGATATGAGATGCATTAATGAGGCTTACTGTGAGCAGTCTTCCAGGTTTGTTTATTACGTAGAGTAATGTGCTTACCTGGTGTTTCGGATGAATGTGCTGCCACCATCATCAGGATGACTCACATATCAGGAATATAAATTGCATTGAATCATCAATCCCATATAGAATTTGTATGTTACATTTGTATACAACTGTATATGTAAGACATGCAGTACTTCCACTTACGTGTATGTTGTACCAGATTGGCTGGTAGTAGCTCAAATGGACCACAATATATTGCAGGCTTAATAAAATTTGCTATAACAGTGAACAGAGAAGTTGTCCTTGTGCTCACCATTGAGGTATGTGGGGGAATGACAATGGGGCGCAGAGGAAACACTTTACCTTACCGATATGCATTACTTTACTACCAGTCATCGATGCCAACCCAAAAGAGAGTTGTGTGTGTTGCTTTGTTAATGGCTACTAGCTAGTGCTCAGAAAGGAGAGGGTCAGAACTGTAAAGTTATATGGTCTTGAAGTTATGGTAGGCGGTGGCTTTATTATTTATTTGCTTGTACTTCTCTTCTAGACATTATCTTACTGATAGAGACTAAGTTGGGATATTGACACAGGTAAGATTACTGCTCATTGTGTACTCTGACACAGTACACAGACTGCACAAAAGTTTTGTTTACATTAGAAATATCGTGTGGTTTCTTGGTACGCATGCAAATGTAATTTTGTATAAGCCTCTAAGGAAAGTGCAGCTTTCCCTGTGCCATTGTTCACAAGCCCCATGTGTTCAGTAGAATATGTGCAGATCTCTTATGCAGAAGTTCATCCAAATCATACAATAAATGTGGAAAATACAGATAGAAATTTATTTACTGCCTTAAGTGGAGTGTGACTATTTGAGCCCGTTTGCATGAGACTCGCAATTTCGTCAGACCTTTTTGAAAAAAAAGTACACTGAATTTAATAAAGATTTGACAAATGGCTTAGTCACTCATACAAAGTCACAAAGAGACAAATGTGATCTCGACATAAGGCATTTTATTTCAATTTGTACAGGACGCCAAAGTGCGTTTGGGTTCACGGCGTCCCCAAAGTATACTCACCCAGGCCCCTTTGTCCCCACAGAAGTACGTAGGCTTCTTGGGGCCTGCCATTGGATCCAACATAACCAGGACAAGTGAAAAGGCGTCGTTAGGTAAGTGCTTTGATGCGTTCTTCATGGAGCATAAAAATAGCCATGTGGGTGGAGAACGGTGCCGTCGGTGACCTATTAACGCTAAAAGCGTGCATCGGTACAGGGAATACCCATGAAGATTTTTGAGTGACTGTGTGTTTCGTGACAATCGGCGAAGAGAAATCCAACCTTTACCTAGGGACGTAAATTACTTTCTATCTGTACGTGTACGTTCAACTTTCATTGCCCGATCTGGGTGAAGTTCGGTATAAAATATATGCATATAATGCCGTTGAGCTTGGGCGATTTTTGTGAAAACTGGCGCGTGCATTAGCGTACTTATGGACGTAAATGAAATTACATTCACGTACTTACAGCGTAACCGAATGAGATAGTGAATGCAAAGAACGGCAGAGTAAATCTTGCTGTATGCATTATGTTACGAACTACACCACTCGCAATCTCGTTTTTTACGTATAATGTGTTGCTGCAAACTGTGGTTGTTAGCGCGGCTTACGAACCGTGTGCGAGAGCATTTCCCTTTCGCCCCACGAAGAGATAGTACAATGTGCTTACATGTTCTATGTTCAGGCGAGCATTGTAGGGTTATGTAGGTTGTGTTGGGAAGGTAGGGAAAGTTTTCACATATTTCAGATCATGCATTGGATATCACAATAGCTGATGTACGAGGGGACTGTGCAGGAAAGCTGGGCCGTGTATTTTGTTTACACTTCCGTGCTTGTTTTATTGTTGACTTACCGTGCGAAGCACTTGGTTTCAAGTTAAATTTGTGGAAGAAATATTACGCATTTACACAACTTCATTGAAGAGATCAGGTACTGTTTAGCGTAAGTGCAAGAAATATGTGAAAAGTTCGAACATACAATGTAATGTGTCGTGACCCTTAGTAGGCGTGTGTTGATTGTGAAAGAGGACACTGCACGTTAGTTCCGTATAGGTTATGATAAGAAATCGAGTCATATTTAGAATTACCCGTCTTCCATTAAGCATAATGGGCCAACGAGGATCAACAGCAGCTTCCAGTGTAAGGGTGATAATGGTTTGTTAATGTTAATTGTAGATTGTTTATGACAATAATGTTTTATAATAGCGGGTGCAATACATTACAGAGGATGCCAACGTTATTGCATGACATCGATGTAGCAACGAAGAAGGCCACATTTGCCATGGCTTGTTTCTGGGCACCAGATTCATTATTTGGAGTACAGAATGGTGTTATTCGAACTCGTGTTGGATTTGCAGGCGGTACAACAGAAAATCCTACCTATCGCAGTATGTAAGTGGCATAAATTCATTAGTTAAGGAACCCATGTATAACATTGGTGTTAGGTAGTATCTGTTCACTGTCACATTTGGTGACACTGACAGAAGTGTATATGAAGTTCCACACACTACCTGAATCCTGCATTATTTTCTGTAGGAGAAGATTGGTATGCCTGACATATTCTTTTGGACATGAACCGTAAAGAAATAGGATGGGAGGGTGTGGATTGTATTCAGCTGACCTGGGGCACAAACAAGTGGCAGGCTGTTTTGAGCTCCGCATTGAACATGTGGGTACGGAAAAGGAAGGGGATTTCTTGACTAGCTAAGGAACTAGTAGATTTCTAGGGATGACTGTACTCGTTCTAGTTGGTTAGTTAGATCCTTCATTGGGCCAAGTCAAAGTGTGTAAAACATGTCATAACAAAAGTGCCAAACTTGTGTCAGACATAAATAGAAGTAACTACTTGACACAATTGTAAACATATGTGTATAGTTGTAGTCTATTTAAACAAACTATGTAACATGTTACAGCAGAACTATGGTAGTTATTTCAAATAGGAAACACTAGTATCAAAGCTTAAAGTGCATTTACATAATTCTAAAAACTACAAACAACATTAAGAGCGGACATAAAGTGTAGTGTAAATCAGCATGTCTACTACTGTAAGAAATGTTTTATGTTTGTCCTTATATAGCTTAAAAATTTTAAATTTACTTGTGAAGTGGAGGCCAAATGTTGTCATACTAATTTTTCTTGAAGAAGGTGGTGGTGTTCCCTGTGACTTTCAGTATACTTGGTGGGCCGGGATAGCATAGTCGGTACAGCAGCTCACTTCAGGCTGGACAGTCCAGGGATCAAATCCCAATGGGGTTGAGATTTTCTGTGACCAGACCAGCCCTGGGGCCCACTCAGCCTCCTATACAGTGTGTACTGGGTCTTTTCCGGGGGTAAAGCAGCTGGGGCATGGTGTTGACCGTCCACCCCCATCTAGCACCGAGCTTAAAGAAAGGGTAGAGCTATACCTTTACTGCCCTCATGGCCTTTGTGGCCCGTTCCAGGGAGACTGTACCTTTGTTACTTCATCTGCAGTATATTTGTGTCTGGAAGACTGATGATACAAGAAAACTGCATGATTTTTGAAGCGATTTTTTGAATGTGCAGTCAGGTGGAAAAGCAGCAATGTCCTTCCATCAAGTTGTGTTCACTGACAACACATAAGTTTGCTGCGTGAAAGCACCATTGAGAAGACTAATTGCATTATGAGAAAGTGAAACATGAAGTTGTCCCAATGCTTAATTAAATATCACATAATGATTTGTAGAGATGTTGAGGTGTGATTCCAGGTGCTGCGTGGCACTTTGGAGATGACTGATTAGTTTCAGAGGCCAGCTGCTTTACTGCATCAGAATGACTCCCTGGTCCCTGTTGGGTAGGAAGTTGGGCGGGCCGTAGAGCTAGTAGAGATACTGTGGAGAAAAGCGTCTTGCTCCTGATGAAAACTGAATTCACTTTCTTTGGTTTTTCAGCCTGTGGCTCTGTGTAAGTGTGCTGTCTGCCTTCTGTGTAGGGGAGCATTATTGTATCTGACAAATGTCACTAGGCACTTCTGCACATAACATATACAAATTTTATTTGCAATGAACGTGTGTTGATGTGCTGTGTGCCTGTGAGCCTGACAGAGCCTTCTGTAAGCCTGCTGTGTACTGCAGTACATTGAACTTACAGATATGGACCCCTTAGCACGGTAAATAGGGCTGGCAGTTAGTTCTGCCCTGATCGCTGTCACAGTAGACTGTCCGTGTGAAGTGTGATGAGAAGTGTTCAGATACCGTGATGTTCCTGTGTAACAGAATTCTTATTTGAAATGTTGATTCTCTGCCAGTGTACACCAGCATTGTGTCAGTCTGTCTGTTAGCACTACACGTACGTTAACATTACACAATTAAATGACAGTCTCCAGTGCCATGTGTTCAGGTGCAGGTGGTTGACAAAGTGGAGTGAGACACCAAGATTACTAAGTCCCAGCCTTTTTGACCCATTGTAGGTTTTCACGATGGTTCTTCAGTTGATGGTTGTTTTGTGGTTTTTGCACCATGTATTAAAGGTTTATTCTGATGTTTCGGAATAGCATACTGCCTTCATCTTCAGGGTGACTGATTGGGTGAAAGGGAATACTAAAGTAATTGGGAGGAGCGAATTCATCAGTTGTGCCACAACAGACCTTATGGCAGGGCGTGAAACCTTGAAGAAATGCACATCTGCTGCAATCTCAGAACTGCTGTAAATGATTTTTATATGTTTCATGTTCCATGCCTTAATTAGGTGCATAAATCATTTAAAAGACCAACAGATGCACTTTGGTTTGATGCATGTAATTTTGTTGCATAGTGGTGACCAACATTTCGGCCACATGGTGACCACTATGCAGCGGAGAAATGACATGCTTTGAAGTTCTCGGGACCCTTGGAATGACCCTACACTCCCTCCCCACCCCACCAACCCGCAGTTTGGAATGCACTTGTCTAGACCATGGCACTGTGTGGGGGACATGACAGGTGTTTAGTGAATGTAATGAAACGTCTGTTTACAGAGGGGATCATACAGAAGCAATTGAAATTGACTACGATCCAAATGAAGTATCATACAGTGAATTGCTGGATTTGTTTTGGAAGAACCATGACCCAACTGCAAGAACATCTAAACAGGTATATGGACTGACACAGAAAGGCTTACCTGATACACTAGTGCTCTAGTGGCAGAACTGGTAAGTTAAGTACTGTCCATGGGACACTCCCATGACATAGTTCCAGCCATTTCCTATTCTCATATCTGCTTATTATTCATCTTCGTGAAGATTCAGGTCAAATAGTCCAAGTGCTTTTTGCTGTCTGAACCCAATGACAGGTACCTCAGTCATTCCATATCTATTTACCAATCAACATGGCGTAACTCTTCAGAAGACCTGACTCTTTATAAACGTTGTAGTGAGAACCTGAACCACCAGTCTGTCTTTATATTATCCTCATGTCTGTTCCAGGGGGTTTCCCCAGCAAAATTATGTATGTACTCCTTATTTGTTCTTAATATGAATACCTGCTCTCAGAATTTTCGTCTCTGACTGCTCTAATTATGACTTAAGGAACCTTACTTATTGAGCAGTCTTTGTAGCATCAGTTGTGAGGCTGATGAGTGACAGTGAGTAGGAGGACATGCAAGGATGTGGCCGTGGCCTCTGCATTGTCGTTGCAATGACATAGAGCAGCTGAGTGAACCCTAGAAAGTGTTGTTGCGGCTTGCCATTGTCAAGTGTTGGTTGGACACCGGCCGAATGAACCAAGTGGGATATGTGGCTACTGGACGTAGCAAAACACAGAGTACTGTGCTCATGTTCATATAATGCTGAATTTCATGTCTATGTGAAACTTTGGCCTTATCATAGTATCATGATGTATTATTTTCTTGTCCAAGCTTTTAAATGGGTGTTTGATGTGGATAGTAAAATAATCATGTAGAAGGGTTTTATATTCAAAGTAACTGCAGTATTTGGGCATCATGTTGCAATTATTTGTATCGCTATGTGTTTGTCATGTGAAACAGTACTTTGGCACAGCCATACCATCAGGCAAGCTTGAGATGGTCTGTGTTTACTGTGGGTCCAGGCAGGCGCTGGATCTGGTTTTGAGCCCTGGCTGATGACTGAACTTGTAATCACTTGCAACAGTGGTGGGGGAATGATGAGTGGCATTGGAGAAGTGAAATTCTTAAAAGAAAGCTAGCGCATTTTGTCTTTGTTTCTCACAAATCCCACAGACTGTTTTAAGATTTGTCCTCTTAGAAACAAATGTAGATTGTATTGTACTGCTTATTTACATCCTTTTTGTATCATTTGTTAGTATTATGTTCTGTAACTCAGTGTGAGATAAACCACTGTATCCAAATATAAAATGAGGCTCTATGTATGGCAAACCCCTTCAGAATCATCAGTTATCAGTTAAATGCCTACGCAGAATGTATTTAACTTTGTGCATGATTATCAGATGACCCTACCATTTTTCAGATGCCATACCAGTCTATGTTTCTGGTACATGCAGTATTTTTGTGTACTGTGCATTGTCCTGTAGGCAGTACTGGCATATATGTGAATTTACTTGCTTTCAGTACACTTCGCTACTTATGTATCACGATCAAGAGCAAAAGGAGTTAGCTGAGAAAACACTGAAAGAAGAGGAAAAAAAGAAATCAACACACATTGTCACAAAAATCTTGCCTGCCACAAAGTTCTACGATGCTGAAGAGTAAGTCCGTCAGTGACCAGTCAAATTGTTAGTTGTTGATGTGGCACACAGGCCACGAAGCACTGCACACGTGCCACCCAGTGTTTCTGTTACATTTCAGAATAGTCCTCAGTGACTAAAGATATGAATATGCTTGCAGTAGAGTAAATGATTTTGCAAGACGTGTAACGCTGTGTGGTTGTTGAAGGTGAGCCTAGCAGTAACCACGCCATGCTGACTGCAGCTATGGACAGTGTTAGGGAGCTCAGCTAGCAAGATAGCTGGTCACTGTAGAAACATTTGTGTCATGTAAGTGTTTGATGTGATTCAGTGCTTAGCACAGTGTGAACACTGCATGCTTTATTTGCAGCTACCATCAGAAGTACCGTTTGCAGCAGCACTCATCACTAATGGAGGCAGTAGGTCTAGTTCCAGGAAATAAACTGAAGAGCTCGCATTTGGCTGCAAGACTTAATGGGTATGTT
>JGI24697J35500_11274897_pt1 | contig 12324 bp, 3 predicted proteins | sample TergutMp193P1_FD_35500 | JGI IMG/M metagenome (IMG submission 35500) | reverse complement strand
TTACAATTCATAGGGAGCAACTCAGAAAGTCAATGTTTCTGGAATACCAGCAAATGTGACTGCCATAACATAACATCAGCATATGTCACCTACATACTAGCAAAGCCTTAACGACAGACTGTCTTGTTCGCAGCGGAACTTTTATTTGATGGGAGTGTGCGTGTCATTTCTGGTGACAATTTTGTGCCATCGCTTGGCAACAATTCAAGCACTGCGTTTATGGAAATGGCACTCAAGTATCAAAATATGGTGAGTTTTTACATACACTATTGTGGATCACAACAGAGCTTTTTAATGTATGAAACAGCATCCAAAGTGGTCTGAGTAACTGGATTTTAGGAAGAAAGTGTTTTGGAATAACAATATGGGAACTAAATATTCTTTAGCTTTAGCACATATCAACATTCATTCTTAAGGAGGATGCATAGTTGTGCTTATTTTGTGTGTATAATTGCACAGTAATAATGGTCAGATTCCTCTTCTGATATATAAATGCTTACTTTTTTGAAGATTCAAATCATTTGGGTTTTCGTTACATGTGGATTGGTAAATAGATATGATGTTTCAGAGGATTAAAGCATTTCCATCTTCAGGGTCAAGAATTCCACTATTTCGTGGCTGCTTGTCCAAGAAAATAGAGGCATTTCCCTCCTGCAAAACATCAGGAACCATTTACCACTTCACACACAGTAACAACCAAGAAGAAATGAATCTTCATCAGCACTACTGCAAGAACCTCTGAAGTTACACTCTCTGATTTGATTCAATAAAGAAAATTTTGGAAAAAAGGAATGTTAAAAAATAATTTCTAATTTAGGAAACAAAATAGAATTTAACAGGTTATTTCAATGTAACTAGCTATACATCAATACAATTATAATAACTGTTGTTGTTGTTTACAGTTAGGTCATTAGTCATTTTTAAGTTTTGTTTCCAAAAATCTGAATGCCCAGTAAGCACAACATATTTGATTTCTTTCAGGTTGACATGGTTTATCAAAGAAGTCAGCTTCGACCTGCGTATAAGAAATGTGTAATACATAAATTTGAAAATGGAAGTCTCATTGTTTTCTTCAGGCTGTACCTGGACCGTAGAAAAATTCCAAGGTAAGAAGTTGTGTATGATGCATTGATATATGAGCTGTTGACAGATCTGTCTGCTGTGTACTCACGGCCAAATTATTCTATTTATTTCATAAGTGGATAATTCAAATGTGAAAAAGGTAGCATTACTGCTATTAAATAACTAGATACAACAGTATATGACAGATCCCCTAAGGTAAAGAAAGTGCATAATAGGAAAATTAGAGAGCACACATATATTTCAATATTGCATTCAGTCCATTTCCAGTTAAATATCAGTATATGAAGGCTTTACAAAGATTTAAGATTCATAGCATTTATGTTTGTACAGGAACTTCCAGAACGTTGAGGAGACAGCACGTGACATTCTAGTGAATGAGTTGATTGCCCCAAGAACTACAGCCTTCAAGAATATCCAGATTGATGCAACTAGCATATTCATAAAACGTGAGTTTATGCAGTTTCTTGCCTGACAGTTAAGCCAGTAGAATGGCAGGCTATGGATCATACAGCCAGTTCAGTTTCCAGCAGCTACCTAAGTTTTTCTCTCTTGCCACAATGCCCAAAGAAGTAAAGGGGACATTCTAGTTTCTTATTTAAACGGTATCAGAAGCAATTACTGAGGGTGAGCGGGTGGTAAATCAGTCACACTGTAAGACTAACCACTACTGCCACCTACTTGTGAGATCTAGATTGTGATTATGTGTGTGTGTGTGGGTGGGGAGGATGAGTGGATATGTGGAGCTTCTGTCCATGCCACCTGTTGCCATATGTGTCTTGTGCAGGGTGATGCTTAAGCAAAGGAGCAACTGTACGGTAGCTTCACAATTGTTATTCTGCATACAAATACACATGTATATTGCTTCATACCCAGGACATTGTGATGACTCGGTCAGAGTATTTCAAACAGGCCAGCGCATACCTTGCAACATGTTACTCACAATCATGCTGCAAACTATTACTTAATATTACATAATGCATATGATAGAACACTGAAAAAACAGGCAATAATTTTCGTTTTATTTTAATGCATGTACCGTGCATCTTTTATTGTTTTTATTACAACCAACAAATGAACCATTATGTATCACAACAGTATCTCTTTATATAATACACACTCCTACATGTTGTGACATTTCTATGTCATCATCAGAGAGTTTTACATTTGTGCCTTGCCAAGTTCCATAAATTCTTAAAATTGAAGCTATTAAAATTACAATTCCATACAATTATTAAAATATTATTTAATCATTGTTTACTGATATAATAAAGCCTGTTCAACGTTATACTCTATTGTGCAAGCAGTGTGTACTTGCGGCTGCATATAGAGTCCCTTGTTGATGATGTTAGCGTGCTGGTCTGGCGTGTACACCGGACCAGCACACATGTAGGAGTACGCATTATATAGAGATACTGTTGTGATATATAAATGTGCACTTATTGGTTGTAATAAAAATATTCATTTTAAGTTTGCTACCCATTTCAAAATTTATAATGTTAAAAATAAATAAATACATAAACCAAATGTGTCTTGTGTACAGGTTCCTTGGATGATACATTTATGAGTCCTGTAGAGGGAACTGCCAGAAGAAAGCCTTCAGGAAACAGAACTCTGCAGATACACAATGGTGTGCTGAGAAAGACAGTAACAGAGGATGCCTCAATTCTGAACAAAACACACGAATCTCCAACAGTTTTGAAACAAGAAAGTAGTGAAACGAAAGAAACCAGCACTAAAGATTTAACAAGTAAAACTCAGGAGATGGAAGGAGAAGCAATTCCAATCGTTGAAGGAGCTGTAGTCATTACAAAAATTATAGAAACGGTGATGGAGAAACCTTCTGATGTTCCACACACATTAAAAGATGGAAGTAATATAATAAGTTCAAGCGCAGAAGGCTCTGTTACAGGGATTAAAACAGAAAATTATACAACAAACAAAGCATCTGGAAATTCAGTTCCAGCAAATGTAAGGAATGATGCAGGTGGAAATAATGAAGCAAGTTCTAAACATGTAATAAATTCTACTGTTTGGACAGCATCTATTTCAGAAATTGAATTCCCTGGCGGCAAAGCACACATGAAATCAGACACTAGTGCTAAATTGACTACTGATTCAGCAGAAGACAACAAATATTCATTTGAGAATGATGAAAGAGATCCTGCAAGGCCAAAAATTCACTCTCCTCATATCTCTAATAAAAAACAATCAATAGAAAATGACGAAAAATTTCATCCTGGAGTTGAAACAGTCACTAAATACTCTGTAATAGATGGAATTAGAAGGGATTTTACAGTTACAAAACAAGATTATCAGGGACAAAACTTTGAAAGTCCCAGCGGAAATGTGACTAATTTACATGGGAAGATTTCATATAATGCAAACGGTACATTGATGAAAAAAATTGGTGAAAAGGATGTTCTAATGATGGGAAGTCCTAAAGATTTCACTGAAAATCCCCTTGCCTTCAAAACTAACACTTACAATGACCGTTATCATACTCAGGCAACACCCGGTCTGAATTCTAACTTCTGGAACACAGGATCAATAAACACTCCAGTTCCTACAAGTCTAAATGTCTCAGGGGCCAAGTCTAATTACACAGACACAGAATTAACAAGTCAGCATTTTCAGGAATCACTTTTCCACACTGTAAATTCCCCACACATCCAAACTGAAGAGCCATGGAGGCCAGTTCTGCCATATTACACAAAAAACTCTCCAAAACCAGGAAACTCTGATATAGGAATTGGTGTGGCTGAAGTAGTGGTTGTCCCTCCATCTGCAGTTGAGAATCTGAAAGCACATGATGACCACTACAATGACAATCGATACAGCTCTCGGTTGGGACAGCCTGCACCAAGCCACAATTTGCCAGAGAGTTTATCAGGTAAATAGTAAGAAACAGACTGTATTAGCTGCTAAGATAATAGATGTAAGTACATACATTTCATACAAATATGTAACACCATCTTTTATTTTGAAGACAGAAAATACAGACAAGGTGTCTGAAAACTAAGTGTTCCAGAAAACATTGGCTTCTGATAGATAATGAAGTGGGGAATATAAAATAACAAAATGAGGAACTTCCTAACTCATACACTTCACATGACATAGAGTCAAGGAAGTTCTAAAGAGGCTGGAGATGTATCTTGGATAGAGGGACACAAACTGTAGATGAACAATTTTCTAAGTGTAAATGTGGCTATAACTAAAACACAGGGGAGGTGGAATGGACTGTATGAAGATATAGCTTAAGATAACTGTTATAAGATTGTAAACTGGACTTAACTGGATCTAATTTTTACCAGTTTCTTAGTTACTGTGGTATCAGTGTTGAATATTTGGACCACATTACTAGAGGTACTTGCAAGTGATAAGTAACATACAAATTGTATGTTGTTATCTTTAGGTTATGACAACATACTGAATAAAGTTTCAGGGGAACATACTACCTTCATCTTCACAGCCACCTTGAAGATGAAGGCAGCATGTTTCTCCAAAACCCACCTGCCACACACAACATGCTATATCAAAGTAGAAGCCAAAACTGTGTATTTTCACAAGTATGAACACCTTAAATCTTAGATATGCATCTTATGTAAGATTCAGAATATTTATTATAATATCAGCAACTCCTGCGACTCAGTTATCTACACTGACACAATCACCTGATGCAGGATAATAAGCCTCAGGTCACCTCCATTCACCATTTACTCCACCACGTTTAAGTCAACCATATAATAGCAAGTTATGATATTCTCACATAATATAATATTGAGCTCATGATTGGGGTATGAATTTTAATTATTTGTGTTTTGGAAAGTATATGGTATAACAAGTTGCTAAAGTATGGGTAGTTATTTGATTTTCCTGGCATCTATCTTCCTGGAGCAGGTGATAGAATCTGCTATTGAGGTAGAATTGTGATATGGCTGATGGCTAGCAGTACCAACTTACAGCTTAATAAGGGATTAAAAAACCCCAGTGGGGTTTGGGCCCTGTGCTTGTCACATTCTCATAATTCAAATTATATCTGAGTACATTGTGGCAACATTTCTACTTTTTCTCTGCAGGTGGTTATGGCAGTTTCAGCTTGCACCCAAATCTCCAAGAATCACGGCCTAATGATACCATATCCAGAGTGTCCTTGAATGTCGTTAGTTCTAGTGGTATTCATGGACAGAATCTAGGAACCAGCATCCTTCATACAACAAGTGGAGGTGGAATCATCATTCGTAGACAGCACCAACCTCTCATGTCAGCAACATTTCCACCCCCACACACCATTCCTCTCACTTACACCACCTCCAAACCATCCACAACACACCCAGCAATAGCTAACCCTTTCACAGTCCCAGAACTGCCCATTCTACACCAGTTTCATAACGTGGATGCTATACTTAAGGCAGTACCTCCTGTGAAGAACATAGCGTCCAGCATAGCACTACAACATCATCAAGGTGAAAGATTTCAAGGGAACTTTACAGTTAACAGGAAGTGGATGGGTAACAGTAATAATGGCGGTAACACTGATCCAAGAAACCCTAATTTAGGGACTGGCTCTGTTTCATCTGACAACCAGCAATGGATTGAAATGCTCAATGGTACTAAAAATGTAAAGCTCCAACACAGCTCACATACAGAATCATTTCCTACAAGATATCACCAGCAACCAGTGAGGGGTGATATGGGAAATAAGGAAAGAACTGGAAACAGCAAGATACCCTTAAAAGGAACTAACGTTCCATCAGTTGTAACATCAGTAGAATCATCTCTGTCCAGAATACATGTGAATAAATCTACAAGGGTACAACTGGCAACACTTAATCCTCTGACTGATGCTGTGGCAAATACACCATTCTCCATAGTGACTCTGATTCCTGTGAGATCCAATTCTGGGGTTGGTAAACCTCTGAGACCAAGACCCAAGTTACCATCCCATGCAGTGGTTCAGACTAAAAATAATACTGAACCCATGGATGTAGTTTCAATTTCTGAACATGCTTTGAAGGATAAAGCAGGAGATCATCGGCTCTCTTCTTCATTATCAAGACCAATGGAATCACATGTAGTGAACGGTGTAAAAGAAGCTGACATATCGCTCAAACAAGAGGGAAATTTAGCAGGATTGAATAAAGAATCTGAAGAATCTATGATAAGCTTCAATCAGTCATCAACTGAGGCATTACGACATAAAGCTGGAAGCATAGCACTAGATCATAAACCACAGAGCAGTGACAAATATTCTACAGAGTTGCCAATATATGCAGGAATAATTTCTTCACTATCACAACAGACATCATTGTCACCACTGTCACTAATGCCATCATCAAAAATACCAACAACAGTAAATACCATTCTTATGTCACTGAACATAACACAAACAGAGTCACCAACAAAAACAGTTCCACTGTTATCAGCAACCAGACCAATATTACCTTCATCTATACACCAATCAATGCCAGAAAGACTGACACAATCTATGCAACAACTGACATCAGAAAAATTCTTAACACTGTCACCAAACCAAGGAATATCTTTAGCAACATCAAGTACTCAATTGCCAGTAACCACATCATCATCTATACAACAACTGACATCACAAAAACTGACAACAGTGCCACCAAAGAGAGGAACATCATCAGCAATATCAAGTACTGTATCACCAGTAATCACATCATCATCTATACAACAACTAACATCAGAAAAAGTCACAACTCTACCACCAAATCAAGGAACATCTTTGGCAACATCAAGTACTGTATCACCAGTGACCATATCATCATCTATACAACAACTAACATCACAAAAACTGACAACAGTACCACCAAAGAAAGAAACATCATCAGCAATATCAAGTACTGTATCACCAGTGACCATATCATCATCTGTACAACAACGAACATCACAAAAACCGACAACAGTGCCATCAAAGAAAGGAACATTGTCAGCAGTATCAAGTACTGTATCACCAGCAATCACATCATCATCTACACAACAACTAACATCACAAAAACTGACAACAGTGCCACCAAAGAAAGGAACATCATCAGCAATGTCAAATACTGTATCACCAGTGACCATATCATCATCTATACAACAACTAACATCACAAAAACTGACAACAGTGCCACCAAAGAAAGGAACATTGTCAATAATATCAAGTACTGTATCACCAGTAACCACATCATCATCTATACAACAACTAACATCACAAAAACTAACAACAGCATCACCAAAGAAAGAAACATCATCAACAATATCAAGTACTGTATCACCAGTAACCGCATCATCATCTATACTACATCTGACATCAGAAAAAGCCACAACTCTACCACCAAAGCAAGGAACACCTTTAGCAACACCAATAACCACATCATCACCTATACTAAAACTGACATCACAAAAATTGACAACATTACCAACGAAGAAAGGAACATCTTCAATAACGTCAAGTATTTTATCATCAGTAAGCACAACATCATCTATACAACTGACATCACAAAAACAGACAACAGTGCCACCAATGAAACGAACATCTTCAGCAGCATCAACAAGTACTTTATCACCAGTGACCACAGCCACTTTACCATGGAGGAAAATAACACAAACATCAACCACATCAAAAACCAAAGTCATAAAAACACCAACACAATCATCATCATCATCATCATCATCTTCTTCTTCTTCTTCTTCTTCTTCTTCTTCTTCTTCTTCTTCTTCTTCTTCTCCTTCTTCTTCTTCTCCTTCTTCTCCTTCTTCTTCTTCTCCTTCTCCTCCTTCTCCTTCTTCTTCTCCTTCTTCTTCTCCTTCTTCTTTTTCTTCAAGGATAAAATCAACACAAGCAACAACAAGAACAACATTACCTCCATCAATATTATCATCACAGACAACAGTTAATGTGCATGATTCCATTTCATACACAAATCATGAGAGTCAGAATAACAAAACAGTCACAGACCAAATTAAAAATACCACACATACTGTAGAAAGTACAACAGTTTTGCCAATTTGGACTTTGCAGCAAAGACCTTTTAAAGAAGTCCAGGAAGATACAGCTGCAGATAGTAACAGTAACACAAATATAAAGGAAACAAACAGAAAAAATACTTTACAAATACCACCTCCAAATCAACAAACACTCACCACACGAAGCCCTTCACATTCAACACAGACAAGTACTGTTCCAGTACTCAATGATTCACATTCAACATTGCCCCCGTCATCTCAGTCAACCATAATTCACACACCTCTTGTCAACTTCATTCCTGTTTTTGTTACCCAAGACTCAGCTGATGAAATCTGGCATAGAAACAATTTGCACAAGCAAATAGCAAAAGTGGACAGCCCTTTACCAACACTGGAAATTTCCTCAAATACCAGCAATGTTGATGATTGGATTGGGGGACAGAAAAAAGATATCACCAATAACAGTACTTCTGTCATAAAAAATGTTTCAAAAATCAAAAACAACACAGCACTTAGGACTCCACAACTAGGAGACAAGAATGCAACAGAAAATGGACAGCATCAAAATATATCAATTACAGTTTCAAAAATTCAGAGTGGCAATAGCAGTACAGACAAGGAAGCTGAAAGTGCTGCAGAAAACATAAGAAATACAATTTCCCCACCAAATGTGGTGAAACCATATTCAGTAATTCTTAACACTGATACTGTTACCACAACAAGTATAGAGATCTCTTTTGGAGAAAATGAAAGAAAAGTGATTGTGAATCCAATGAAGTCATCAAACAACATTACAAGCCAGCAAGTGCACAATGATCAAAGTGGCACTGCAGACCTGCCTATTACAGTGCCATCTGCAGTCATGGAAATGGCATCCTTTCACAAAGTTAAGGAAACAAGGCGACAGCCAAAAATGAAGCTCACAAATACATATGCACTTTCATCTGATAAACTTAGATTAGAACAACGTATGATGGACAGCAATGGTAATTTGAAAACAGAAGAAAGGGCAGATACTAAGTTGCTCATGCCAAAAGTAGATGCAATTATAGACACTACAACAACTCCAAATATCAACAGTGGCGAAGATGATGAAAGAAAAAATATAACTCTTATGTCTACAAAGTATGAGCCAGGAAACTATAATTACAGCATAATTCTCAATATACCCACAACAATATTTATCAAGTTAAATTCAACAACAGAAAGTTCAGTACCAGAAAATTACACATCTGACCAAGTTTCATCAGCAGTGGACAAAACCATCATAGCAAATGTTAATATCCCATCAAATGTCAGAACACATTTAACCAAAGATGGATCCCCACAAAATGAGGAATTTCCAGCTAATTTCTCATTCACTGTGGCAGAAGATCCATTGACACAAAGAACTAATGATAAAATTATTCAAACAACAGAAGAGATTTCTTCAACACTCTATGATGTTCCTATGCCACACAAAGATATTTTTTCAACAGAAGACAAAGTGGCTAGTACCAGTAATGATACATTAGAAATATTTACAAATTTCACTGTCACCAAGGTAACAGGTTCCAGCAATCTGCCAAGTAAGCCACCACCAGAGAGTTTTGAAATGTCAGATGATGATATCATACGCTTACTCAATGCAACTAGAAACCACAGCATCATGTCTCAAGAAGTTGTGAACACACTCAGCAAGTATGCTAACATACACACGGCAATATCATCAAATAATATTACACATGACACTAGAATCAAAGTCTATGATGATGATGACAAGATACGCCATGAAACAACTGAAAATTATGTAGGTGAGAAAATAACAAATGTTATGGCTACAGAAGAAGCCAAGCTGTCAACTAAAGCAACTTTGCCATATGGAAGCAACAGTCACGCAGGGATACCAATTCTAACCAAAATATATAATAAAGCACCTCAACCGTATGGTGAAAAATTATCAAGTACTGAAGCAGTTAACCCTGTCAATGCAACAGGTATGTAGTTTATGATATATTATAAAACTTGTTTCTCTTTCTGAAGTTAGTGGTAATTAAAGACACATGCAAAGGATGATATGGGTACAGAGGGCAGCATAAATAAGGTAAAGAAGAAATATGAGTATATATGAATAAATATGAGTATATATAGGAAATCTTAAGGGATGAAGTCACTAAAGTAAATCAAGCATAAATTGGAAGATAATATTAAACCAGATCTTAGGGAGATAGGCCATCAAGATGCAGACTGCACTAAATATTTTTAACACTTATGAATTTCTGATTTTGCATGATGAGAGTTTCTTGAGTACTTCAACTGCTCACAGAAGACTAGGATTCTACCTAACAACAATCCTGCATGAGCACACATAATATTTTCCCTGGGTTTCAGGTTGTCCCAACAACCAGAGTCTCCGCTGTGGTGATGGAGAATGCATTTCATCTCTATCTCGTTGCAATCAGCTTGTTGACTGTAGTGATGGGGTGGATGAACAAGGTTGTTCATGCGCAGACTACCTGAAAGCACAGTTCCTCACACGCAAATTGTGTGATGGTGTTGTTGACTGCTGGGATTTCAGTGATGAGAATAACTGTGGTAAGCTCTGCTCTATTCTAACAGAGTTGCAAATAGCACTGCTTACTTGAGGATTTTGAAATGATTTTTGAAAAATATGCAGTGTTTTTTAAGTAATATTTTTGTAGAGTGTGATATAACAAAATGGCAGCCACGTAAATGTTTTCTTGAACTTTCTTTCATGATGAAAACTAATGAACCATGGGACATAGGGATGCAAAATTCAGTACCTAAATACATGTAGGTCTTTACCATATCTTCATGGCATGTATGAAATATTATTCAAAAGATAAACATTGCAAATAATAAGACAATGTGTCTCTAGAATATGTAGTATTTATACTGGCAATTTCCTGTCAAGAATGTATTTGTGTCTACAATACATGAACGTTATGGCAAACAGGAGTTAACGGCATAGCCTATGATGCACTTAAACTTGCTGTCCAATTGCCCCACATAATACAAGCACAGTAAATTTGTTTTCGGGTTCACAATGACAGCTCTAATTTACAAGTATAGAGGTGAAAAACAGCAAAATTCTTGGGATTTCATAATGCACAAGGCCAGCTGTTCAGATGCAATGTACAACATATCTCAGATCCATCTACTAACTCCACACTCACATCGAAGAAAATGAAAATTATGAATGTAAGTTGACTGAAATAGGCATCCATTGTATATAAGAGTGTTATACAAGCAAGCTGTCAGTTTCATCACCCTCGTAAACTATACTGAATTCATGTGGACACATTCTTTATTTCGTATGACAAACAAAATTATTTTTGTCTTACATGGACTTTATGACATTCCTGTCCAGAATGGTGTACCCCAGGGCAGTTTGTATGTCCTAACTCCCAGGTGTGTGTGGACCAACATCGACTTTGTGATGGGGCACGAGACTGTCCCTACGGTGATGATGAAAAACAGTGTGTCACTATTGCACAGAACGAGGAAACTGCAGGCGACTTCCCATACAACTCGGAAGGTAAATAACTACCCTCAAAGGATAAGTCTGAAAGAAAAGTAAGTCATTTCCAAGTCCCTGGTATTTATGTACATTTTAATGAAGAATGGCTCAGGACAAGACCCAACAGCAGGCAGGATTTTGTGAAAAAATGCAACATGAAATTTCAGTACATAATAAAGAATCTTTGACCAGCTGTACCTTGGAGTAATTAAATAATTTATGAAGCACCGTAAATATGAAGACTTAATTAGAAATAAAGCCATTCATAGACACCCATTTTAAACCAATCAAAGTTCATATTCACCTTGACTTATTATTTGAGTTTACAAACTTCTGAACAGGCCAGAATCATAGAACAATCTGACTTATTGTTTAAGGCTACCTTATGGTAAGGAAGCAGGGTCGCTGGGGTAAACTATGTCTGCAGAACTTTGACAAAGTTGTAGCCAGGTCTCAGTCAGAGTGGAAAGTTGCTGACCTTGGACGTGCTGTCTGCAAAGCAATGACATACAGGTAAAGTGTTTCATTTTGTTCTAAAAGCAATAAATATGAATTTACATTAATTTGAGAACCATTCAATGGTGTAACCTTCATATGCTCAGGTGGTGCATTTTCCCAGTTGTTAAACAACACTCTGGATTCATACATTATGTACAGATTGAAAATGGCGTGGCAGTTTTGAACTGTGTGCTCAGGTAGCCACTTGAACATAAGAGACATGCAGTACAGGAGGATGGAGAAATCTACAA
>JGI24697J35500_11274898_pt1 | contig 12341 bp, 15 predicted proteins | sample TergutMp193P1_FD_35500 | JGI IMG/M metagenome (IMG submission 35500) | reverse complement strand
TTAACTATTAATACCAAAGGCATTTTTAATATGTTCTATATGATATTTATTGCCCTCTTTTAAGATTTGGATTACATCAAAACGGGTAGCTTTTTCTATGCCATTTAAATAAATTTGGGCAGTTTTTATTATTTTAGTTTGTTTCTTTTTGTTTACATATTCACTAGGTGTGCCATACGCTATGCTAATTCTAAGTTTAACTTCTATAAAAATTATGTATTCTTCAAAATTTGCTATTAAGTCTATCTCGCCTACTTTCTTTTTATAGTTTCTCTCTAAAATTTCATAGCCTCGGCTTTCTAAAAATTTTTCTGCTATATATTCTCCAACTTTACCATTTTTTTGGTAAGCCATTTTACTTATTTATTTTTGCCGTTTGATGGGAAAAAGAAGTAAGGAATTATGCAAAATATAATAAGTGCTATATTAGTTAATGAAATTATACTAGCACCCGGTGAAGACACATTAGGATATTGTATATTATGAAGCAGTTGGTATATGCCAGAGCCTAAAGAAAAGGTTAATACGGCTGCTAAAAATAAGAAAAATGTGAAAAGTTCTTTTTTATCTTTGCTTTTAATAAATTCTACAAACTGCATACCAACAAACATAGCACTTCCTGTTGCCATTGATGTGTTTATATCTAAATGGTATAGTTTTCTGAAAAATCTTAAAGTAGCACCGGATGAAAAACCAAGAATAAAAATTGAAATAATCGGTGGCACATTGTATTGAAGCAGTATAGGGTATAACGCTATTGGAGCTGCAAAAAGTGTCCAATCATAGTAAAATTGTATACGTTTGTTATCTTTAAAAATATCTTTTGTGAGAAGCCCTATTGCAGAACCAGTAGCAAAGCCTATAAATAAGGAGATTCTTTGGAAAAATGAAATCCATTCACCATATCCCATAGCGGCTTGTGTAAAGTCCATTCCAAGCCACACTATGTTTCCCGATTGGGCTGTAATCATTGTCGTTATGTCTACCGTGCGGAGTGCCAGGGCGTTTAAATAACCCATTATAAATATAGTTGCAAGGGTAAGAAATGCAACTTTGTGGGTTGCCCATTTATTTGTTTCAGAAGCGGTTATCATATATTTTCCTCCTTTATTTTAAAAATTTTTTGGATTTTTTCTTAAATGTATCTATATTTATCTAGGGATTGACTAGATAGTTTTGTAGAGTTTTTTAATCTTTAAAAAGGGCAAGCATTTAGCCTGCCCTTTTCAATTTTCTTTATTGCTATCTATTTTAATCTAAGGTTTTCAAAAATACTTGAAAAGTTTTAAATACTACCCAAAGGTTTATAAAAATAAGTTCTTTTATAGGTAATTAGCTTAGGAAAGTTACTTTTCCAGTTGCGATATCATATTCTGCACCAACTACTAATGCATTTATTTCTTTTATAACTGGGTTGTTTTTTAAAGTTTCAACTTGAGCTTTAACGTTAACAGCAACAGCTTCTTCAGGAGTTGCAACATTTTCTATGTTTATTCTTATGTTATCTAAAACTGTTTGTAAGTTGCTTGATAAACCAGTAGCCTTAGAGTGAGAAGTAAATACAGCACCACAAGCACTGTGCCCAACTACTACTACTAATGGTGCACCTAAGTGCTTTGTAGCAAACTCTATAGATCCTAAAGCTTCAACGTTGTCAGCAGTGTTTCCAGCGTTACGAACTATAAAAATATCGCCAATTTTTTGGTCAAAATATAGCTCTGGTGCTACTCTTGAATCTGCACAAGTAAGTATTGCTGCAAATGGCTTTTGCCCACCAGCAGTTATTTTTATGTCTTCTGAGTTTGTGTCTCTAGGAATTGTGTTTCCAGAAACAAACCTTTCATTTCCCTCTTTAAGGAAATTAAGAGCTACTTGCGGGTCTTTAATTTGCTCATCTGGAGCGTGTAATTTTGCACTCATATTTAGAGTCCTCCTAATAAATAAAATTTGTAATTCTATTATACCAAATCACCAAAAAGTTGTAAAGCGTTTTTTGATAATGTCTAAAAGTTCCTATTGCTGCAGGTGGTTAATTAACCCCTAAAATTTTTATAGCACGGGCTTTTTTATACTCGTATTCTCTTAGAGGTTTATCTAATGCATCTTTACTGTTTGTTGCTATTAAAATACATGGCCAGCTTGAAGTAATAAAAAGAGAGTGAGAAAATTTTACTCCGTCAAAGCTTAGTTGTATTATATCTCCTTTTTCTATTTTTGAAGCACCATTTGTGTGCTTGTCAATATGTAGTTCTTTGCCATATGGGCCTTTCTCTTTGTTTGTCGTTAAAAATTTATGTAAATAGTTAACACTAGTCCAGGCGGCAGCTCTATTTGTTTGATTTGTATAATACCACCCTGTATCTTTTGTGAAGTTCATCGTTCCGGCACCTGCATATATGCATTGTGAAATAAAATTTGTGCAATTACCGCCTATATTATCAAAATTATAAAATTTAGGGTTTCTTGAAAGTGCCCATTTTCTTGCGTAATTAACTGCTTCTTCTCTATTATACATAAGGAACACCTCATAATTAAGTAAATTTATATATCTTATTTTTATTATATGCAAAAATTGCGATGAAAAGTTCTTGTAATTTTTATAGTTTATGATGTATAATTATTTCATGGAAAATTTAGCGAACCAATTAGAAAGAATAGATAGCAAAGCGAATAGCATAATTTCTTCAATAGAAAGAGATATTCAAAAAAAATCTAGCCTTTTAGAAGCGAAGCTTCAAAATGAAAAAAGAACTATTTTAGAAACTCAAAAGAGAGCACACGCCGAGCTTCAAAAAGAAGTTTATACTGAGCTTCAAAAAGAGCTGAAAGAACTAGAAAAGCTTTACAATGAAAAGAGAAGAGAGATTCAAAATTTTGATATTGAAAATATAACTAGCGAGCTTTTTAAAAGTATTCTTGAAAACAATTGAGTGCCTCTAAAAATTGTTAAGTTTTTAGAAAGGCACGTTAAAGATATCCCGTTCTTTGGGCTTTTCAAGGGTGAGCTAAAAACGACCAAAGGGAGTTTTAGATATAGCTAATTTATAGAACTTTATCTAATACAAATTTGGAGAAAGGAATGCTTGGGTATTTTTAAAATTATTGATATATGCTTGAAAATGTAAAGAAACTTATCTTTTTACAAAAAAAATTCTACGATTGTCCCTCATCGCAAGTTTGTTTTAAAAAATAGCCGAAATAAATAAAAAATGAATTACAGAGCATTAAACACAAAAATAGCAAGTTTAAATTTTGAGAAGAAAAATAAAGATATGATTTTTAATAGCTTAATTTATTTTCAGCCACGCCTAAAACCGTTTTTAAAAACTTACATAGAAGAAGATTTAAATGAGAGAATTAAACAGCTAGATAGCAGAAATAAATTTTTAAAAAAAATCATAGAAAAAGAAATAGCACTAAAAAATAGCCGCTATCACTATTTAATTACAAAATATTGTGATGTGGAACCAGATGATTTTTTAATAAATACTACTAGCGGTGGGGCTAATTTAAAAAAGTTTAGTTCATTAAGCTTAACTATTTATAATGAAAATACCGTAGAAGACCAATACTTTGAAAAAATTAATAAATTATACAAAATGGCTAAGCTTTTAAATCCAAATAGCTTAGCTCCACTAGCCTATTTTTTATGGAGGGCTTATGGTCGAGAAAATGAAGAAGATTACATTAGCATGCCATAAATTACATGAAGAAAATTTGACTAAGCTAATAAAGACATATCCTTTTCATATAGATGAAAACATAGAGATTAAAAAGCTTTTTACAAATTTTATTTCTTTCAGTTCTTTCTTAAGTGAATATTACGCCGAAAATTTAGAAGAAGATTTGAAAAATGAGCCATACATATTAATTGAACTAGAAGAGCCTGAAAATGCACCAACTCTTCTTAAAAATAGTAAGTTTAGCACCCCTTTTGAATTTTTCACACACATTTATGGAACGCCCAATTATAAAGAGTTAGACCCAACTTCTATTCTTGCTATTTTTTATACTGTCCTTTTCGGTATAATGTTTGGTGATGTTGGGCAAGGCACGGTTATTATTGTTTTAGGCTTTTTTCATATTTATCACCCATTAGGGCAAATAGCAGTTCGTATAGGCATTTCTAGCATATTTTTTGGACTAGCTTTTGGAAGCGTTTTTGGTTTTCATATGTGGAATAGTGTTATAGAAGCTAATTCTCTTTTAATTGCTTCGGCTTTTTTGGGAGTTTTAATTTATTTTTTTGGTATTTTTCTGAACATATATAATAATAGAAGTTTAGAAGTTTTCAAACCTAAAGGCATATTTTTAAGTATAAAAAGTATTTTAACTTTTGCAACTTCAAGTTTGAGTTTTATAAGGGTTGGTGCTTTTGTGCTCAGCCATAGTGCTATAATGGCTTTTGTTTCGCATTTGCCTAATATTGCTCTTATAGCTATTGGGAATGTAGTAATTATGGGTATTGAAATTTTAGTTGTTGGAATACAAGCTTTAAGGCTATGCTATTATGAACTCTTTAGCCGTTTTTATAAAGCCAATGGAATAAAATTTAAAACATGGAGCGAAAACATATGATAATAATATTGCTACTCACTTTTGTTACTATCCTCTTTCCCTTTATAGTCTACTATTTTAATAAGACTACAAAAGTTTTCAAAAATACTTTGATAGTTAATTTAACTAGTTTCGCTTTCGTGTTAACTTATAGTATAATTTTTATAACGACTAATGTTTATGCAAACACAGAAATAACTAGTGAAGAGCGTGGAATGGCATTTTTAGCAGCAGCATTAGTAACGGGAATGTGTACAATAGGGACAGGCATTGCAACTGGGCAGGCAGCTTCAGCGGCTTTGGGTGCTATTTCAGAAAATGAGGGGCTTATGGGTAAAGCTTTAATATTTGTTGCTCTTGCAGAGGGAATAGCCATTTATGGTCTCTTAATTTCTTTCACTATATTGGGCAGGGTATAAAAAGTTTATAAAATTATTAATTATTAAGAAAGGCTTTTATTAATGAATTTAAAAGAAGTGGAGATTTTCGCATTAGAACAAGCAAGAAAGATGAAAAATGAAAATATTCAAAAAATGCAAATTGAACTTAAAGAAGAAGTAAAAATTAAGACAGAAAAAATGCGGCAAGCTTCTATTAAATTTTTAAAGCGTGAAAAGCTTCGCTTGATAAAGGAAAAAAATAAAATTCTTTATGAGCGTGAAGAAGAGTTTAAAAAAGAGCTTAAAAAAATAATTGGGTACCTCTAAAAACGACCAAAGGTAGTTTTTGGCTTACCAATATAGCCCTAAAAAAGGGCTATATTTAATGCACTATTATAAAAAATTAAAGCTTTTTATAGGTATTCAATTTAAAAAAATTACAAAGGAATTTACTGAGTTCACTATGATTGAAGCTGGAAAAATAGTTAAAATTTCTAAAATAATAACTGTTCAAACAAATTTAAATGTATCAATAGGGGATATAGTTTATATTAAAGCCTTTCCTGCAATAGATGGGACGAGCATGGGAGTAATAACAGCCATTTCAAATGGCTTTTTTGACTTTAGACCTTTTTTTGATATTACCGGTTTATACTTTGGTAAACCTGTATACACTTTAGGCGAACAATTTAAAATTACAATAGGGGATAATATTTTAGGAAATATTTTAGATGGCTTTGGCAATAGCTTAATAGGAAAAGACATAGACGGTGATAAATATGAAATTTACACAAAAAATAATACTCAATTAAAAGAGCCTACAGAGCAATTAATAACAGGGCAGCGGGTGATAGATAGCTTTTTCCCAATTTATAAAGGAGAATCTACAGCGATACCAGGTGGCTTTGGCACTGGTAAAACACAGCTTTTGCATCAAATAGCTAAAAATAGCAATGTTGATATAGTTGTGTATATCGGTTGCGGTGAGCGTGGAAATGAGATAGCCGCCCTCGCTGAAAATTTCACAAAGTTAGATATAATGAAAAAAACGACTATAGTTGCTACAACTTCAGATGATATAGTAACCCTCCGCGAACAAGGAATATATATAGGCTTAAAGATTGCTGAATATTTTTCTGAACATAGAGATGTGTTAGTAATAATAGATTCTTTATCACGATTTGCAGAAGCTTTAAGAGAGCTGATGGGAAATGAAATACCAGTTGAAGAGGGGTATCCTTCTTATTTAGAAGCTAGGCTTTGCGATGTTTTAGAGCGTTCATTTGCAAGCGAAAAAGGCAGTTTAAGTATAGTTGCTTCTATATCGCCGCAAGGTTCAGACACAGAAGATTATGTTACAGGGATTATAAAAAATATAGCTCCAAACCTTATAGAATTAGATAAAAATCTAGCATATGCTAGGCATTTTCCAGCAGTGAACTATTTGAAAAGCTATAGTAAAAATTCAAAGAAAAATGCAGTTTTAGATATTTTACAAAAAGAAGAAGAAGTGTTGGAAATTGTAAGCTTAATTGGTAAAGAAGTTTTGCATGATAATATGAAGTTAGTTTTAAAAATGGCTGAAGCTATTAAACAAGGTTTCTTACAGCAAAATTTATACCATATTTATGATTCATTTTCACCTTTACACTTTCAAAAGCTCTTTCTTAACTACATAATTTTAGTTTATACTAAAGCACTTGAGTTAATTGAGAGAGAAATACCGATAAGAATTTTAGAAGAAGAGGGCTTTTTTAAAGAGGTTTACTGTATAAAGGAAAGTCCGCCAGAAGATTTTTTAGAACATAAGTCAAAAATTAAAAAAATCTATAGAAGCGTTTTAGAAAAATATGAAGAATAAGTTTAATCATTTACTTAGCTGCTCATGAATAAAAAGTGGTGGCTAAATTCATTTGTTAGCTAATGTAACTTTAGTTTATAGGGGTAAAATTTATGAAGATTAATAGAAATACAGTAATCTTAGAATACGAAGAAAGCCTAAAAATAAATGAGCTTATAACGCTTGAAAACGGTATAAAAGGTAGAATTATAGAGCTTTCTGGCACTGAAGCAACTATTTATGTTGAAAATAATAAAGGGTTAAATAAAGATTTAAAAATTTTAAAAGCTGGTCTCATTAAAAGCTTACCAAAAATAAGCCCTTTAGAAAGAATACCGCCAAATGAAATAATACATACAGGAATATCTGCAATAGATGTTCTTTTAACGCTCGTTAAAGGGCAGAAACTGCCTATATTTACACCTGCTGGCATAAATATAAATGAATTTATTTATCAATTAGTAAGGCAGTGTAGCATATCAAATATAGTTTTTATAGGGCTTGGAATAACTAAAATGGATGCACTTTTTTTTAAGCAAAATTTAAGAACTGCCCGCCTTTTTATAAACAAAGCTTATGATAGCACGTTTGAAAGGCTTTTACTGCCAAATATAGCTTTAGAAGAAGCAGAAAAAATGAGTGAAAAAGAAGATGTGTTAGTAATTATAAAAGATATGGCTAACTATTGTAACAGTTTAAGGGAATTTTCATTAGAAAATAATGAACTTCCGAGCAGAAAAGGCTACCCAAGCTATATGTATAGCGATTTAGCTAAAATTTATGAAAGAGCAGGCACTTTTTTAAATAGAAAGGGCAGTTTAACTTTAATTCCTATAGTAACCCTCCCAAAAGATGATATAGCCCACCCAATACCAGATTTAACAGGCTTCATAACAGAGGGGCAAATTGTTTTAAAGAAAGAATTACAATATCCTTTTATAGACCCGCTTCCCTCGCTTTCAAGGCTAATGAAAGATGTTATAAAAAAAGAACATGCCGAAATATCAAATAAGCTTTTCAGAGCATATAGCAAAGTTTCCAGTATACGTGATTTAGTGTATATAGTTGGTGAGGAATCTATTACGGAAGAAGATAAAGCATATTTAAAATTTGGGGAAAGATTTGAAAAAGAGTTTTTAAGCCAAGAAGAATTTGAAAATAGAACACTTAGGGAGTCGCTTAGCATAGCAAAAAAATTATTATCTTTGATATTATAATTCAAAAAATATTTATTTTGTTTAAGCATTGATAACTTCAAAACTATTTAAAACTTCCTAGTATTTATAAAAATGAGGAAATAAAAGTTAAAAAATTTTTAGCTTCGCTTTTAAGTATTAGCAGTATAAATTTAGCTAACCCAGTTTATCAAGCATTTAAGATATTTAATTAAGCCTTTTGCCTATGTGCTTAGAGGCTTTATATTTAGGTAAGCTTTTCATATTGCTTCTAATAGTTTGTACAAATTATAATAGAAATATTAAAATATTTTGGATTTATTTAGTTTTGAAAAAGAGATGGCTGCCCTATCTCTTGATAAAAATTAGGTGGTATATTACATATGAAACTAAAAAAAGCAAATCAAAGGCTAAAATTAATAAACAAAGCCGTGGAAACTTTAGAAAAAAAATTAAAATTTTTAATTGCCGAAAAAGCTAATTTTTCTTTAAACTTACCGCAAGGCATAGAAGTGGAAAATTTGAGTGTTAAATATAAAAGCTTAATGGGAATAGAGCTGCCTATCTATAATTTTATAAAGCCTAAAAGGCTTCCTCTTGGCATTAATGCACCAGAGCAAGCATATATAAAGCGTGAATGGCTTTTTAAACAACACGCCCAATATGCAAAGTATAAAACAAATGAGCATTGCTTAGAAATTTTAAATGAAGAATTGAAAAAATTACAAATTAAAATAAACGCTTTGAAAATATCTAGCAAGAAAGTTTCAGTTAATATAAAAATTATTGAAAATAAACTTGAAGAAGAGGGGTGTGAAGAATTAATAGTCAAAAAAATTGCTATAAATTAATTGAGCAGCTCTAAAAACCGATAAGTTTTTAGAAAGGTGTGTTAAAGATAGCTCTTTCTTTGGGCTTTTTAAGGGTGAATTAAAAACGACCAAAGGGAGTTTTTAGAGACATCCAATTTAGAAAGATTTTATTATTTTTAATTGTTGGTTAGTTAAATAGTTTTTATCCATTTTAATAAGCTTATATGGACATAGTTCATGTGTATAAATATTTTCATATTATAATCTAGTGCCTCTAAAACTGCCAAGTTTTTAGAAAAGTGCGTTAAAGATAGCCTTTCTTTAATCTATCACGGTTTATCTAAAAACGACCAAAGGGAGTTTTTAGAGATATCCAATTAAAAAATGAAAATAGGAGATATACATGAAAAATAAAATAACTACATTAGCGGCTTTAATGACTCTTAGAGAGTTAAAAGGGAATAGTACCCTTGGCAAGGCTAGCAGAAAATTATATGCAAAGGATAATAACAATTTTGATAATAATAGAAATTCTTCTTATTCACCTAATCCAAGTTTGCCAAATATGCCTGAAAGAATTCCAAATTTAAACCCAAACAGCCCTTTAATTCCTATGCAAAATTTAAATGGAGAAAATCACTATCCTTTTAAATTATTGCCTTTACCATACCTTGCAAACTCTTTAGAACCATATATAGACACTACTACTATGGAAATTCACCATGGAAAACACGTTTTAGAGTATGTTCAAAATTTAAATGCCGCTCTTAAAGATTACCCGGAATACCATAGCTGGTCTTTAGAAAAATTACTTTACAACGTTTCTAAACTTCCAAAAGACATACAGACGCCCGTTATAAACAATGGCGGTGGTGTTTTTAATCACAATTTATATTTTAACATATTAACGAAAGGCGGCAAATCTCTTAAGCAAGGAAGCCCTTTATCTATGGCTATTGATAGTAAATTTGGTTCTTTAAATAATTTAAAAGCTGAGCTTAAAGCCGCAGGTTTGGCACAGTTTGGCTCTGGCTGGTCTTGGTTAGTTTCTAATAAAAATGGTGATTTAAGCGTTATGCGAACTGCAAACCAAAACACTTTAATAGAAAAAAATTTAACGCCTGTACTTAATATAGATGTTTGGGAGCACGCCTACTATTTGCTTTACCAAAATTTACGCAAAGATTATATAGATAGCTTCTTTAAAGTTTTGAATTGGGAATCAGCTGAAAGAAATTATGCAAAATATAAAGAGATAGATTATTCTAAGTTATAGAATAATCTTTAAAAATCTATTTTAGTCTTTCTGCTCACTTAGTCTTTCTGCCCACCTTCTCGCATACCTCCACTCCCTCCATAGGTGGTTGAAAAAATATGTTTACTTTTTTGAAGAAGTGTGATATAATTTTTTTATCAAGATTTTTAATAATTAAAGAGGGAGATATATTTTAAATGAACAATTTTTTCAAAAAAACAGCAGCAACCTTAACTTTAACAGCAACTATATCAGCAACGGCTTTTGCAAATATACCTATTAGAAACACCTTTGAAGAGGGTGGGGCAACTGTAAATTGGTATGCTCCACAGTCAAGAATTACAATTTTAGCAGAGGGAGACACATTAGAGTTATTCGTTAATGATACACTAGCAATAGTAAACGGTAATGAAATTACGCTTCCAAACCCTATTTTTATTGAAAATGGTACTAGCTTTTTAACTAATGAATCTCTTCTTGCTGTATTAGAAGCCCTTTTAATTGAAGCTTCTGAAGAAAACAATGAAGATATAGAAGTTGTTTATGATGGTCCACGCCCAACAGGCTTTCTTCATAGAATAGAGCATGCAGGAAACACTGCTTATCTTTTCGGAACAGTTCATGCAGGGCCAAGCAATATGTTTCCACTTCATGGCATGGTATATGAAGCAATGCTTCGCTCAAATGTTTTTGCCACAGAAATAGATATGTTTCCTGAAATAACACCAGAACTAGTTGAAGCAATGCAAAATGCAATCTCACTTCCAAATAATCTTACAATTGCAGATATTTTTGATGAAGAATTATATGAAAGTTTTGTTTATAATGTTAAATCTTTTGGCTTAGAATATGAAATGTTTTATAGATTAAGCCCAACTTTTCTTCATTTTGAACTTTTAAGAACGGCTCTAGCAGAGGCACAAGATGTAGACTTTGGCTATGCCCAAAATAGTGTAGATGTATACGTTATAACGCACGCTTTAGAGCGTGATATTCCTGTGTTAGGCTTAGTTACTAATGAACAGCAGCTATCACACATTGCACAAGCTCCTATTGAAGTGTTTATTGCTACTGCTGAAATTATGGGCACTCTTGAAGAATTTGTTGCAGAACTTAGTGAGGGCGGTAGTTTAGAAATAGATTTTGCAACACCATATATAAATAATGATTATAATGCTATAAATCAATTATTTTTAGAAGATGGTACTTTAAATTTAGATGAAGCTTTAGTTCGCCACAATGCTAATGTTATATTAAACTTACGCTCTCGTGAGTTTGCACATTCTATTATAGAGCTTTTAGAAAGTTTTTCAGGGGATGAGGTTCTTTTCGTTGCAGTTGGTGCTAGCCATGTTGTGCGGGCTGGTTTAGTTTTAGATATTGAACTTAGAAATATAGTTGATTTTTTAATTGAAGAAGGTGTTTTAGTAGAGCCTTTATGGAATAATTAAATGAAAACTAGCCACTATTATTTAGAATTTTGAAACAGCATTTTGTATGCTTTCAATATTCTTTAATAGTGGCTTGTTTCGTATAAAGGATAGGGAAATTTAACATGAAATTATATACAAAAACAGGAGACAAAGGAACAACAAGCCTTTATGGCGGCAGCCGTGTTCCAAAAGATAATTTAAAAGTTTGGGCATATGGCACAGTTGATGAGTTAAACGTTTCACTTGGGCTCGTATATGCAAATTTAAAAGAAGAAGACGAGAGACGGGAACTTATAAAAAATTTACAAAAAAATTGCTTTATGATAGGAGCAGAACTTGCTTCAGATGAAAAAGGCTTAAAGATTTTGAAAGAAAGAGCTTCAGAAAAGCATATTGAAGAATTAGAAAGGCTTATAGATAGTTTTCAAGAAAAACTGCCAAAGTTTACTGAATTCACATACCCAGGGTATAATGTGCTTTCCGCAAACATACATTTAGCAAGGGTTACTTGCAGGCGTGCTGAAAGGTATGCAGTAAGTTTAGAGGGCTATGAAAATGTTAAAAAATATTTAAATAGACTTTCTGATTTGCTTTATATAATGGCAGAAATAGAAAGGTGAATTTAGTAATAATTGTTTAGGAGCTTGTATTTTTTAAGATTTATAAAAATTCTGCCAACAGCTTATTAGCTAAAATTGTATTGGCTAACTCAAAAAATAAAATCTTTAGGGGATTATAAAAAATGCTAGAAACTATGTTTTCATTGAAACGGTTTAGTAAAGAAGAAAAAAGTTGGATAATGTATGATTGGGCAAATTCAGTTTTTGCTACAATTATGGTTGCAGCAATCTTTCCTGTATTTTTTATGGTAATGGCAGGTGGCGAGGGC
>JGI24697J35500_11274899_pt1 | contig 12396 bp, 11 predicted proteins | sample TergutMp193P1_FD_35500 | JGI IMG/M metagenome (IMG submission 35500) | reverse complement strand
TACGCCCAGTAATAGTACGTTCAATTGATATACTAGCCGGGTCATAACCGACACCAAAGCAACTTGCATCTCTAGCATCTAATGTAAATTCACCTGAAAATTCATCAATACAGCCGACTTTAACTACATCATTTACTTCAAAGTCTTCTATAGAATTATAAATAAAGATTGAAGATATACCAGCATTTATAGAGCCGCTTCCAGAGCTATTTGATACTGTAATTCTTAAACGTATACCTCTTCTCATAGGTGTCCATCCGTTGCTATCTGTATTTTCATCTGTTACTAGAGGTGCTTCACTTAAATCAACAACTACTGGGTGAAAACCTGGTCTGAAAACTTCTATATCGTTTGTAAAATATTCATCTCTATTATTAAAATTTGTATCTGTGATATCTGTTATTGCTGTTCTCACTGTATATGTGCCGGCATTTCTAAAAAATACATAATATGTTATAACCCCTACTGAAAATAATGTTGCATCCGAACGGCTTATAAAAGTAGCATTTACCGAACCAGTGCCAGTTAAATTTAATGTGCCAGAATTTTCACAATCATCCGAAAGGCAGCCAAACATATCATTTGGAATGCTAGAAGGGCTAAAAACTGGCGAGCCTTGCGTTTCAACATAGTTCCTAGTATTAATACGAACACAATTTTCTAAATCTGTTAAAACAGCAAAGTCTACCTCTATTGTTTTATTTAAAGGTTTCATACCTACTTTTGAAATTAATACATTGTTATCACATCTTGACATTTATTGTTTCCTCCTAATTTTTAAAAATTTTTGATAACTCGGCACACTTGCCAAATTGGGTATCTCTAAAAACTCACTTTGGTCGTTTTTAGCTCGCCCAATTATATAAGCTTTTTAATAGTTTTATAAACTTCAAAATAAATCATAAAAAATTACTCTGCACTATTTTGTAAGTTTCGGCGAACTACACGTGCTGCATCTCTTTGAAACCTAGCACCGCTTTTTTGATTTAACACTTGCAGCTTGCGTTGCACAAAAGCCTGTACATCAGCTTTATTTTGTACGGTTTGCTTTGTTTCTTTCTTTAAATCATCTTGCATATATCTAGCCTCCTTTCTTAATTTTTGTAGGCGTTCAAAACTAACACCCATAAACATATAACCATAACCTACCTAGTCTACTTGTTCAAACATATAAGCTTTTTGTCCGTTCAACTCATACCCTTGCTCTAGCAAAAATAAACCATCTTCTTCAGAAACCTCATAGATTTCCCCTGCAACAAACAACTTTTTTGCACCCGTTGGAAAGAAAATCACTTTCTCTCTCTCAAAAGAATAAGAAGAAGTACGCTTTCCACCGCAACTAGTGCAGCCGCTTTTTCTTGCCTGTTTTTTGATACCTGCAAATTTCACTTTCATAGTGTACCTCTCATAAATTTTTCTCCTCTCATAGATTTTCGTTTATGCAGTAAAACCAAATTGATTTTACTCACATAAACAAATGCTATTTGCAGAGATATAGTTTTAAAATAAAGCCAACCTGTTAAATTTAGTTCATCTCAAAGATGATAATTTTTTGAATTAACATTGCAATTTTAAAATTAAACTCTACAAAAAGTATTGTAACATATAGCATAATTTTTTTATTATCAACTTATACTCACAAATCTCTCAACCATTCCTCAAGCTCTTGAAGAACTTTATTGCGAAGCCTGCCAACACTCGCTTCTGAAATATTAAGCTCTATACTTATATACGTATTAGACCTTTTTTCACCGTATCGTAATTTTATAAATGCTCTGTAGTCTTCATCTATGCTATTCATAACAAATTCAAAATCTAATACAAATCTTTCTAATGCCCTAATTTCAGATTTAACATTTAAAATGTTTTCATCTATATCTGTTTTTAAAGATTTTCCATTTTCCGAAGCTTCTTTTTGAACTTCGCTTTCATGCCTTTCTAAAGTAGAAAGCTTATGTTTAAGCCTTTCCAACTCTTTTTTATCCTTATAAAATTTTTTGAGAATATCCTCTAATAGCTTCTTTCGTATTTTCAAGCTGCCCTCCTCTCATTAATATCTGTAGAAAAAATTACATTAGTAATTGACAAAGTAACACAAATAGTATATAATATTTATTGTTCAGGTAAAAATTATATACTACAAATGCTAGTGCCTAGTTTTTAGGCACTAGCCTACCCATTTTCATGGGTCTTTTTTCGTTTAATTTTCAATTACTTTTATAATTTAGTTCCTCTAAAACTGTTGGGTTTTTAGAAACCTATGTTAAAGATAGCCATTTCTTTGGGCTATCTTGTGTGAGATAAAAACGACCAAAGAAAGTTTTTAGAGATACAAAATTCTACAACAAACATTACACTCAATATTTTTAAAGAAATCAACTAAAATTCTTTAAATTTAAGGAATTTAGATACAGTGCCCAAATTTATATTTAAAAAGGGGATTCTTTTTATGAAAACAGCACAAGAGATAGCAGCTATAATTGAAGCTGAAGCTAAACAAAAAAATATATCAATTAGTAAGCTGCTAGCAGAATGCGGTTTAAAAAGTGCCGTTGTAGATAATATGAAAACAGGTTCTATGCCCTCGGCAGATAAAATATATAAAATAGCAGCCTATTTAAAAGTAACAACCGATTATTTACTAACAGGAGTAAAGAATTTGAAAAACCAAAGTAATTTAGAAATTCTTAAAAGCACCGAAAAAGAAATACAAACTGAAAGACTAATAAGAACTAGGATAGAAACGGTAATAGAAGGGTTAACAGAATTTTTTCTTACAAGGGTAGAAGAAAACGGGAATTCTAAATATTTAAACTACAAAAATGGAACATATAATTTAAACACCGAAAGTGAATATGTAAAAAAAATATTGCCTTATGTGCCCAAAGAAAGGTTAGAAATATTTATAAATAACTTTGTTTGTGCAAATGTTAAAAATTCAAAAATTGAAATAGAAAAAATTGATGATACTAGCTTTCCAACTGAAAAAGAATTTGAAATAATGATATATGTTGAAGATTTATACGAAAATGAAAAAATTAAAAATCTTAAAAAAGCACTTAGAAATGAAACAGAGATTAGAAACAAATATGGTAATAATATCACTGCCAAAGATGAGCTATCTGCAACAACTGAAAAAGAACTTTTAAAAAATGAACAAAATAAAAAAGTTAGCAAAGAAGCAGTTAAAAAAATTATATAATAAACGTATTTTATGATTCTGAAACAAACTGTATAATATATACACCAGAAGCCGCCTTTTTCACGGGAGAAGAAATAAAATAAAAAAATAGGGGCTATAAAAATAGCTCCTATTTTTTTAAGTTAATTTAACCTAGTATTAAAGAAATATGGTGTATCATTAATATTTGTGAAAAATCCCTCCACTCCGTTAGTAATGATAGGCGTATTTGGGTGGAATAAAAATACCATAGGCGATTCATATACTAAAATTTCAGTGATTTGCCTATATAAATATGCCCGTCTATTGCTATCTGTGCTCTGTCTTGCTTCTTCTAAAAGCTCATCTACAAGAGGGTTACTATAAAACATTCTATTAGTTGCCCCTATTTCCGATGAATGGAATAATGGGAATATACCATAGTCTGCATCCCCTGTTATTGTAGTCCAACTCATTATAAATATTTCGTGTACACCTGCTGCTGTGTTTGCTAAATAAGTTGCAAGCTCAGCAGCTTCAATAGTTACATCTATATTTAACTGAGAAAGTTTAGCTTGTATAAGTTCTGCAGTCATCGCTAATACAGGGTTTCCTGTTGCTAAGCTTATAGTAGTGCTAAAACCATCTGCAAAGCCTGCTTCGGCTAAGAGCTCTCTAGCTAGCTCTAAATCATAAGGCAGCTGTTCCACTTCTGCTGGAGCATAAGCTACATTGCCAACACGCACAGGGCCAACGGCGATTTGCCCTATACCCTCTTGAACACCATTTAAAATATCTTCTTTGTTAATTGCCATTGATATAGCTCTTCTTACACGTGCATCTGAAAGAGGCCCCTCTGTAGACACATTAAAGCCCATATAAGTAAGCCCTGTGCTAGGCTGTAACACTATATAAACATTTGGTGAATTTTGAAGCTCATTTACATAAGTAGCAACGCCTCTCAACACATTTGCTTCGCCAGATTGAACCATAGCAAGTCTCGTTGAAGAACTAGGCACAGCTTGGAAAATTAAATCGTGATAAGGAACACTTCGCCAATGATTTTCATTAGGAACTAGACGTACGTATTCGCCGTCTACTCTATAGCTGAAAATAAAAGGCCCTGTTCCAATAGGGTTTTCTGAAACTGTTCTCTCTCCTCTTTCTTCTTCATCTATAGCTGCAGGGGAAACGATAGAAGCCCCCCTATGTACTAAGTGAGATAAGAATGGAGTAAATGGGAATTCTAAAATAATATGAACAGTATAATCGTCCACAATTTCTATAGTATCTATCATATCTAATATGAATGCCGCTGGCGAAGCGTTTGCAGGGTCTAAAAGCCTATCTAATGAACGCTTAACAGCATATGCATTAAAAGGTGTCCCATCATGAAAATATACCCCTTGTCTAAGAATAAATTCATAAACTAATAAATCTTCATCTATAATCTCTACACTTTCTGCAAGCAAGGGTTCTAGCTCGCCTGTGTATGGGCTAAACCAAATAAGTCTTTCAAAAATTTGTGTTGCAACGTCTGTAGTGGCTGCATGGTTAACTGTTATAGTGTCTAATGTTGGCGGGTCTGCAGCGGTTACCCATACTATTGCTTCGTTTGTACCATTGTAGTTTACAGTGGCTGGCATATAACCATTTTCTGTTTCTCCATTCATAGCAGCTCCACAAGAAGCTAGTGTAACTGCGAACGCAAATGCACCTAAAAGGCTCAAAGTTTTTTTCATTTCTTTTAAATTGTCCTCCTCAATTTTAAATAGGCTTGATTAAGCACCTTACACATTATATTACAAGTGCACGCTGTATGTCAATCCTTTTTTTGAAATGCCCAAGTATTTCTATTATTAAAACGTTTAGTAGCTAGTATTTTGAAAAGCAATCAATTAATTTTCATGAAATGCCTAATAACTACAACATATTAGAGACACTACTCTGCTATTCTTGAAAATTAAGATTGACTATTTCGTAAAAATATTGTAAAATATTTTATGGAAGAAAAATTTATTATATTTTAGGAGACCTTATGATTGATGAAAAAGGAAAGCTATTTGGCAAAGTTAGCCTTATAGATATTTTCGTGTTAGTAACTGTTTCTTTAATAGTGGCTTTTGGTGTGTTTGCCTTTGGTGGGCAAGGTATAAGCCCTTTTCAAGACCCTATACCTATTGAAATTTCATTTTTAATAGAAAATTTAGAAACTTTCACTGCCGATAGCGTTTTTATTGGAGACCCTGTTTTTGACCACCACACAGGTGCCAGCTTTGGCGAAATAATAAACATAGATAGAACGCCAACTGTTGAATACCACCCAAATGCTTTTGGGCAAATAGTTGCAAGCAATTTACCAGACCACTATAGATTAGAGATAACTACCAGATTTTACGGGCACAACTGGCGAAATGGCATTTGGGTAAACGGGCAAACTTTTTTTGTAGGCGAAACGATAGTTATACAAGCAGGCGACACAAACATATTTACAAACATTTCAAATTTATTATATTAATTATTTTTGTGAGATAAAATAAGTTTAGACAAGGAACGGAATACGGAAACGAGGTATTTTACTACAATAAAACGAGCATAAGCAAACTTAAAAACGCACTTGACGCAATATTATTTATTATCCACACAAAACAAAGGAGATTAAAAACATGTTTAAACAAGGCAAAATATTTGGAATTAATTTATTAGATTTATTAATAATTTTAGGCATTATAGGAGCCGCAATATTTTTACTTACAAGGCAAGATAATTTAATAGCACCAACAGAGCCACAAACTTTTAGAATAAGCTTTTTTCAACCTATTATAGACCCTTTTGTCGTTGAACCTATAAACATAGGCGATAATGTTGAACAACACGGGACAAGCTTGAATTTTGGAACTGTGGTAGCTATTGAAACTGGCATAGGCTATGAATGGAACCCAAATGCAGAGGGCGTTTTAACAGCAAGCAGAGCCGGTGAAGACCTTTCCTTATGGCTCACCTCAGAAGTAACACTTCCTGCAGGCTCTCACAACAACGGAATAATGATACATGGAAACCGCTTTGCTGTTGGGCAAACTGTAACTATTAGAGCAGGAGACAGCGTTTTACACCTTAGAATTTCTGGTATAGAGGAAGCATAATGAACAGCGTATTAGTAAACTTTGTTTTGAAAATTTTCATAGCTCTAAACAATTGGTATGAACATAGCCTTACTCACAAAGTAATGAAAGCTATATTTGGAATATTTAAAACTAGCGTAATATGGAACTTTATAGCTGCAGAAAGAAACTACTGGAATAGCAGAGTTTTAAATTTTTTAAGCTTTAAATGGCTGAAACCCATATTTATGTTTTTTGACAAACTACTCAAAACGAGCTTTTTATTTAAAATAGCATTAGGTGTTGTAGAATATTCAAAAACAGTTATTTTAAACTCAACCCCTATTAAACTTTTATTTTGGTTTATAGACAGCAATAGTAGTGATACATTTAAAGCTGCAACTAGCATTTTAGGGTTAAGTAGTTTTGTAGTTTTCATGTCTATAGTGCCTCACGAATTTTGGAGCAACTTTTTTATATTAGGGGGTGCTATACTTTTAGGCTCAATTTTCATTTTTCAAATTTTTACAGAAAAAATTAAATTTGAGCGTGAATTTATAACACCTAGCTTAGTTTTATTTACATTTTTCGCTATTATAAGTTTATTTACCGGCTTTGGCGGCGGTGATAGCTTTCGAGTAGGAAGCATAATGTTTGCAAGCATTGCTATTAGCATAATTACTACTTATACATTAAACAGCATTAAGAAATTTAGAATTTTTATAGGATTTATTTTAATTGCTCTAGTTTTAACAGCTCTTTATGGTATTTTTCAATTTGTAACTGGTATAGAAATAAGGCTAGATTTTATAGACCTTGAAGCAAACCCAGATATGGCAGGCAGATTATTTTCAACAATGGGAAACCCAAATAACTATGCAAAGTTTATAACTATGTTTTTACCTTTTATAGCTACTTTATTTTTTATCATTAAAGGAACTTTTAAAAAACTTTTGCTTTTAGCGGCTTTAGGCTTAATAATAGCAGCACTTCTTTTAACTTTATCCCGTGCTTCATACTTAGCCATTGCGGGAAGTGTTGGTGTTTTCGTATTAGTTTTAAAACCTAGACTTGTGCCTGTAGCCTTGGGTATCGGGCTTTTAAGTGTACCTTTTTGGCCAGATTTCATTATGGCGAGATTATCAACATTAGGAACAGACAGCTCTAGCATTTTTAGAATGTGGATATGGGAAGGCTCGCTTAGAATGCTTGAGCACTATTTTATAACAGGAGTTGGAATGGGACCTTCGGCTTTTAGGTCTATATACCTTGAATATTCACACGAACTAGCCGGAAGTGCTATGCATTCACACAATGTATTTTTAAATGTTTGGCTTGAACTTGGTATAGGCGGTTTTCTAGCAATTATAGCATACAATTTTTCAGCTATTAAAAAATTAATAATAACATTTTTCGGGATATCTCAAAAAGAGACTATAGAGAATGAAAACACTAAGCAAAAGGTTGATAAATCAAATTTTGAAACCTCGCAAGCGGCGGAGCTTAAACTATATATTGCAGCCGCCTTAAGCTCTATTACAGCATTTCTAGCTTTTGCTATGGTAGAACACGTTTGGTTTTACCCTAGAACTATGCTAACTTACTTTATAATGATGGGCATGATTTTTGCACTAATTAGAATTGAGCATCTTTTTAAAAACTGCTAAGTTTTTAAAATGTGCGTTAAATAGAGAAAATATAATTACTAACGAGGATTAATAAAATTGGATATAAATAAGAAAAAAGTCGCACCGCAATCGGTGTTACACTTAATTTCTGGCGGTGATAAAGGAGGGGCAAAGACGCACGTTTTTACCCTTTTAACTGCTTTAAGTGAAGAAATAGACGTTACTGTTGCGTGCTTTATGGAAGGTGTTTTTTATAATGAAGTTAAAAATTTACCAATAAAATCTATACTTCTCAAACAAAAATTTAGAAACGATTTAACAATTATTAACCCTTTAGTTTCACACATAAAAAAAGAAAATTACGACATTATCCACGCACATGGTGCAAGAGCTAATTTTATAGCTATGTTTTTGAGACCTTTTATAGACAAACCTATAGTTACTACAATCCATAGCGATTATAACTTAGATTTCACCGAAAATATTTATAAAAAATACGTATACACTTCGCTTAATAAAGTGTCGCTTAGCTTTGCGGATTACTATATTGCAGTTTCAAATAATTTTAAACAAATGTTAGTGGAAAGAAACTATGAATCTAACAAAATTTTCACTGTTTATAACACAATAGATTTTGAACAAAAACCAGAAATAGAAAATGAGCAAAACTTTTTTAAAACTTTCCCGCATACGGTAAGAGAAAAAATTAAAAAAGAAACATCTGCCTCAACACCGCCAAATACTGTAGGTATAATCGGTAGATTTGATAAAGTTAAAGGGCACGAAATATTTATTAAAGCGGCGGCAATAGTTTTAAAATATGAACCAAATACAATTTTCCTTTTAGCAGGCGAAGGACCAGAAGAACAAAATTTAAAGAAACTTGCAAAAAATTTAAATATTGAAAAAAATATAATTTTTCTAGGGTTTGTTGAAGACATTTTCAGTTTTATAAATGTTATAAATATTAACGTGTTGACTAGTTATTCAGAAAGCTTTCCATATGTTTTATTAGAGGGTGCATTACTTAAAAAACCGACTATTAGCACAGCAGTTGGCGGGGTTACTGACTTAATTAAAGAAAATAAAACAGGAATGCTCGCAAACCCTGGAGATTATAAACAAATAGCTAAAAAAATTATAGCTTTAATTAAAAATAAGCCGCACGCTGAAAAACTAGGAAAAAATCTTTTTGAACACGCAAGCAAAAACTTTTCTAAAGAAAGCATGAAGCGAAGACATATAGAAATTTACGAAGAAATATTAAATGATAAGTTTGATATAGTCCTTTCTGGCTACTATGGCTTTGATAATAGCGGAGATGATGCTCTTCTAAAAGCAGTAATCGAAACTATAAGAAAATATAAACCAGATGTACGTATATTAGTGCTTTCTAAACAGCCTAAGCAAACGATGGAAGAACATAATGTGAAAGCTATAAACCGTTATGATTATGTGTCTATCTCTAAATATTTTAAAGCTTCAAAACTATTTATTTACGGCGGGGGCAGTCTAATACAAGATGCAACTAGCACAAAATCCCTATTTTATTATACGTTTCTTTTAAAGCTAGCGAAAAGAAGTGGTATGAAACTAATGGTTTATGGAAACGGCATAGGACCTATAAATAAAATAACTAACATTAAGAGAGCAAAAGAAGCTTTAGCACTTTGTGATTATATATCTTTGCGTGAAGATGGCTCTTATAAAGAAATTAAGGCATTAGGAATAAATACAGACAAAGTAACTTTAACTGTTGACCCTGCTTTTGCACTAGAGCCTGGGGAAACAAAATTTAGAGCTAAAAAAGAATTTTTTATAGTTTCTTGTAGAAACTGGAAAGATAATGACCCTTATTTAGCAGATAAAATAGCACATGTAGTGCTTGAAAAGAGCATAGAATACGACCTTGAACCTATATATATGCCAATGCATGAAAATGATAAAGAAATTTTAGAAAGAATAATGAGAAAAGCAAAAGTGCGTGGTAGAATGTTGGAAGTGAAAAGTGTTTCTGAAATGATAGCTATTATTAAAGAAGCAAGGTTTGTATTATCTATGAGACTGCACACATTAGTTTATGCTATAAGCACAAACACTCCAGTTATAGGCATTTCTTACGACCCTAAAGTAGACTATTTTATAAAATATGCTGGGCAAAAGTTTTGCTTAGATGCAGGAAATTTAAATTTTAGAAAGCTAGAAAGAGTAATTGACTACATTGAAAAAAATTATGAAGAGCTTAAGCAAGACATAGAGAAAAATAGTAAAAGGCTAAAAAGTTTGAGCGAAAATGATGCGAAAGCAGCAATAGAATTGCTTAAAAATAAATAAAAGCGGGGTAATCTATGAAAAGGCTATATAAAAATATTGATTTGCGTTCCGATACGGTTACAATGCCAACAGAAGAAATGAGAAAAGCAATGGCAGAAGCTGAAGTTGGAGACGATGTTTATAAAAACGACCCAACTGTAACAAAACTAGAAAAATTAGCTGCAAATATTGTAGGAAAAGAAGCTGCACTTTTCACACCTTCTGGAACTATGGCAAACCAACTAGCAATAATGACTCATACGACCCGGGGACAAGAAATTATTTTAGGTTTTCATTCACACATTGCCGAAAACGAAGTTGGAGGGGCGGCGATTATCTCCCAAGTAAACTTTAAAACGATAGATAATACTAATCAATTTATCTCAGCAAAAGAAGTGAAAGAAAGAATAAGAGAAGATAATATTCATTACCCAGAAACAGGGCTTATATGCCTTGAAAATGCCTTAGGAAACGGCATGGTTTTACCACTTGAAAATATGAAAGAAATTTATGAAACTGCAAAAGAGAAAAAAATACCTGTTCATTTAGATGGTGCACGAATATTTAACGCCGCTTTATATTTAGGAGTGGAAGCAAAAGAACTAGCAAAATATACAGACTCTTTAATGTTTTGTGTTTCTAAAGGTTTATCTGCTCCTATAGGCTCTCTTTTATGCGGCTCTGCTGAATTTATAGAAAAAGCAAGAAAAAATAGAAAGCTGCTAGGCGGCGGAATGAGGCAAGCAGGTGTAATAGCGGCTGCAGGAATAATTGCATTAGAAACTATGATAAACCGTTTAGGAGAAGACCACTTAAATGCAAAAATATTAGCAAAAGGGTTAAAAGATTTAGGATTTAAAGTTGATTTAGAAAATGTGCACATAAACATGGTGTTTTTTGAAACAGAAGAAAACTTTGAACAAGATAAGTTTAAAAGTTATATGATAGAAAATGGCGTTGTAGTTAGTGGTGCTTATTCTGGCAACATAAACCGTTTTGTAACACATTCAGGAATTACTAGAGAAGATGTAGAAACTGTTTTAAAATTGATTGAAAAATTTGATAGAAAATAAAAATTATGCCTAGCGGGTGGCACAATCTGCATGCAGTGGCAAAACTGGGGGTGAGGGCTTTTGTCAAGGGTAAATTTTTTATTCCTGCAAAAAGTTTAAGGAAACATTGAATTTACAAGAAAAAATAACATACGAAAGTAATATTTATAAGCCCTTTACTTTAAAAAGTTTTTGTAGTATAATAATTAATATCACAGCAATAGAAAAAGAGGTAATCAACCATGCAAGAAAAACCATTATTAAAACCCAAAATAGACTTAGTTTTCAAAACTATTTTTGGTAATGAACTGAATAAAGAAATATTAGAAAGTTTTTTAAAGGCAGTTTTAAGCATACCTAGTGAAGATAAAATAAATATAGCTATTCTTGACCCAAGTACAAAATCTGAAAAAGAAAATGATAAAACTGCAATTATTGATGTTCGAGTTGAAACAAATGGTGAAATAATTAATGTTGAAATACAGTTAGACAAAGACCCATCTATGGAGGATAGAATTGTATATGGCATATCAAAAACCGTAACAAATCAAAAATTTAAGGGTGATAATTATAAGCTTAAAAAGGTAGTAGCAATAGTAATAACAGGCTATAAATTAATAGAAACACACGAGTATTACCATGATATATTTAACTATCATAGCGAAAAAACAGGGCATACATTTTCAAAATCAACAGAGATACACACATTAGAATTAAAAAAGCTACCAGATATAGATGATGGTACAATGTTATGGAACTGGATAAAATTTATAAAATCTGAGGAAAGGAGCGACTTTGAGATGTTAGCACAAAAAAATGAAGTAGTAAGTAAAGCAGTAACAATATTAAAAGAAATAAGCCAAGATGAAAAGCTAAGGCAACAGGCTTACAATAGAGAGATGGCACAATTGAGAGAAAGAGCAATGGTTATTGAGGCTAAAAAAGAAGCTAAGGCAGAGGGTGAACTTAAAAAAGCTAAGGAAACAACTATTGAACTGCTTAAAATGGGTTTAGATATAGACATGATAGCAAAAGCAGTTAAAATGCCTGTTGAATGGGTTCAAGATTTAAAGAACGAACTTAATATTAAAAATTAGTTTTGATATTTTAATATCCTTGTTTAAAGAAACACATAAAAAAGG
>JGI24697J35500_11274900_pt1 | contig 12399 bp, 9 predicted proteins | sample TergutMp193P1_FD_35500 | JGI IMG/M metagenome (IMG submission 35500) | reverse complement strand
GTCGTTTGCCCTGTTATCTCTTTATATTTGTTCATAGGGTCTTTAAAATCATCTTCGTAAATAAAATCGTTGCCAGTGTTATAAGGTGGGTCTATATAAATCATTTTAATTTTGCCATAGTAGCTTTTTTGTAAAATTTTTAATACTTCTAAGTTATCGCCCTCTATGTATAAATTTTCAGTAGTATCAAAATTAACGCTATCTTCTTCGCAAGGGCGAAGAGTTGCTGTGCTCGGTTTTCCGGCAATTTTATAGCACTCAGTTTTGCCTTTCCAAGTAAACTGGTAGCGTTCATTTTCGTTTTCTTTATATTTTCCGCAAAGGTTTAGTAAGTGTTCTAGATCTAGCTCGCCGTCTTTTAGAAGCTGCGGCATAGTCTGTTTAATTTTTTGTATAGTTTGTTCCGTTATATCTAAGCTTGTTGCGGGAATGTGTTCCCTCTGCCCGCCTAATTGTTCAATTGTGTTTTTTTCTAGTTTTTGCTTACTCATTTTAAAACCCCTATTCTTTAAATTGGATATTTCTAAAAACTTTCTTCGCTCGTTTTTAGCTCACCCAAGATAGCCCAAAAACAGGCTATCTTTAACGTACCTTTTAAAAACTTAGCAGTTTTTAGAGGTGCTTAATTGTTATCTCTATTATACCAAATTTAAAACGTGCTAGTAAATAGTTTAACTAAATTGTTAGCGTTGCAATTTAAATACTTAAAATAGCCTAAGAAACTTTTCTTGCATTATATTTTTGTTAAAATCGCTCTAACAATATAATTACAAAGCTTGCATTTGCCATATCGCTAGTATAAAATTATATTAAATGATAATTTTAGCACAAAGGAGAAGTGTATGAAAGTTAAGAAAAAAATATTTGCCAAGGAAATATTAGCCCCATTGAAAGAGGCTTCCCCTTATAAAGCTATAGCCCCTATAGCTATAGCTGCAACTATTACCCTTTCAACAAACGTATTAGCTAACACATTTACAGACATAACGCCTGCTCATTGGGCATATTCAGAAGTAGTAAGTGTTACTAACAGAGGAATAATGAACCGAAATAATTCAGGTGCATTTAGACCAAACTCCCCTATAGATAAATTTGAGACTAGCCGTATTTTGGCACTCGTTGCAAGGTTTAATGAAGCCCCGCAATCTTTTATTAACTATGCTGTTTCTAACCACCAAGCTTCTTTAAATGCCGTTTCTAGCCGTTTTGACCGTTGGAACGCTAACGTTAATAGAGAAGTTGCATTTCTTTTAGAGCTTGGTGTGCTCACAAATGCAGATATAAATAATTTTATAGTAGTTAATAATAATTCTGAAGAGCTAAGAGCACTTTCTAGGCAAGAAGCAGCGGTTTTCCTAGCAAGAGCCGCAAACTTAAGTTCCCATATAGGCACAGCCCCAGCCCATCCTTTTTCAGACAATTCATCTATAGCAACGGGTGCAAGGCCTTATGTAGATTTTCTTAGAACTAATGCTATAGTTTCAGGGGATGGCTATGGTAATTTTGTTCCAAATGCCGCTTTAAATAGAGCTTCTTTTGCTCTTATGATTTACCGTGCTATTAGCTTGCAAGAAGCTCTAGGTGCTTCTTGGGTTCATCCAAATATGCCAGGCTGGCAAACTCTGCCGACTTTGGCTCCCATTACTACACCGCCGCCTGCAAATATACTTCCCCCACCAACACCGCCGCAAACACCCTCTATAGCTATTACTCAGCCTCAGCCAGAAATACCAAATATATCAACAAACTTAACGGGCATAGTATATAAAATAGATGAAGCTGCAAACTTTTTAGCCGTTCAAATTCGCTTTTTAACACCTGCAGGAATAGAGCATTCTACTATTCTAGGATTAAGGCTAGCCGCAAACGCTGAACTTTTAAGGGGTGAGCAAACTATATCACTTTCATCTATAGAAGAGGGAGACTCTGTTAGTTTAAAAATTACAGATGGTAGAATAACAAACATAAACACAACCGAAAGAAATCGCTCTTTCACTGCCACTTTAATAACTGTTCGCGGCAATGCTTTAATTGTTAATTACCGTGGAAATAATCAAGAAATAGGTATAAAGCAAAATGCTATTATAGAGCGTCAAGGGCAAGGAGTTGTTCCGATTAGTGCCTTTAGAGTTGGAGACCAATTGGATATTATAGTTGAAGAAAACAAAGCGACTAATATTTTTGCTTTCGGAACTAGAGAAACAGTAGACGGCACAGTTCGTGAGCTTAGCATAGAAAATAATATTACTAGGGTAGTATTAGAAACTTCTTCTGGTGAAAGAATATTATATAGAAGAGGAACTCTTACAGGTGTTTATGCTGCTAGCCGTGTCCGTTTTCAATTAGATAGCAGCGAGATTTTAAGCTTCAGTATTCTTAATCAATAAATGGTGAAAGCATTAGCCGCTAAAAATTCTGCTCGTATTAGCTCTAATGTTAGAAGTTATAAAAAAACTTCTTATAACGGCTCTAATAAAAGGGGCACTTCAAAAAATAGCAGGCAAAATAAAAAAAGAAAGCCTAAAAATTTTTTTAATATTTTTATAGCTTTCACACTTTATGCTTCTATAGCTTCTATCATTTATTTTATATTTTTTTCGCCTAATGCATACGCTGTTTATATAGGTGAAAATAGAGTAGTTTTAATGCAAAGAGGAGTTGTTACTGAAGATTTATTCCTTTTAAATTTGCTAGCTAGAATCTCAATCCAAAATGAAAATTCACCAGTCGTTTTAAGAGAAGATGTTTCTCTTGCCCCTGTTCGTGCAAGTTCTGGTGTTTTAAGTTTGGAACAAGCACTTAATATTGCTGTTGCTTCAAGCAGCTATTATATTAAAGCGGCTACTTTTATTATAGATAGTGAGCCAATAGTTACAGTTTCTTCTGAAGATGAAGCAAGCAGAATTATAAAATATATAGCTAGCAAAACTGCTTCAGGTGTGCCAATAAATATTGAAACGCCTAATGCAAATATAGTAATAGAAAATCGTTTCCCTGGGCCTGCTGGCGGCATATCATCTTTTGAAACTGCTGTTTCTAAATTAACTCAGTTTAGAGTTAGCTTAGAAACACACACCATTTCACAAGGTGAAACTTTATCTAGTATAGCTTTGCTTGCAAATTCAACAGTTGAAGAAATTTTGTCTCTAAACCAGGGGCTTAATGCCAATAGTTTAACAGTCGGCGAAGTTATAAATGTTGGTGTGTATAGACCTATACTAACAGTCTTATACGAAGATTATAAAGAACCGCCTAAAGCAAGCCTAATATATGAGCTGGAGGAGATAGAACAATATTATGATATTGATAGTTGAAGATGAAAAAAGTATAGCAGAAATAATCGCATTCAACTTAAAAAAAGAGGGCTATGAATATATAATAGCTAATGATGGTGTTACAGGGCTAAAGCTCGCTTTAGAAAAAAATCCAGAGCTAGTCTTGTTAGATATTATGATGCCAGGTATAGATGGTTTCAACGTCTGTAAAAAAATTAGGCAAAGTTCTGAAGTGCCTATTATTATGCTAACTGCTCGTAGTGAAGAAGTAGACAAAGTGCTAGGGCTTGAAATAGGGGCAGATGATTATGTAACGAAACCATTTTCCCCGAGAGAGCTAATGGCACGTGTTAAAGCAAACTTAAGAAAACGCCAAATAGAAATTATAGACGATGAAGACATAATAACTAGTTTAGATATTACTATAGATTTGAAAAAGTATACAGTAACCAAAGGCAATACACAAATATCTTTAACATCAAGAGAGTTTGACCTTATAGTGTTTTTGGCTAAAAAGAAAGGGCAAGTTTTTAGCCGAGAGCAGCTTCTCGAGCAAGTTTGGGGCTATGAATATTTTGGAGACGCACGCACAGTAGATGTTACAATAAGAAGGCTTCGCACAAAAATAGAAGAAGCACCAGAAAACCCGCAATATGTTTTAACTAAACGGGGTGTCGGTTATTATTTCGTTTCTGAATAATGAAAAGCATAAAACTAAAATTAATTTCTCTTTTCGTTACTCTAGTTTTGTTCGTTATGATTATTGCAGGTGCTTTTGTTCGTGTTAGCGTCGGCTTAATCGAAGAAACCCGTGCCCATGAAGAGCTTTCTTTTTTGGCAGGCTTCTATGCCGATATAATCCATCAAAATGGCTTAGATGATTCTAGGCTCAGAGAATTTAGACCAGAAACAACCCTTTTAATACTCTATTCAGACGGTACACTTGCCACAGGGGCTCATAATGAAAATTATTCTAGTATGTTTAATTCCCCGGCAATAATAGGGGCAATCGCCGGCAATAACACTTTTATTCCTTGGCAAGAAACCCAAAATGAGCAAGGCAGAATAATTATACAAATGCAATATGCAACGCCTGTTTATATAAATGGCGTTCACTATATAATATATATTTATTCAAATGCAGGGCGGGCAGTAGAAAATTTAGAAGATATTTCAAGAATTATATTATTTTCAATAATAATTGCTACTTCGCTTGCTATTTTTTTAGGATACTTATATTCAACAACTTTCACAAAACCTTTAATAGAGCTTACAAATGCAGCTAAAAGAATGGCTGAAGGCAAGCTTAAAACAGAAGCCAAAGTATATAACAATGATGATGAAATTGGCGAGTTGGCAGGTGCTTTTAACAACATGGCTAAAAGCTTAAATAGGTTAGATACTATGCGAAGAGAATTTGTAGCTAATGTGAGCCACGAAATTAGAACACCTTTAACAGTAATAAAAACTTATGCAGAAACTTTAAAAGAAGAGCTTACAGAAAGTGAGATTGCCCAAAGCTTTTTAACAACTATAGACTTAGAAGTTGATAGAATCACACTGCTAGCTACAGACCTTTTAGAGCTTTCCCATTTTGATAACAATCAAATGACTATGACTATGGAATATAGAGACTTAGGGCAAATTCTTTCAAATAGCATAAAGCAAGTGAGCGTATTAGCAGAGCAAAAAAACCAAAAAATCACTTCTCTAATAAAAGAAGATATGGTTTGTTATGTCGATTCTATACGTATAAATCAAGTTTTCGTTAATATACTTTCAAATGCAGTGAAATATAGCGATGAAAATACTAATATTAAAGTTGCAACAAAAGTTACTAAAGAAAAATTTATAGTTACAATAAAAGATGAGGGTATTGGAATCTCAGAAGAAGATTTGAGCCATATTTTTGAGCGTTTCTATAGAGTAGATAAAGCTAGAAGCCGTGAATCTGGCGGCTCTGGGCTTGGGCTTTCTATAGTTAAAGAAATTTTAGACATGCATAGTGCCTCAGTTTTTGTAAAAAGCGGAAAAGGAATAGGTACAATTTTTGAAATTTCATTTAATAAAGAAAATATTTGAAAGTGTAATGTTGTTGTAACTAAGATGTAATGAGGATAGTGTATACTAGTATTAACTTATAAATTTAAAGAGGAGGTAGGCTAAAATGAAAAAAATAGGAGCAGCTTTGGCTATTTGTTTTGTGTTCCTTTTTGCAAGCAACGCATACGCTAATTACGATGAAAACTTAATAAGAACAGGGCTCGAAGATAGGACAGACATCACTTGGATTATTAATCAACTATATGAGGAGCACGGCTTTAATGCTTTCGGCGTAAGTGCTGGCGAAAGTTTGCTTTTCAACATATTAATTGAAGCTATTTCTAATTCTGAAGTAACTTTTGACCGTGTCCGCACTATTACAGGTAACCACACTTATGGCTCTGTGCTTAGGTTTATCGTTTTAACTTCTGAAGGCAAAGTCTATTTTGATGAAACTTTAACAGTCGGCATTTCTGGCGTTTTTAGTATAGATATTAACTTCGCAGAAAATTATAACGTTGTAGTTATCGTTGTAACGCCGAGTGATTATGATGGCAATAGCCACTTCGCTTCAATAGTTCGCAGGCTTCCTTCAGAAGTTAGAGATGGGCTTTTAAGCCGCACACGTGCTCTAGTTGAAACAGGTATTAATGAATAAAATAACTTTTTCAAAATTAAAAAGTTTCACATTTGAAAATGCCGCTTCAAAATTAAAAAACTTTCAATTTCAAAAGCAAAATATAAGTTCAAAATTGAAAACCTTGTTTTTGTGCTTTCTCATTTTAACTTCTATTTTGCTTTCTTCTGAGCTATGGCTAACGAGTGGTCATAGCTTTTTTGTAGCTAATTCACCATTAGAAAGTGAAGACTTTGAAAGTTATTTTTTCATGCCAAGAAGAATTTTAACATCGCCAAGGGGTAATCGCTTCGTGCCCACTTATTTAACTAGCCCAGATTATCAAATAAATAATATAATAAAAAATAGGCTCGGTGGCAGGCCGCCAGTAATAAGCACAACTTTGCACCAATTAAATTATAACACTCTAAATTTTCGGGGCATTTTTTATGATTATTCTTTCCCCATACCTAGCTATTTATTTGAAAAATATTTCGGTGCTACTCAATTACCATATGTTACAGGCATTTTAGTTTCCCCCTCAGAGCAAAATTTTAATGTAGTCTATATAGAATTGTTTGATTCTGTTAATAATTTTACAGAAAGAGCACAGTTAGTAAATAGCGAATACCACAACATTTTAATGAACAGAATAGCAGAAGCAAACGCAAGGCTAACTACTCAAAACTTTTATTATTCTAGCAGTTTTCTTATGGGCTTTAATTTGCCTAGAAATAACTTTCTAGCTAGGTGGCAAGAAAGTGAATTAGTTTCTCAAAATATTAGTCCTCTAAAATTTTCAGAAGTTGTAACTATTTTTGAAGCAGCAAGCGTTTTCTTTTTAAACCCTTCCGAAGTTTGGATAAGCTATGAAGATGGTATATACCGCTTTGCAGGCGAAAACTCAGTCGTAACTTTTGGCGATAGGCTAACATATACAAACTATAGACCGAATAGAATTATAAGCGAAGCAAATGTTTTAATTAATTTTAATGCGGCAAAAAATTTTATGAATGCTGAAAATATAAATATTAGCCCTAGTGTAGGTGGAATAACTTTATCAAATTTTGCCTATTCAGAAAATATAACAACTTTTTATTTTGACTATTTAATAAACAATTTTCCAGTTTATTTAGGCGAGCCATTTGCTGAAATTAAAGTTGACTCTGGTGTTGTAGTTTCATACAAAAGGATGATGCCTTTTATACTAACCGATGAAACGGCTAATATAAGCAAAGACGCTATAGACTTTATAAATATTGTAGGCTCTGAAAATAATGTTAGTTTTGGATATTTAAAAAATAATTTAAATACGAGAGAAGAACAAACTCTCTCTCTCGGGTGGAGGGTTATTTTAAAATGAAATGGGAAAATGCAAAAAATATAAGTATAGTAGCCTTTGCTCTTTTAAATATAGCCCTTTTAATCATTAGATTTTCAGAGCTTAGCTTAGGCTCGGAAAGAATAAATACTATTACTCACGTTTTAAATGAAAACGGAATAGAACTAGCTTCAAATTTTAGATTTATAACGCCAAGCCCTAAAAAACAAATTCACTTTTCAGAGCGAACTTTAAACCGCCACAATATTACACCAATACTTTTTATAAACAATGAAAATATCCGCATTTCACAAAATATATTTTATAATGATTTTGAAAAAATAACTTTCACAAACACAGGCTTTATATATGAAAATATTTCTGCAAAAGCTCCTTTTAAAAATTTAGACCATAAAAAAGCTTTTGCAGAAAATATTATATCATCGCTTAATATTAATGTTCAATTAGATTATGCCCGCAACACACCATATGGCTTTGTGTTAGCTTATCGGGCTGAATATTTTAGAGAACTCATTTACAACAACCACATAATATTTACATTTGTAAATGGGAATATCCACAAGATAAATTTTAACTATTTAACTCCTATATCTTTTTTCGGCTCATATAGAGTTTTAAGACCTATAGATGAAGTTTTATTAAATTTTATGCAAATATACGATGCAGATTTAATTTTGAGTGCAAATATAGTATACGACCTTTTAAGTTATGAAATGGCAATCCCATTTTTCAGAATAATTTTTAAATTAGGTGGCTATGAAAAAAGTGCTTTAATTAGTGCATATTAGTTTTTATAATTTGGCATTGTTAAAAAGGAGTTTTAATTGAAAAATACGTACGTAAATTTTACATTGCTGCACATAGTAGTGTTTTTAATAATATGGCAAACTGGCTTTTATCTCGCTTTCATACCCTTTTCAATAACGTTTATTTTGTCTCTATTTAAAGACTACAAAAATAGAACACAAAAATATAAACAAGAAGCAGCTAAAAAGATAGCCAAATTAGAGCAAGATAGAAAAACAAATGAATGGAAAACTTGGAAAGATGATGGGGCAGAATTCATAAACCAAGACCACCAATATTCCTCCGATTTAGATATTTTCGGCAGAGCTTCCATTTTTCAAAAATTTAATGAAGCAAAAACCTACTTCGGCAGGTTATATGTTAAAGAACTTTTAACTGAGCCAAATTCAGAAATTTTAAAGAGACAAGAAGCAGTAAAAGAACTTAGTGAAAATAAAGAGCTTATTACAAAGCTTAAAATAGAGCTTTCTTTAAACCGTGAAATATCTGAAAATCCTGAAGAGCTAATCCAACTTTTTAAGACTAATGAGAAAGTCTTAAAAAATCCGCTAATAAAAATTTTAGCCGTGTTAGTGCCCACTATTTTAATTGGCTCTATATTTTTAGGCTGGTTTGAAGTGTTTATAGTAGCCTTTTTTGCTAACATAGCTTTGTTTTTGGCTCTCTTCGTGTTCGTTAATAAAACAGTTTCACCTTTATACCGCTTTAAAAAAGCAATGGGAAATATAAAAAATATAATCTCTTTGATTGCAGAAACTGAATTTGAAGCACACTTGAATAAAGAAGCAAAAGCCGCTTTAATAGATGGGGAAGCTTTAAAGAACATTAATAAAATTAACTTTCTTGCAGAAGCTATAAACGTTCGCCACAATTTTATTTTATACTTAATCTTAAATTTAGGGCTCCTTTGGGACGTTAACTTAGCAACTTACTTAGAAGAGCTAAGAGGGAAGATAGATATTGAAAAATGGCTTAAACAAGTAGCCCATTTTGAAGCTATGCTAACTTTGGCTAATGTAGCTCAATTTGAAGATACTAGCTATCCAAAATTGATTAATGAAAATAAAATAACAGCTGAGCTTTTAACCCACCCTTTAATAGAAAAGCCTATTTCTAATTCCATAAAATTAGATGGTATAGCGATAGTTTCTGGAAGCAATATGAGCGGCAAAACTACTTTTCTTAGAACGATAGGTACAAACCTAGTTCTATTTTATGCAGGGGCACCGGTTTTTGCAAAATCTTTTGAAGCACCTAAGCTTTCAATTTTAACTTCTATGCGTATTACAGACAATTTAGAAGAAAATATTTCAACTTTTTATGCAGAGCTTATCCGTATAGAAAAAATAATTAAAAAGAGAAAAGAAAATGTTCCAATGTTGTTTTTAATAGATGAGATTTTTAGAGGAACAAACTCAGAAGATAGAATAGCAGGTGCTAAAAAAGTTTTAGAGCAGCTTTTCGGCAGCCTAGGCTTAATAACTACACACGATTTAGAAGTATCAAATAATTTTCAAGGCAAACAAGGTTTCACAAACTTTCATTTTAAAGAAGATTACCTAGGAAATAAAATTTCATTTGATTACAAAATGAGAGAGGGAATAAGCACAACGAGAAATGCAATTTATCTTATGAAAATGGTCGGTATAGAGTAGAGAAAATCAAGTTCAAAAAAATGTTAGTTAGGTATTTTGTCGGCTTTAATTAGCCGGCAATTTCTCTAATATCAGACACAAGCGGCTTAAGAGGCGGTCTTGAAGCTCAACTAGTCCGTTTACGCTCAAACTTTAATAGAGGCAATCTAACGATTAGGCAATATAATTCTTTAAGAACTCAGCTATTAGCACAGCAATAACTAAGAAAATTATTATTTTAAATAAAAAAGAGAGGCTAGCCCCTCTTTTTTATTTATTTTAATCCGCAAGGTGGGCTTTGCCCACTTTAGTAAAAATGGCTCACCCCAAATCTTATTATTTGCAGCCATTTTATTCACAAAATATACACAAGTTTAAAGCCCCAAAGGGGCGTATGCAAACGACGGATTTAAACTTAATTATTATTAATAATTGCTGAATGAAAGAAAGGAACACCATTGCTATTTACTATCATTCCCTCAATCTCTGTTCTAACACCGAAATTAGCAAAAGGGTGATAAAGATATATTCTAGCTGCTGTGTCTATTAAAATTTGTGCAAGTTCTAAATATATTTCTTCTCTTTCTTCTAAATCTAAAGTTCCTCGCCCTCTAAGAAGCAATTCATCGACTATTCTATTTGTGTGGAAAACAGTGTTCCCAGAGGGACCATGCATAGTGCTATGGTATAGCGGCCATATAGCCATATCTGGGTCGCCTGTTGTAGTTGTCCACCCGAGCACATACATTTCATGCTCGCCTGCATCTATTGCATCTAAAAATGCTCCCCACTCCATAAAGTTTATATGAACAGTTACCCCTATTTGGGCAAGGGTAGCTTGCACATATTCTGCTGTAAGCTGGCGAACTGTGTTTCCATAGCCAACGTAAATAGTAGTTTCAAACCCATTTGGAAAGCCTGCTTCTGTTAAAAGAGTTTTTGCCAGTTCTATATTGTGCTCTAATGTGTTTAAATTGGAATAATCGGGTGCTATTGATATTCCTGGTGCAATTGGGTTATGGGCTAGCACTCCCATTCCCTCTGCTAATCCATAAAGAATATTTTCACGGTTTATTGCCATCGTTAAAGCTTGTCTAACTAGCTTATTATCAAATGGCGGGTGCTGAGTATTAAAGCCTATATATTCTAAACGGTTCATAGGTATTTGAATCAAGTTTACAGCCCCATTTCCAATAAAATTAGCTACTTGCTGAGGCTGCAAGCTAGTAACATGCCCCTCGCCAGTTTCAAGCATTGCAGAGCGTGTAGCAGGCTCTGTTACAGATACAAAACGCAAAGTTTCGCTTAGGGCAGGTGTTCCCCAATACTCCTCAAAACGTTCAAAAAGTGTATAAGCCCCGTGTGCTCTTGAAACGAAAACAAAAGGCCCAGTGCCTATAGGATTTTCATTAATAGTGAGCCCGTCTTGGGCTTCTTTTTCTATAGCAAGCGGTGATATTATTTTCCCAGCAGGGTTAGCTAAGTGTGCAGGCAAAGGGCCAAAAGGGACTTCGGTTATTATTTGAATTGTATATTCATCTATAATTACAACTTCGCTAATCGCCGATAGCATAAAGGCACGAACAGAAGCATTCTCTGGGTCTAAAAGTCTAGTTAAAGAAGTATAAACTGCTTGTGCATTTAAATAAGCACCATCATGAAAATAAACACCACTTCTTATGTTAAATTCCCAAGTGTAATCATCTAAATTTAAAAAAGAATACGCCAAAAGACCAACTACAGTTCCATTTTCATCAAAAGTAGTTAATGTTTCAAATATTTGCGAAGTTGCTTCTGTTGAAACAGAATCGTTATTGTTGTGTGGGTCAAAAGATGGTGGGTCTGCAGATTGAATAAATACAAGTTCTGTGCTGTTTATAGTTTGGTTTATCTCAGAACTATTGCTATTTTCATATAAATTAGGATTGTTTATAGCAGGGCTTCCATAGTTATAGCTGCAAGCCGTTAAGAATAAAGTGAATAGAAAAAAAAGTTTTGATTTTTGATTTTTAGTGTGCATAATAAGTCTCCCTTTTCGGTATGTTTTATAATTTTAAGTTTTGAAAAATTGTAGAAAATTATAAAAGGGATTTGCACTAAAAGTGGGATTTTGCTTTAGGGTTTTTGTAATTTATTATTTTAAAAATTAAACTTTGGTAAGCTAGGTAAGCTACTAAGTTTTTTACTAGAAACGCTTAGGAATTTTTAATATAGCGTGGAAACCCCACTTAAATTGCAAATCCCTTGCTCCTTCGTTGTTTTTTAATATATGTATACATATGTGAGCTGCTCCTTTTCATTAAATTTTATTTTAATTGGGTATATTTAAAAACTCTCTTCGGTCGTTTTTAGTTCACCCAAAATTAGGATATCTTTAAAGCGCCTTTTAAAAACTTAATAGTTTCCAGAGGTGTTCAATTATTATATCACTAAATAAAAAATTTGTCAAGCCTTTTTTAAACCACCTGCGGTGGTGCATAATCGCGGAGTACTATTTTAGTTTTCGAAATAAAACGCCGCGAATTTACCCAGATGGCAAGCCTTTTTAAAAATGCCCAAGTATAATTTTAAAAAATTAAAAACTAGCGAAGCTAGCCGCCTGCGGTGGTGCATAATGCCTTGGGGGAATGTTTCTTAAACCGCTCTTATAGTTGCTTACTATAAAGAGCAGTTTAAGAGTAA
>JGI24697J35500_11274901_pt1 | contig 12420 bp, 8 predicted proteins | sample TergutMp193P1_FD_35500 | JGI IMG/M metagenome (IMG submission 35500) | reverse complement strand
CATAGTGAATATTGAATTAGATAGCCATACACCGCCACCGTTTCCAGTACCAGCGTTACCACCAACACCATTACCATCACTCGGACCAGATTCTGCATGTGCTTGAAAAGTTCTATTGTTTTGGATAACTGCACCGTTTTCCATAGTCATATTAGCATTGTTAACTAAACGGACACCTTGCCTAAACATAGAGATAGTGCCGCCTATGTGGTTAAAAGTGCTATTGTCTACGAAAACTCCAGATTCATTAATAGCATTAGCTTCTGTAACGGCTCCGTTAGAACGTCTATTATTTCTGATTACATTCCCATTTAAGTTTAAAGTGGCACCGTTTTGAACACGTATACCATTCCAAACAGTTCCTGCTGCAACACCACTAGTAACATTAACGTTTATATTAGCAGTTCTACCTGCTCCGCTTATAGTTAAAGCAGGGTTTTCAGTTGCAGTTAAATTAGCACCAGATATAGTAACCGTTTGAAAATGCCCAGTAACCGGCAAAGTGCCACCACCATTTATAGCAATAGCATTTTGCAAAACTATTTCTATATGTGAACTAGCCGAAAGACTTGAAACCCTAGGGTCTGAACCGCTAAGAACCGCTCTTAATTCAGCTAGAGCACTTACAGTAATTGTTTCATCTACTGAAAAAGGAACAATGCCTACAAACAGAGGAGCTATTTCAACGATACTTTCATATTCATTGATTTCGTATTCATTTTCATAGTTTTCTAAAACTTCATTGATTTCTAAAGCTTCGCCGGCTGCTTCATCTAATGGAGCAAGTTCGTCTATGCTTTCAGATAGAGCTGATAAAGATGGGGGAAGTATATTTTCTATCTCATCAACTTCGGTTTCTTCGTATGTAGCTTGCTCGCCGCCTTGTTCTTCAATATATTGGATTAATGAGGGGGGCAGCTGGTCTTCCGTGTATTCGTCTGCACCTCCTTCGGCGGCTAAATTTGACAATGCTTGCTGTGCTATTTGGGCAAGCCCTGCACCAAATAATTGGTCTGCACCAGCTATGAACAAAATAACAGCTAACATTAAAGCTGTGGCTTTTTGCCACGGTGGTCTTTTCTTCACTTTAATCTCCTCCTTGTTTTTAGATTTGGAAGCTAGGAAAATCCTTTGAATTCCATAGGGTAGCTAATAAAGTGGTATGTCTATATTATACACCAAATTTGCTAAATTTGCAAGCCCAAAAATATCTTTTTTTTTCCGAATGTTTGGGCAACTTTTTAGGGGTGAAAGGATTGGCAAATAAAAATAGCTATCTTAATTATACAATATTCACAAAGATATTGCAGGCGGCATAGTTATTAATAAAAACAAAAAAATTATATAAATAAAACGTAATAAAAAGCCATTAAATGCAGAATCAGAAAAATCAAAAACTCGTGTGCTTTGCACACTCAAACAGTTTGCTTTTTCTTCACTAGCATTTAACGGCTTTTATGTTCTACTAGGCGTTAATTTGGGTTAGTTGATAGATGAGATATTAGCCAAATAGAAAAGGGTATTTATGAATAACTTTCTTTCTTCAAGGGTTAGGTATTGTACTCTTCTCCATGATTGAATGTGGGCTGTGTTTAAGTATGTTGATATAAAGGCATTTGATTGGTATGTGCCAGCTGCTTGCCAGTTATTTTGGGCATATCTTTCGTTTGCGTGGCGGCTTCCCCATTCTTCGGCTGTTATATATCTGCCTGGGAAGTTTACTATTGTGTTGCCTGTTGGCATGTTGCGGTATGGGTTTAAGCGGAAGTTGCCGGTTATGTTGCTTATTATGTCTGTTAGGGCACCTGTGTTGTGGCGTTCTATGAATTGTGCCCATACTGTGCCTCTTGTTAGGCTGCCGTTGTTATGGGTTGCTGAGATAGGTATTATTTGACCTACTTCAAAGTTAAATGGGAAGCTTGTTAGTGGACCTTGTTCGGTGATTATTGCAAATTTTCTATTTGCTGTGTTTGAATGGTGGGCGAAACGGTCTACTCTTTGGCTTGGTATTATGCCGGCTCTGTGGGCTAGTGGAGCAAATAAGTAGTTCATGCCGTATAGTCTATTTAGGCGATTTCTATAAAATTCACCGTCTTGAAGTGTGCCGTGGGCTGTACCAAATGTTGTTTGGGCTGTTGTACCACGCCCGTGGGAAGTTCTATGGCGGTCTGTTAGCGTGTCGTGCCCGAAGATTACTGCACCGCCTGCGTCCATAAAGTCGCTAACGGCTTGGATTATGTGCGGTTCGTTTCCCGGTCTTAATATGCCGCCGAAGTCCCATGAGCCTATGGCGATTATGTCAAAACGGTAGTTGCCTTGGTCGTCTCTTAGTAATTCTTCAATATCTACAAACTTTTTGTGGTTTGGATTTCTTGAAAGTTCATATGTTGTTACTTGTTCAAATGTTATTTTAGGGGCTCCGTATGAGTTTAGCGGGTTTAGGTTAATGTTTTTAGAAAGTCTTTGATTAGAGCCGCCTTTTCCGTTTACCCATTCTTCAAACCAACGAGCGAAAAAGTGATTTGAATTGTTATGTGGGTTTATTGTTAAAACTCTTAGGTTTGTTGATTGGATGATTTCACTTTCATCTTCTTCTTTAGGCTCTCTTGGCTGCCATACCCATGTGTCTGCCATTGTGCTACCGTCGTAATAAAGCATTAGTTCTTCTGAAGTGAAAATAAATTCACCGAGAGGGTTATCGACTGTACCAGAGCCTACATTTTGCCAGAAGCCTGTGAAAGTTTCATTGTTTGGAACGGGTGGGAGGGCAGGACTAACAGTATAATCATTCTCAATAAAATTAAAAAAGCTAAACTTAAAATTTTCGCCTAAAACGAATTCACGAAGATTATATGTGCCGTAAAAAGCATTTATCATTTCAACATAATTAACACCAATACTTTCATCAATTATATATATAGTATTAAAACTTGACAAATCTAATCTCTCTAGGGAACTTGCATTTTTAAACATTTCAGTCATGTTATAAACATTCCGAGTATCAAAACTTGATAGGTCAAGTTTTGATAAAGAGGTTGCATTTTCAAACATATTATTCATAGCAACAACGTTGCTAGTATCAAAACTTGATAAATTCACATTTTCTAAACTGCTTGTATTTTGAAACATAAAAGACATATCCGATACATTTGAAGTATCAAAGCCAGATAAATCTAAACTAGTTAGAGCAGTTGAATACATAAATAATCCATCCATAAGAAAAATTTCACTAGTATCAAAATCGGTAAAATCTAAGTTTGTTAACAACCTATGTGTATTGAAAAACATAGCTTGAATACTAGTAAGATAAGGAGAGTTTGGATTATTAATAATATTTAAATTATAAAGCCCTTCTAAACTCACAAGATTAGGAAATAAATGGGCGAATAAAAAAGATGCATCTTGAATAGTAAAGGTTTCAATAAACATAATTCTATTAAAAGGAATAGACCAAACCGCCTCACGCTTTCTAAATTCAACATAATAACTAATATCCTCGTTAGGGTCTATCGCTTCCCAGCTAATATTTAGCCAATAATTTCCAGAAAAGCTTTCTCCTACATAACCTCCTCCTACAATAAGAAAACCGCCTTCATATAATCTCAAAGGGACTTCTCCAAAAGCTGTGGCTGTAGCAATTAACCTTACGCCCTCTATGCCACCCAACATCTTTTCTGCTCCACCTAATGAATTAGGAACAAAACTTTCCCCACCCTCCTCCATTGCATAGCTTGGAACAGAACCCGCTGAAATTAATAATGCCATTGCTGCGGCTGCAAGTTTTATTTTTCTGCTGCTAAATTTGTACATTTTTATGTACCTCCTTAATTTTTTATAGTTTTGATAGCAAAAATCTATGCCAAGCTAAAGTTTGTTGAATATTTAAGTTTTTGGATTTGATAATAATCAATATTTAAAAACTCAAAATTTATTAGCTTCAAACCATTATACTACAAATTAACCAAATAATCAAGCATTTTATCAAAAAAACTTTAAATAAATCTCTGAGAATAAAGATTTTCAATTAAAAATGATAAAACCTATTAAAATAATTTTTAAACTCCTTGCAATATTAACAACATTGTAGTATACTTATTTGTATGGATTTTGAATTTTCTAAACAAGCTATTAAAGATTTAATGAAGCTAGATAAAAACACATTTGAATTAATTTTGTCTCTTTATCCCGATGATATAGCCACAAAAGATGATATAATTCAGCATGAGATATCAATGGAAGAGTATAGGAAAGGCGAAACTATAAATATAACCAATATTGATTGGTAAGTAACTCTAACATATTCATAAAATTTTTATGAATAGCACAGCTAAATAAAAAGACCATTGCAGCCGATATTTTCATATCTTGCAATGGTCTTTTTTTAGTTGTAAAATTTGATTTTATTTTTTGGATTTAGCAATTCAGCGTATTTGAGATGTATTTGGTAGGAGAGTGTCTAAATTTAAACCTTGAATTTTGGGAGCATATGTGATAAAATTATTGTATATAGAAAATAACGAACCTATAAGGATGTGATAATATGGCAGCGAAATATGATTTACAAAGCCAAGCCTTGCTTTATAGAGCGTGGTCAAAAATGTTAGAAGCAGGGCTAATTAAAGAAGTTCAAGAACAACTAAAACAAGCAGAACAAGAGCTAAGAAAAGAGACCTCTGAATGACAAACACAGATATTTTAGATGATAGCGATAATTTAAGAAAAATTAAAGAAATAACCCAAAATATAGGCTACTATTTAACAGATGAACTTCTTAGAGAACTGGCAGAAGAAGCAATGCAAGATTGGGGGGCAGAGGGTGAACAAAGTATTGCAAATGTTGCAACGCTTTTATATGATATACATTCAAAAAATTTGAAGATTGTATTTCTAAAATTTAATACTAGCCTTGAATATATTCAAAAAGTTAAAAATTTTGAAGTGAAAACGAAAAACACAACCCATAGAGGGCATACACTTTTTTGCAGCACTGCTAGTATGGAAAAAGGTGTTGCAATGTTTACTGCAAAAATGTTAAGAACTATTTTTAATGAAAAAACTAGAACATATAATTGGGAGATAGACGAAGACTCTATAATACCTCTAAAACCTTTTACAGTGCGTATAGGCAAAGATTTGCAAAGGGTTACAGATGATATGTTAGAACAGCTAAAGCCTGCTGCAAGCAAAGCTGATAACTATAATATACATAAAATAAGCAGAGTATACAATGAATATTTTGAAAAAATTTAAAAAAAGGCGAAAGAAAACGCCTTTTTTTAGTAGTTTATAATAGCTATATATAACAAAAATATTAAATAATGCCGCCTGTAGCCAAAAAGCCTATTAAGCAAAGTATAACTGTTATAATATAAAACACAGAAACTACTTTAGTTTCTTTCCAGCCGAGCTGTTCAAAATGGTGGTGGATAGGTGCCATTTTAAAAAAACGCTTTCCGCCAGTTTTCTTAAAATATAAAACTTGAATTATAACGCTTAAAACTTCTATAACATATATAAAGCCGACTATAGCTAAAAAAAGCGGCATTCTAAGAACTATAGCAACTGCCGCTATAAACCCGCCCAAAGCTAGAGACCCTGTATCTCCCATGAAAACCCTTGCGGGGTAAGTATTAAATAGAAGAAAGCCTAATAAAGAGCCGGCTGCAGCCCCTGCTATAGTAGTTATCTCACTGCCGAAGCCATAGGCGACTAATAAGAAAAATGTAGTAACTAGTGCAGTTACACCAGCGGCTAAGCCATCTAAACCGTCTGTAAAATTAACACCATTTACTGTGCCTAATATTATAAAAATTGAAGCAGGCACAAACATAAAGCCTAAGTGAAAATATTCACCATTCATAAAAGGTATATAAATGCGTGCAAAATCTTCATCTATTCTAATTAGCAAAAATAGAAAAATAGCCGAAACTATAAGCTGCAAAAGTATTTTTGGCAATGCCCGAAGCCCTAAAGAGCGTTTTTTTACTACTTTTATATAATCATCTAAAAAGCCTATTGCACCAAAACCAAGCGTTACAAACACTATTAGTCTGCCCGTTTCATTATCGCCTAGAAAAAATAAGCTGCCGACTGCAAATGCTATAATTATAACTATTCCACCCATGGTTGGCGTGCCGCTTTTTTCAAGGTGCGTTTTTGGACCATCTTCACGAATATTTTGCCCAAATTTTACACGCTTAAGCCACGGTATAAAAATAGGGCACAATATAATATTAGCAGCAAATGCTATTAATGCCGCTATAACTGCTGTTTCTATCATTTTTTATAACCTTTCTATTATCTCTTCAAACCGCATACCACGGGAAGCTTTTAAAAGAACATTAACGACACTATTAACAGGCTCTTCACCAGTTAAATATGTATTATTTTCATCAAAATTGCTTTCATTATCCTCAAGTTTGCTGCCTGCAAGTCTATTTTTTAGTTTTTTAAATTGCTCGGAAGCGAAAAAATCTTCTTTCGCTTCAAAATGGTTTCCGAAGTTATCATTAATATAATATTTTGAAAGCTCACCTATAGCATAGAGAGCATCTACTTTTGCGGCTGCAAATTCGCCGACTTCTCTGTGATATTTTTCTGAAAATTCACCTAGTTCAAACATATCACCTAAAATGGCTATTTTTTCACCCTCTTGTTCGCTTAAAAGCTCTAAAACGGCTTTCATACTAGCAGGGCTTGCATTATAAGAGTCGTTTATTAAGCTGGAGTTGCCAAATTTATAAATCTTCATTCTATTTGAAGAGGGTTCAAAATTTTTAATGCCGGCTTGTATTTCTTCTTTTGAAAGCCCTAGTAAAAAGCCCACTTTAGCCGCTATTAAAGCGTTTGAAATCATATATTCACCCGGGGTATTTAACTCTATTTTAAAGATTTTATCTTTATCGGTTGAATTGGAACTATTTGAAGCGCTTTCTTCTTCTAATGTTACATTTTCTTTTAAAGAAGCTTCATTTAAATTAAGTGTGGCTGTGGTCCCTAGTAGACCGTTATTTTGTATGTTTTCAACATTTTTTAAGTAATAATAATTTGCTTTTTCTATGTTTTGAAGCATTGGGTCGTCCCCGTTTAGGATTATAGTTTCGGGGTTGAAATCTAAGATTTCCATTTTTGCTTTTTTTATGTTTTCTTTAGAGCCTAGAAATTCTATATGGGCTTCTCCAATGTTTGTGATTATAGCTATATTTGGTCTGGCGATATTTGCAAGGGTGTGTATTTCACCTGAATGGTTCATGCCCATTTCAAGCACTAGCACTTCTGTTTCTTCGGTAACTTTAAATATTGTAAGCGGCATTCCTATATCGTTATTAAAATTGCCCTCTGTTTTAACGGTGTTTAATTTTTGGGATAGCACAGAAGCGGTTAAATCTTTTGTAGTAGTTTTTCCTACACTACCTGTAATGCCGATTACTTGTATGTCAAAAAGAGATAAGTAGTATTTTGAAAGCATTTTTAAAGCTTCTTTTGTAGATTTCACAAATATGTGTGGCAAATCTGTCTCTTGCTCTGAAAAAAGAATTGCCCCTTTATCGTATGCTATTTGTAGAAAATTGTGCCCGTCGTGATTTTCGCCTTTTATGGGAATAAAAATTTTGCCCTCTAATTCTTCCCTACTATCAATGCTAACACCTTTAAAATCTATAAAGCCGAGCACATTATAAGCTTTACCATTTACAGCTTCACAAATACTTCTAATATCTAATTTCATAGAAAGCCTCCCTTTATTTTTTGAACATATGTATAGCTCAAATGCCTTTTTAGCTATGTTCAAATTTTTATAATTAACGAACAATTTTAGCCACTGCTTTTTAATCGTGAGTAATTATAAAATTTGAACTATATTAAAGTTATAAAGACTTCTTCATTTTTTACAATGCCCAAGTATTTGCCTTGCTACTTCTGCATCATCAAACTCTATAGTTTTATCTTTAAAAATTTGATAGTTTTCATGCCCCTTGCCAGCTATAATTACAGTATCACCTTTTTTTGCATTATTAATTGCAAATTTTATGGCTTCTTCTCTATCTTCAATTAAAACATATTCACCTTTTTCTATACCTGCTTCAATATCTTTCAAAATTTGCAAAGGGTCTTCGGTTCTTGGGTTATCTGAAGTGATTATAGTTAAGTTACTATTTTCTGCGGATATTTTGCCCATAATAGGTCTTTTCGTTTTATCTCTATCACCACCGCACCCAAAAACAGTAATAACACGCCCTTTAGTAAATTCCAAAGCAGTATTAATTATAGATATTAAACTATCTGGGGTGTGTGCATAATCTACGATTAAATTAATACCTAAAGAGTTTTCCACTTTTTCAATACGCCCTGGCACAGAATTTAAATTTTTTATAGAATGCTGAATAATAGGAACCTCTACCCCTAGAACTATAGCCGCAACTATTACGCCAAGTGCATTATAGACCGAAAACTTACCTAGTATAGGCAATTCAAAATTATAAAGCTTGCCATCAATTTTTAAATCAAAAGCTGAACCGCTTTCTGTAAAAATTAAATTTAAAGCTTTAAAATCGCTTTCTTTATCTACACTATAAGTATAAGTTTTGGGGCATATTTTAGCCATAAAAGAGCCATATTCATCATCTATATTTATTACAGACACATCACTTTGGGCAAAAAGCTTAGCCTTAGCATCTCTATAGTTTTCCATAGTGCCGTGTAAGTCTAAATGGTCTCTTGTGAGGTTTGTAAATATTGAAACTGCAAAACGCAAATTTTCTACTTTATGAAGCAAAAGAGCGTGTGAAGTAACTTCCATTACTATATTTTGTGCTCCTTTTTCACTCATAATGCTTAAAATTTGCATAAGCTCTATAGAATCTGGAGTTGTGCTAGTTGCAAAATCTATTTTTAACTGCTCATCATTTATTTTTGTATCCACAGTGCCGATTAAGCCCACTTTTTTGGTGCCTTTAATTGTGTTATTAAAAGTATTAATATCTTCATTAAGATTATTAATTTCACCGCCTAAAGCTTCCATAAGAACTTTTTGCATATAAAAAGCTGAGCTAGTTTTCCCATTAGTGCCGGTAATGCCTATTAGGCGTGTGCTTGTATTATCAAAGCCATAAAACCTATGGGCAATAAAAGCCATTGCATATCTGCTATTTGAAACTTTAGCAACCGAAACACCTTTTGGCACGGATATATCTTTACTAACGATAAAAGCTACAGCCCCTGCTTTTGAGGCTTCTTCTATAAAATTGTGCCCGTCTACTCTAAAACCCTCTATGCAAATAAAAAGTGTATTTTTTCTTACATTTCGGGAGTCTATCGTTAAATGGTTTATTTCAACATCTTCGCCAAATAGCTCATATTCAAAGTCTTTTAAAAGCTCTGTTAATTTCATAAATAAGCTCCTTTCTTAAAGATTATTTTTTATACTAAGCTTTGCTAATTTTAGTTGAGAATAATTGGGCAGATTAGTAAGGCAAATAGATAAACTTACTTACTCCATAAAAACAGTTATTGCTTGGTTAGCATTAACTACACTACCTTTTGGCGGGTATTGAAAAGAGATTACAGACCCCGCTTCCCCTAAAATTTCTATTGTAAAATAATCACCTAGCAATTCTTGTGCCTGTTCTAAAGTGCTGCCTACAATATCTGGAACTTCTATTTGCGGTGTTACATTTTCAAGCTCAGCTTCATAATATTTCACTTCTATTAAATTTGGAAGTATATTTGAAAAGAGTTCTGCTATCATAGGGGCTGCAACTTGCCCGCCATAATAAGCACCCCTCGGCTCATCTATAAGCACAAGAGCTATTATTTGCGGATTTTCAGCAGGTGCAAAGCCTACCATAGAAGCTATATAATTGCCGCTTCTTCTAGGCAGTTTCTCGCTAGTTGCAGTTTTACCGCCTATTCTAAAACCTTGCACATAAGCTTTATTACCTGTGCCATCAAAAACGACTTTTTCTAAAGAATAAGTTAAAGCGGCGGCTGTTTCTTCGGAAACAATTCTTTCCCCTTTAGGCTTAGATAAATCTGTAATTAAGTTAAAATCATCATCTATAATCTTTGCACCAACGTGTGGTGTAATAGTGTAGCCGCCATTTATAACGGTTGAAATAGAGGTGATTAACTGCATTGGTGTTATTTGAAAGCTTTGCCCAAAGCTCATAGTTGCAAGCTCCACAGGGCCAACATTTTCTAAAGGGTGCATTATAGAATTTGCTTCACCAGGCAAATCTATTCCAGTTTTAGATTTAAGCCCAAAGCTTGCTAAGCCTTGATAAAACATTTCTGCCCCTAGCCTTTCACCTAAAACCATAAAAACAGGGTTGCAAGAAACTAACATTCCCTCTAAAAAGGTAACACTGCCGTGGTTTCTTGGAAAACGCCAACACCTAATAGGCCTGCCGCCTACCATATGAAAGCCATTGCAAATAAATGTGGAATCAAGGTTAACGAAGCCATTTTCCATAGCCATAGCAGCAGTTAAAACTTTAAAAGTGGAACCGGGTTCATATGTATCATTTATTATAAAATTTCGCCACATTCCATTTAAATGGTTCATTTGCTCTGCACTTGGTATACTGTCCCATTGGTCTTTAAGCTCGGGATTATTAATTTCAAAAGGTTCATTTAAATCAAAATTTGGGTAGTTTGCCATGGCGAGAATTTCACCATTTGAGGGGTTCATAACTACAATGCTTCCCCGAGAAGCGTTATAATTACCAACAGTTACAGACACAACTTGCTCTGCATATTGTTGAATTGCGAAATCTAAATTTGTTACTAAATGGTACCCATTTGCAGGTGCTATCCGAAAACGCCTGCTATCTTCTGTTTCACGCCCTCTTGCATCGGTTTCGGTTAAAATTCTGCCCTCTGTGCCCCTTAAATATTCATCATACTTTGCTTCTAAGCCTATTATGCCTTGATTATCACCGCCAACAAAGCCAATAACTTGGGCTGCCATATTTTCATATATGTATATGCGTTTAATATCTTCATCGATTACTACACCTGCAAGTTCTAAATCTCTTATTTGCTCTGCAATATTTAAAGGCACACGTGGTTTAATTCTATTAAGGGCTACCCTTTTTTCTACTTTTTCGAGCGTTGCTTCAAAATCTAATTCTAGAATTTGCGAAAGTTTAGTTGCAACTAAGTTAGAATCTTGCACTTGTGCGTTTATTACGCTAATGGCAGAAACCGGTTCTGTGGTTACTAGAGTTTGTAAGTTTCTATCTAAAATATTTCCTCTAGTTGGCGTTATTAGCCTGTCTCTCGTCTGCTGTTCATAGGCTTCTGAGCGTAAAAACTCAGCCATAAAAATATTAATATAGATTAGCCGAAGAAACACAAAAATGAGTGCAAATGTGAAAATGAAAAAGACTAATAAAAGTTTTTTTCTCATCAAAATAGTTTTTTCCATGCAAAGCCCCCTTAACTTACGGTTAGCATAAAAAGTATACTAACAGAAGTTACACAAAATAATTTATACTATTTTATGTATGGGGGCTTGCCCGTTATTCATTCAAAAATTATCAAAAATTATTTATAGCTGCTCATGATTGGAAAGCAGTGGCTAAAATTATTCGCTAGCTATAAATAATTTTCAAAATTTAACCTTTGCTTTTCCATTCTTTTGCTACAGCTTCTGCAACAGCTTTTCCAACTCTTTTATCTGTAGCGTCTGGAATTATATAATCTTCTTTTAAATCATCGCCTACTAAAGAAGCTATTGCAAATGCAGCTGCTAAGTGCATTGGTTTAGTTATATCTTTAGCACTTGCATCAAATGCTCCTCTAAAAATACCCGGGAAAGCTAACAAATTATTTATTTGATTTGGAAAATCACTTCTGCCCGTTGCAACTATTTTTGCACCACCTGCTTTTGCAACATCTGGCATTATTTCTGGTATTGGATTTGCCATTGCAAACACTATAGAATCTTTATTCATTAATTCAATCATTTCTTTTGTAATAATATTTGGGGCACTTAAACCAATAAAAATATCTGCCCCTTTTAAAGCTTCTGCATAACTACCTGTGAGATTTTCTTTATTAGTTTTCGGTGCTATTTCACCTAGAAGCCCGTCAAAAAGTTCTGTGTTTTGAATAATGCCTTTGCGGTTTAATAAGGTTATATCTTTTGCCCCTGCATCAAAAAGGAGCTCTGCAGTTGCGGCACCGCTTGCCCCCGCACCAGAAATAACTATTTTCACTTCGCTTAATTCTTTACCGACTAATTTTAAAGCGTTAACGATACCAGCAAGAGTAACTATTGCTGTGCCATGTTGGTCGTCGTGAAAAATTGGTATATCACATTTTTCTTTTAACTTTTTTTCTATTTCAAAACAGCGGGGCGCTGAAATATCTTCAAGGTTTACACCACCAAAGCTTCCCGCCATAAGAGCTATAGTATTT
>JGI24697J35500_11274902_pt1 | contig 12477 bp, 18 predicted proteins | sample TergutMp193P1_FD_35500 | JGI IMG/M metagenome (IMG submission 35500) | reverse complement strand
TAGTGCATATTGATATAGACTTAGTTTTATACGAGGGCGTTTGGAGGCAAGCAGACGAGCGAAAGACTTTTTTACAACCGTATAACGTATGCCGTTTTGAAGAAATTCATAACTTTAGAGACCCTATAGATTGTGCTGATTGTTGCCTTTCTTGTTTGCCTACTGCTGACCCTTGCCCAAACTGTTTGAGTGATTGTGAATTTTTAAATAGAGAAAATTCTCTTTGTGAAATGGGAACAAACGCTATTAGAGACTTTTATAATCAATGCGATGATTCTTTTAGAATTATTCATAATTGTGAAGCAGGCTTTAATATTTGGGGCGAAGAAAGAATGCTAGGGCATAGGCTTTGCAAAGCAGACTTATGCAATCATTTAATTGCAGGGGAATTTTATAGCGAAACTTTGCTAGATAGCCGAAATGTAACAATTACGCTACTCGGTGCTTTTGAAAACCCAAATATTACAATAAACGGCAACACTATGAAGATTAAAGGTGATTTTAATGGGCGGTTAACTTTGTACCCAAATGGCGATATGTTTTATGAACCAGAGGGTTGTTGCCCTGAAAAAAATGAGATTGATAAGGAAGAGGGCTGTTGTCCTGAAAAAAATGAGATTGATGAGGAAGAGGACTGTTGCTCTACAAAAAATAATACTATTCCTATAGATAGGCTTATAATACGAGATGGAAACACTTTTGGCTTTACTGTGCGAAATGGTATGAACCAAGTTTTAGTGGAAGCAAATAATTATTGCGACCCCGCTTGTATTTTTATTAGAGAAGATAGGATAACGATATAAAAGCTTAAATTAAGTAGAGAGGAGTTTTAAAATGGACGATACGAAAAAAATGGATAGCTTAAATGATGAAATGGCTTCTATTAAGGGAATTCAGGAAAAGAAAATGGAAGTTATTAGAGATATTCAAACAGAAATAGCAATGTTAGATGATATTAAAAGCCAAATAACGGCTTTATCAACAGTTCCAATTAGCTCTTGTGAACCTCCTAATGAACCACCTGCTCAATCCCTTAGCCAGCTTCGCCAACCTCCAACAGAAGCCATGACAAGACCAGAAAGAGAACAAGACCGAGTTCAAAATAGCGTTCAAAGCAGTAAAATTAGTTTTTGCAACTCTTGTGATGAAATAGCGGAACATGCACCTAGACTTTATATTCGTGGGATAACTTCAGAAGAGTGTATGGCATTATTTAATAATCATGGTTTAAATATTAATAGTGCTGAAACAAATTGTGTTGCACTCCAAAATTTAGTTGATTGTTTAATTGGTCAACATGGCACAAAGCTTCAAATAACAAATCTTTGTGATATTAGAGACTGGTTAAGAGAATTAATGGACAATCTTTGGAATGTAAAATCTGCTTTAGTTTGTGATAGTTGCGGGCAATGGGAGCAAGTAAGGCTTTTATGGGTTGAAGTTAGGGCTATTTGGCAACAAATTCGTGATATCTGGCAAGAATTAAACAGGATATCAACTGAGATTTTAGAGTTTATTGAATGCGTAAGGCAAGAACTTCTTAATCAAATTAATTTAATTTGGGAAGAAATACGCATAATTATCCGTAGAATTGAAGATATAGAAGACGCATTAAGAAGTTTACTTACAGGAAGTTCTGTTTTGCTTCAAGAGGGTAGAGATTATCATTTAGTATACTTAAATGGTTTTTTACCTATGCAAGCACCAGAACAAAACCATGAGGGTATACAATTACGGGCAGTAACAAACCCTTTTAGCACTCAAATAAGATTACGTGCAAATAGTGCTTCGGGAAATATAAATGCTTTGAGGCATGGAAATCCTCAAAATATGGTTCGTGTAGGAAGTCAAATTGGAGCTGCTAATAATCCAGACGCTTGGATGTTTTCAATTGGTTTTCTCGGAGATTATGCACATTTAAACACAGAGAGTTTAACCAATTCTGAAAGAAATTTAGGTGTATGGGATATTAATCCAAGGTCTGCTCGTGCTACTTGGGATTATGGTAATTGGCATGTTGCTTTAGGCAGATTGCCTTCAGAGGGAAATTATAGAATTATTATGGCTCCTACAGGTCCTATTAATGGTTTATTTGGTCAAGGTAGTAGAGTTTTTGGAGATTATCCAACCGTTACTGATGCTCCAAGAATAAGAGTTTCAAGAGACTTTATGTGGTTAAATGTTTAAGGGGGGTTCGTATGATAAAATACACAGATTACAATGATTTATTAGAGTTGAAAAAAAGTGGTGATTTAAAAGGGTTAAATCATATTGTTTACGACTTTGAAAGGGATGAACTTTTTTATACAACAGATTTGAATGAAGTTGATTATAGAAATCATTATATTATAATGTCTGTGCCAGAGTTGAACTTAGAAAATCAAGAGAATTTGATTAATATAGTTCTTGAAGCAAAGAGAGCTAGAATGAGGGCAGAAAAAGAAGCTATTCCTACTGGTGAATAATTATGCTATACTTTGAAATTTATAGAAATAAAAAACTTCTTCGCCGTGGCACTTCTTCTTTAAACCCCCTTTCATTTTCAAATGAATTAATGTTTGTCCCTACCCTCCAACTAGATTTGCCAATAGACTATTTAACGTACAGAGATGAGCAAGGCAACCGCCGAAAAATAATAGGGCGTGAAGAAATAAAAGTTTTCATAAACGACAAACTTTTTCACGGAATTATAACATCAATAGAGTTAAATAAAATCGCCGAAACGATTACTTTAACACTTCACCACATAATTTACGAATGGGTAAACCGCCAGTTAACGACTAACCTTGCAATTAAAAATAAGAAAATAAGCTACTTATACGATGAATTTACTTTTGATTTAACAGAAATTCCAGTGTTTAAATTTTCTACAGACTGGCAAATAATTTACGGCGAAGATGAAAAAGGCGAAAACATTGGCAATCGTGAAATTGAATACGTATATAGTCGCCAAAATTTATTAGACGCATTAAATAAAACTTGCGAACTTACACCAGATTTATTTTGGCGAGTAAATTTTCAACCGTTATTTTTAAAAAATATACAATCTAACGACGATGCCGAAAATGAAAATGCCCCAAATAGCCGAATATTAGAAATAGGCACTTTTGGCAAGAAAAAAAACTACATAATATCTACTCAGCCAAATGGAACATACAACATTCAAATGATAAGCGAGCCACGTATTATTCACCATTTTGACCACGTAGTAAATGTTGCTATCGTGTACGGTGAAAAATCAGACAGCGGGATGACGAGCGTAACACTTAGAGATATTTTTGAAAGTGCAAACCGAAAAAATAAAAAAAGCCAAAACAGAGATTCAGAAACCGAAGATGAAACACCGAACTTGCAAAATCCAGATTTTCCGGTTTTCATTATAAAAGAGCAAGCAAACAACGAACGCCACTATAAGTGTATAGATTATACAGAGCTTGCCCCAAACGCTTATTTTGAATATGCCGTTTTAGACCGTGAAAGCATTAAGCTTGAAGCAGGGCAAATAATTGAGGGTTCATTTTCCTTTAACGACCTTTCACCTTTTAGCGTCCCCTCAGATGAAGACCCAAACGAAGATGGAACTACAGAAGAAAGAAGAGCGGAAATTCTCGAAAGTAACTATGTAAACAACCGAGACCGTATAAAATCGGCACAAATAGTTTATGATAGTGCGGTTCGCCGTTTAAAGCAATCTCGGCGTTATTATCAAATAGAAATAGACGTTTCAAAATTACCAATAGATTTAAACGTTGGCGACCGAATCCGCTTTATTTATGATAATCAAATGTTAGCCCTTTCAGAATGTACAAACTATATGAAAAAAGTTTTGCAAAAAGATGATTGGTATTATATCACAAAAATTGATTATTCTATAGACTCTAGTGGCATAGAGCATAGCACGCTAACGCTAGAAAAATATTTAAGAATAGGCAGAGAAAGCAGTTTAAAATAACTGGTGTTAGCAAAAATAAGTTTAGACAAGGAAAACAATGAGGGGTTGAGGGAGTTTACTTTAGTAAATGACCGAAACACCGAAGCGGTTTGACGAAGTATTAACTTATTTTTGCAACACCAAAAAGGGGGTGAAATTATACATGATAACCTTTGAAAGTGCAATAAACCGCCTTGCAGAACGCCTTTCAGACCGTTCCGCTGAAAATAGCCGTGTGCAGTTGCAAAGGCGAAACCAAGTTGTAGATATTTACGGGCAAGAATTTACTAGGCAAGGGGAGAAAAAAGTACCCGCTTCTTTCTACATATCTATTAGCCCCGATTTAATTTATTTTGAACGATTTGAATTTAAAGTAATTATTGAGGGGCTTAGAATTCCAATTGGTGGTTTAGTTAGTGATAATAATCAATCTATTGGAGAGGGAATTATTCAGACTAGCCGAGCATTAGTTAATGTTAAGCCAGAAGGTCTTCGTATTAATCCTAGTCAAATTTCTACAGGTGAAAGCAAAGCAAATATTACTATAGGTGGCAATACAGAAGAACAACCACCAGAAGATGAAGACGAACAAGAAGTAGATGCCGAAATAGTTCCGCTCGGTGCTAATGAAAGTTTGCCTCAAATCTCACAAACACCACATACCCACACAATAGATATTGGAAGCCTTGAAATTATTTCTGAAAGCCAACCTATGTTGCCGCCTAATACACATTCCCATAAAACAGAGCCTCACTACCACACAATAGAAATGACCGCCGGTGTATCTGAAATAGCCCCCTCTGCAACAAGCTTTTCAATGTGGGTTTGGATTGAAGATATTCCAGAAATTGAAGATATAACTGGTTTAATTGAAAGAAGAAGACCCGGGCGGGCTGGCTCATCAGGTAATACGCAAACTGCATCAAATAGGCTTCCTGCAATGCATTTGCGTGTTAATTTAACACCTTATTTTAAAGCACAGTTTCCAAACAACAATACTTCATCCCAAACTTTTAGCGGAAGATGGTTAGACGGGGAAGGTATATTCCCAACCGAAGCTTTATATAGCCCGCCTATTGGCGATGATAATACATCTCAATCCGCTTCAGGCGTTGCAAGCTTAGAAGCGTTTGACTTGCTAGAAGCAGTAGCCTATATGGACGATAGAATAAGGGAAAAAATCTTAAAGCCAGGCTATAAAAGGTTCGATATAGAGGGAGACGGTGCTTTTACAGCAACTCTAGTTAACTACTTAAAATATTCACACGTGAACAGGTGATTTTATGAACAAATATGAAACTAAGCTTCTTCGTCTGCATGCCCATTTAGAAAAATGTCCCGCAGACTATCAAGCAGTAATTAGCTTTTACAAGCTTCGCAGTGAACTTATTTTTTATCGAAGAGAGCTTTGCCGTATTGAAATGAAGCGTGAAATCGCAAGACAAAAAAACCAAATAACAGGAGGGCAATAATTATGAAAAACATACACGCAACAGACGGCATGTCAGAAGATATTATTAGAAGCTTTGTGCAGCTAGCGACGCTTGAAATGCATATGAAAACACTTCTTGAAAAGCGTGTTTCAGAGCTTGAAAATGGCATGTTAGAAGAAACAGAAATTGAACAGCAAATTGAAACTATTACAGCTCTTGAAACAGATTTGCACGCCATTGCAGACATTCGCAGAGGAGATATGCTTTATTTATATGAAATGTATGGCAGTGTCGGTGATAAAGAGCAGTGGTGTAGCGTAAAACACCTAGCCATAGCAATGATGACTTCTTTTGAAGCTTGGCAAGCAAGCAAACAAGACGATTACTTATTAATGACAGCACTTAAGAAAAACCGCTATTTTATTAAAGCGCTCTCTACATTTCTAGGCGTTGAACTCACAGAATGTGCCGCTTGCTTCGCCGATATTTTGAAAATAAATGAGGAATATTAATATTAGGAGGAATTATGAGACCAGCAATATGCAATAGCAATAGCCGTGTGCCTGTTATGCCCGATAATTGTTGCCAAGGGGGCGATTGTAACTGCCCCCCTGGGCCACAAGGTGAGAGGGGGCCACAAGGAATACAAGGCCCGCCAGGTGTGCAAGGTCAAACTGGAGCAACAGGCCCTATGGGTGAACGAGGCATACAGGGCGAACGAGGACCCCAAGGCGAAAGGGGCGAAAGGGGCATACAGGGCGAACGAGGACCCCAAGGCGAAAGGGGCGAAAGGGGCATACAGGGCGAACGAGGACCCCAAGGCGAGCAAGGACCCCAAGGCGAAAGGGGCGAACAAGGCCCGCCAGGGGAAAATATTTATCCTAGGTTTATAGCAGGCAGAGGAATTCAGCTTCAAAATAATGAAGACGGCACAACGACAATTTCAGTAATACCAGAGGGTGGCACAAGTGGTAATAGTGGCGTGCGTTATGTGCTTACTCATGAAGTTGGTATTGCTAACAATGCAGATGGTGGCAATATTATGTTAGACGGCTATGAGTTTTTCCAATTGTCAACTGGAAGTCAAAATTGGCACATACGTGTTAGAAACCACCGTTCAAATAATGTTATATTAAATTGGCAATCTACTCACCATTGGGGTTCTGCTCAGCAGAGGGGTTCGGCTACTTTAAATGTATCACCAAATTTTGCAACAGGCAATTTAAATCCTAATATTTCTGGTGTCGGTTTCAGTTCAACACCTATGCAAAGGCAAATTTGGTGGATTGCAATTAGTGATGCAGTAGCTCAAACAGTAGATGTTTATGAGATTGTTTCCACTTTTAGCCGGACTGGTCAGCAAACTTTAACGACTACTATACAAAAAATGAACTGAGAAATAAGTTAGTTAACATTATGCTAAATATATTAAGTCTTTAGGTGTGAGAAAAATTATATTTTTTCACACCTATTTTTCTTTCGCTTTCCCCTATTTTATCTATCTTAATCTCTATCGCATTTGAAGGTATTAAGCTTTTAATATTCTCGCCCCATTCTATTAAGCAAATATGCCCCTCTTTACCGAAATATTCATCTAAGTCTAAATCAATCGCTGCTTCTTCATCAATTCTATAAAAATCAAAATGATTGAGAACACCTCTTTCATATTCATACATATTGTGTATGTTGAAAGTTGGGCTTGTTATATCTTCTTTTATTCCTAACCCTTTTGCGAAGCCTTTTGCGAAATGAGTTTTGCCGGCTGCCATCTCTCCATTTAAGCAAAAAACAGTTCCGCTTTTAGCATTTTTAGCTATATCCATTGCCAATTCTATAGTTTCATCAGCACTTTTCGTTATAAAAGTTTGCTTGTTTAAAAAATTTTCCATAAACTTAGTATAGCAAGATTTATTTAAAATGTCTATAGTAAAGCTTGGGCATTATTAAAAAACACTTGAAATATTCCTTGAAATGTGTTAAACTAATTGGGTATCTCTAAAAACTCCCTTTGGTCGTTTTTAGCTCACCCAAGATAGCCCAAAGAACGGGCTATCTTTAACGTACCTTTCTAAAAACTTGGCAGTTTTTAGAGGCACTCAATTCTTTGAGATATTGAAATTGAGGAACTATATTTATGAAAATAATGAGCATATTCGGAACAAGGCCGGAAGCTATAAAAATGGCACCTTTAATAAAACTGCTTGAAAAAGAAAAGGGGATTAATTCCATTGTAGTCGTTACTGGTCAACACCGCACTCAGTTAGACCAAGTTTTACATATTTTTAACATTTCGCCAAATTATGATTTAAACATAATGAAAAAAGGGCAAACTCTTGAAAGCATTACAAATCTAGTTTTAACTACCTTAGACCCTATACTAAAATTAGAAAAGCCTAATATTGTATTAGTCCATGGGGATACTACTACTAGTTTTGCAGCGGCGCTTTCAGCTTTTTATAACCAAATACCTATTGGGCATGTTGAAGCAGGGCTTCGCACATATAATAAATATTCCCCTTTTCCAGAAGAAGCAAATAGAAAATTAATAAGTGCCTTGGCAGACTTTCATTTCGCCCCAACTAATCTATCTTGCGAAAATTTACTAAAAGAAAATATCAAAAAAGAAAATATTAAAGTAACAGGCAACACCGCATTAGACACCTTTGAATATACACTTTCAAAAAACCATACGTTTAATGAACCGATAAATATAGACGAAACTAAAAAAACTATACTTCTAACTGCCCATAGGCGTGAAAATCTAGGAAAGCCGCTTTCTAATATTTGCGAAGCAGTTTTGCAAATATTAGAAGACTTTGAAGACGTTCACTTCGTTTTTCCTATGCATTTAAACCCGAGTGTTAGAGAAATAATTTTAAAACACTTAGCAGGTAATAAAAGAATAACGCTTACAGAACCGCTAGATATTTTAGATATGCACAATTTACTAAGCAAATGTTACTTATGCGTTACGGATTCTGGTGGCCTCCAAGAAGAAGCGCCGCATTTAAATGTGCCTGTTGTAGTGCTTAGGGAAGTAACAGAAAGGCCAGAGGGCATAGGCAAAACGCTTATTTTAGCAGGCACAGAAAAAGAAAATATAGTTAACACAATTAAAAAGCTTTTAACCGACAACTCTCTTTATGAAAAGATGGCTAAAGAACCAAATCCTTTTGGAGACGGCAAAGCTTCTTCAAGAATTTTGGAGGCATTAAATGCAAGAAAATGAAGCACCCGAAAATGAAGAAGAAAGCAAAGAGACTAAAAAGAAATCAAAAATGCCGCTTAATAGCTTCGCTTTAGTAACTCAAATTGCTATAAATATAATAGCAAATCTAGCAGTCGCATTTTTGCTAGGCTACTTTATAGATAACTTTCTAGGCACCATGCCTATATTTTTGCTCATCTTCATTTTTCTAGGTATAGGTTCCGCTATGATGAGTATATATCACACCGTCAACAAATATTTTTAAGTGTGGTGAAACTCTGTTAATACTGCGTCAAGTAGTCAGCTGATTTCGGTCATGTACTAGAGTACACTCCCTCAATCCCCTGCCAACTTTCCTTGTCTAAACAGAGTTTCCCGCCCACTTAGTAACTTATTTTGAGGATATTTATGAGCAAGAATGAAAATTATTTGCTTCACTTTAATATTTTAGAGATTGCTAGAATTGAAAATATATCAGCAGAGCGAAAGCTTGAAATGATTGTTAATTTAGTAGCCACTTTTAAGCGGTAATGAAAAAATATAGAAAGGCATTATTATGAAACTACCCAAATTCACAATAAAAATGATTCAAATAGGAAGCTTGCTTTCAGCTCTAGGAATAGGCTTTTATGCGGTTATAAGGCCTTTATATATTTTGCCTTTCTTTTTAGGTGTTTTAATAGGCTTAGTAGTTTCTATTTTAAGAGTTGTTCTTCTTGCAAAATCGGCTGAAAAATCGCTTAACTTTGAAAACCCTAAAAGGGCAGGGTTAAGTATGCAGCTAAGCAGCGTTTTTCGTTATTTTATTTTAGTCGCTGTTTTAATATTTGTTGGCATAAATCAACATATTGTGAATTTTTGGGGCGTTATTTATAGCGTTCTAGCTTTTCAAATATCGATTTATTTATCAAACATTACTTTTAGGAGGGGGTGATTTTATATGGCTCAATTTGAAGTTAAAATGGTTATATCTTCTTATTTGAAAATTGCAGAAGATGAGAAAAAAACTGCCGATGAAAAACTAGCAATTTTAATAGAACTTTTTAAAGAAGCTAAAGAAGACTTAGGAAAGCAAAAGGGGTGATTAAATGGGTATGACAGACGGGCAATTTAAGCACTTAATGAGAACTGAAAAGACCCTTTTAGAACATGCGAAAGAACAAGAAACGAAAGAAGAAGTTTTGGCAATTATAGACGTAATACTTAGAAACATCGAAAAAACTTTAGAAGATTAATAACCCTCGGTATTCTTAAAAATAAGTTCAGACAAGGAAAACAATGATAAGCTGAGGGAGTGTACATTAGTACATGACCGAAGCTTTGAAGCAGTTTGACGAAGTATTAACTTATTTTTAAAATACCGCGAAAGGAGGTGATAACCATGAATTTAGACAACCGGGCGTTTTTCACAATAGACGTTTTTACAGACTTTTTAGAAGGCGGCATTTGGATTACTGAAACACACATAAACACTTGGATAATAATGCTCATTATGATAATCTTAGCACTCATCATAAGAAGAAAATTAACGAAAACAGACACTCCTACAGGCATTCAAAATGTTATTGAATTAATAGTAGATATGTTTGATAAGTTTATTATTTCTAATCTGGGCGAAAAAAATCGAAAATATGGCAATTGGTTTTTCGGTGTATTCACTTTTTTAATATTTGCAAACTTTTCCGGGCTTATCGGTTTAAGACCGCCAACAGCAGATATTACAATGACTCTAGCTCTATCAATGTCTACCTTTTTTATTATTCATATAGGCGGTTTTATGTATAATCCAAAAGGGTATGCAAAAAGCTTTTTAGAACCATTTTTCGTTTTCCTGCCGATGAATATTATCGGTGAACTGGCAGTGCCTGTTTCCTTAGGCTTGCGTTTATTTGGAAATATACTTTCTGGTATGATAATACTAAGTATTATATACTATATAGTTCCCTGGTTTTTAGCAATAGGCTGGCCTGCACTGCTTCACGCTTATTTTGACGTTTTTGCAGGTTTAATACAAGCTTTTATATTCACAGTGCTAAGCTTAACTTTTATTTCTGGAAAGTTGATAGAAAAAGAAGCTTAGGCAACTTATTTAAAAAAATTAAAAAAACAACATTTAGGAGGTTCCAAAATGGAATATTATGTTACGGCGGAAATCATCAGAATGGGTGGTTTCATATTAATGGCAACAGTTATATCTGCAGCAGCAGTTATATTTGCAGGTATGTTAGGTGCTTATGCACAAGGTATAGCAACTTCTAAAGCAGTTGAGGGAATATCTAAAAACCCAGAATCTCGTGGCGAAGTTATGTCTACTCTTATCGTTGGTTGTGCGATTACTGAAACAAACGGTATATATGCACTATTAATCTCTTTCATTTTATTATTCGTTAACCCAATATTTAACGCATTTACTGCTTGGGCAGCGTTTTAATTATAAAAAGAAACCTCGAAAACAATATTTTAAGGAGGTAACTATAAAATATGGATAGAATGTTAGGGCTTGATGCCCAAGCGTTAGTTTCTTGGGTTATCCTAATTATTAGCACTTCCATTCTCGTTTTTGCTTTGTATAAAATTTTATATGACCCAGTTCTCAAAATTTTAGATGATAGAAAAGAGCGTATAGGCAATGATATTGAAAATGCTAAAATCTCTTTAACAGACGCTAATAAAATGAAAGCAGAATATACAGAAAAAATTGAAAATGTAAAAGCTGAATGTGAAGAACTTTTAAGAGAAGCAACGCAAAAAGCAAAGTATACCGAAGAAACTATTATCGCAGAAGCTAAAATGGAAGCCGAAAGAGTTAAACAATCCGCTATGCGTGAAATAGAGCTTTCTAAGCAGAAAGCAAAAATAGAAATGCAAACTCAAATAATTGAAATATCTTCTTTAATCGCTTCGAGATACGTTGAAGATAAAATGGATGAAGCACTTCAAAATAAATTGTTAGATGAAACAATAAAAGAGCTTGGGAGTTCAACATGGCTAAGCTAAAACCTTATAGCGAGGCTTTTTTCGCCATAGCCTTAGAAAAAAATAAAATTGATGATTATGAAGCACAGGCGAATTTTATTTTAGAAGTTTATAAAAAAGACCCTAAATTAAAAACTATGCTTGAACACCCGCAAGTTACAATGAACCAAAAAAACACCGTTTTAAAAGAAGCTTTTGAAAGCAAAGTTTCTGGTGATTTTCTTTCTTTTTTCGCTTTAATTTTACGCAAAGGTAGAGAAAAGCACTTAACCGCCATATTAGAGGTTTTTTTAACTCTTTGCCTTTCTCATAGAGATACTTTAGAAGCCAAAGTGTTTTCGCCAACCGCTTTAACAAATACACAAGAAAACGCTATAAAAGAAAAGCTTATAAGCATTTCGGGCAAAAATATTTTACTTAAAACCGAATTAGACCCTTCTCTTATTGCTGGCTTAAAAGTAATAGTAGACGGCAAACTAATAGATTTAAGCGTGAAAAAAGATATTAGCAACATAAAAAAAGCTATGAAAGGAGGACATATATAGATTATGGAACTGAAACCCGAAGAAATTAGTTCTATTATAAAGGCACAAATTGCAGACTATGAAAAAAAGCTTAGCTTAGAAGCTGTCGGCACTGTTTTGCAAGTTGGAGACGGTATAGCCCGTGTATACGGCTTAACCGAAGCTATGAGTGGTGAACTTCTTGAGTTTGAAAATGGTGTCGTTGGTATGGCGCTAAACTTAGAAGAAGATAATATCGGTGTCGTTTTGCTTGGGCCAGACGATGGCATAAAAGAGGGCGACACAGTAAAAACTACTGGCAAAATTGCAACAGTGCCTGTTGGCGATGCTATGCTTGGGCGTGTAGTGAACCCGCTTGGCGAGCCGATAGATAAAAAAGGCCCTATTATTACATCACACTATATG
>JGI24697J35500_11274903_pt1 | contig 12544 bp, 12 predicted proteins | sample TergutMp193P1_FD_35500 | JGI IMG/M metagenome (IMG submission 35500) | reverse complement strand
GAACTATAAGCCGTTTTAATCTTGAAGAAGAAAGCTTTCCCGCTGGGCGTGTTCTAGCTAATGTAATAATCCCTGGCTATATTACCGTACACTTAGGCACGCCAGATAGTAACGCTCAAAATATGCGAGTAGCATTTAAAGATTACATAAAAAACGTTGCCAGCCATGAAATTTTTGATACTTGGAAAGAGGCAGCGTTAATTGCAAATATTTGGTGTATAATCTCATTCACCTTAAACAGAATATATACTGAATTTTACCGCTCGCGTGGCTATAATTTTGATATTACAAATTCCACAACTATAGACCACTATTTTAAACCCGGCGGTGCTTTTGGTTCAAACATTTCACGTGTTGTAGACTATATATTCAATGAATATTTAGCAATAATAGGTCACAAAGAGCCATTCCTAGCTCAGTATTGCGATGGTAACCGTGTAAAATGCCCAGGTTGGCTTTCTCAATGGGGCTCAGCGGAAGATGCAGAAAGAGGGTTAACTGCATGGCAAATTATAGATAAATATTACGCTTATGATTTAGAGCTTAGAGAAAGTAATATTTTCAGCGATAATTTAGAATCTTACCCTGGTTATACTATAAGCGAGGGCGATTCTGGAGAGTATGTTCGGAAAATTCAAGAGCAGCTAAATAGAATTTCAGGCTCTTTTTATATACCAGCACCGGGCAAAGTAGATGGTATTTTTGGACCATCTACAGTTGAAAGTGTAAAAGCATTCCAAAGATTGTGGGGTTTAACACCAGATGGGAAAGTAGGCAAGGCAACTTGGTATGAAATTCAGAGAAGATATAATGCAGTAAAAGGCTTGTCTGAAATGAATTCTGAGGGCGAACATATAGGAATTGGAACTACTCCGCCAACAGTTGCTATTAAAGAGGGTGCAACTGGGCAAAATGTTGCCCGTTTGCAATTTTTGCTTAATTATATCGGTAAATTTAACCCTAATATTCCTTATGTAGTCCAAAATAGTAAGTTTGATGCAGCAACTAAAAACGCAGTAATTGCTTTCCAAAGAGAAATGGGTCTAAAAGCCGATGGTATAGTTGGTTCAGACACTTGGCGAGCTTTATACAATGAATATTGGGGAATAGTTGGGCACACTCCTAGCCCGCCATCTTCTTACCCTGGTTATTATATTAGAAAAGGTCAAATAAGTGATGATGTTTTACAAGTTCAAAAAGCATTAAACAGAGCTAGAAGCATATACCCGAGCATACCAGCTATAGCTGAAGATAGCAACTTTGGCTCAGGAACAGAAGAAGCGGTTAAAGCATTTCAGCGTGCGGCAGGGCTTTCAGCCGATGGCATAGTTGGCCAAGATACTTGGAACGCTTTAATGAACGTTAGTACTATGTCTCTAGTGCATGAAGAGCAAGCAAATAACTTAGTTTATAGAATGGATAAATCTTGCTGTGAACCTGTTGAAAATGAAGTTTTGGAAGAAAAGCCTATTGATATTAATAGCAGTGTAGTTTTAATTTTAGCCGCTGTTTACTTGTTTATTAAATAGTCAATTGAGTATTTTTAAAAATTCTCTTTAATCGTTTTTATTTCACGCTTAAAAAGCCCAAAGAACTAGCTATCTTTAATGTTCCTTTCTAAAAACTTGACAGTTTTAATATGCATTCAATTATAAAAGCCCCCTAATTTAGGAGGCTTTTTCTTATTTGCAATTTCTATCTCTTATGTCTCTGTGTTGTCTTTGACCGTGGTTATTATGCCCATTGCCACGGCTTTCATTGCAGCCGTTGTTTCCGTGGTTACTTCCATGCCCGTGGTTTTCGTTGCAGCCGCTGTTATTGCCATGGGAATGACCGCCACGGTGTTCAACTTGTCCATGCCCGTGGTTTTCAGAATTACCACGGTGTGGAGGAATATCGCCGCTTATACCTGCAAAGTATTCTGGTTTTTGCGGTGGTGCGAAAATATCCATTGGGAATGCTAAGTTTCCAAAGAAATCGCAAGCATCTATGCTGCTTCCGCCCTCGCAAACTGAAGGAATAGCAAAGCCTTTAGATTGAACGCTTAAATCTACAATTCTAAACAATTTAACTATATAGAAAAGCCCAATAGTAATATCTATCTCTCTATGGTCGTGCCCATGGTGGTGCCTTGTGCAAATTTTAGAACCTAAATTCATAGGTTTTGCCTCAATGTTCACAAAAGGCTCAACGCCTAATATGCTTTCGCCGCCGTGTGAATACATATCTGTAGCGATAAATAATTCTGAGCTGTCAGAACCGAATAAGCTAACACGCTTTGTGTAGTTGCTATAAGCTTTCACTTCACCTATTATGCAGCCATCTTCTTCTCTGAAAAGTAATTTGTATTTGAAAACAAATTTTAGCTCTATATCCCAATAGCCTTTTTTGAAGCTGCTAGGCTCTTTAGATATAATCATAACTTTAGAAACGCGCAGCTTATCCATAGTTACAGAAGAAGCTTCATGTGGCACAGGGATAACATCCCCCTCGTTAACATTAATGCCTCCTATTGATATAGGCTCACTAGCACGGCAATTGCCTAATTGCTCTTGGTCTAAGCATTCTTGTCTTCTGCAAAAATCATAAATTTTTTGTGCTATAATATTTTCTTCTATTACTCTTCTGTTGTCCACGCCTCCTCTAATGTCTAACGCTCTAAATTCTTCTGAATTATTGTGATTTCTATGGTTTAACTCAAATGGTCCCATGCGAATCCTCCCTTTAATTATAGACATCTCACCACCTTCGGCAGGGATAAATATACCCTTTATAAATCACCCAAAAAGTTGGACACCTTTCGGTGGGGCTAATATTAGCTAGTCTTAATTTATATTATGTTTTGGAATTCCCTTGGGTTACACAATTTTTATATTTGAATTTATTTAAGCTTTGCCTTTTATAGTTCATAAAACTAGAATAAATTTGCTAGTTTATAATTCCTTTATGCTTCTTAATTCTTATGTCTATTCCCTCAAAGCCAAACATGAAATACTCACCTATAAATCTGCTCACAACCCTAGCTGAGTAAGAATTTTCAAGTTCTTTAGGGTTTAAATTAGTAGATATAATTGTTGATTTTTTGTTTATCATTCTTTCGTTAATTATATTGAAGAAAGCCGATTGGGTTACTATCGTTGAAAATTCTGTGCCTAAATCATCTATTATTAATACAGGTGCATTGTAGTATTTTTCTATAATAGATTTATGCTCTCCCTCAAAGCGTTCCTTTTCAATATACCGAAATAAATTATAAGCAGATTCAGACACAACAGACACATTTTTTTCTAATAGCTTTCTAGTTATGCAATTGCAAAGAAACGTTTTCCCTAAGCCAGAGCTGCCATAGAAAAGCATATTTTCATGTTTTTTATTTTCTGCAAAGTTTTCTGCAAATTCCTTAGCCTTTTTAAAAACTTTTATCATTTTAGGCTGAATTTCTTTTGGATAATATTCAATTTTAAAATCTAAAAAGTCTTCAAGCCCATTAATTTTATTTTTAGTATAACAAACACACCTGCTATTATTATAGACCCCCGTGTCTAAACAATATTTGCAGTTGTAATTAATTTTATCGTATTCTTTTATTTTGTTCGCTTTTAAAAAATTTGCTTTTTCTTCTTTTAATTTTTCTAGCTTTTCTCTAGGGCTAAAATCGCCTGTTATTGCTTTTTGTAGTAAAGTTTTGCTTATATTTTCTATTTCTTCGTCTAATTCTTTCAATTGTGGATATTTTTTATGAAATAGAGATATGCGAGCCATTTTGGCTTCTTCATTTTCTTTTCTTATTTTTTCATAGTTCATTTTAATATGTACCTTGCAATTTCTCCACAATGTCGTTATAGTCTATATTGCTATTTTCAAAGTTGTTAAATTTTGATTTTTTAACGGATTGGCTTTTCTCTTTAAATTTTCTATTAAATTTTTCATTGTGGTTTTCGTTATCTTTTATCATAGAAGCAATTGTTTTTATTCCTTTCTTTTCCCAATCATTTAAAATTGCTTCTGTATAGACTAAGTTTGGCTTAGCAAATTTCATTATTGTTTTGTCGCAAGCTTCTAATATCATTTCTTTGGAATGGTTTTTTAGCCACTCGTTTATTCTGCTCGTTAGCTTTGGTGTAATATCTCTTTTAGATACGCTAAGTGCTTTTAAAATTTCATTCATACTAGCATAATTGCTATTTTCAGAGTGGCTAATATCATTTTTAATATCTTCCCAGTTTTTTGCAATCTCTGATAATTGGTCAGCTCTTTTTCTGAAGTTTTCCACAGAATATTTTAAAATTTCTTTGATTGTTTCTTTTGAGAAACGGTAATCTTCATAAAAGCTTAAAATTACACTTTGTTGTAATGGGTTTAAAAGGCTTCCTAGCATGTTTTCTGCAATATCAAAAATTTCTTTAACTTCTTCAAAGCTTTGGTAATATGCGATTTCTTCCGGTGAATAAAAATTTTGATTCTCTTCCATGGTTTGTTCTTCTTCAGGAAAAACAATTCTTGGCTGTGGAATTATTAATTTTCTCTCAATATTTTCATTTTTTTCAATAAACTCTATTTGCAGTTTTTCTTCAATTTTCAAATGTATTAGTCTTTTCAGTTGAAAATATTGAAAAGCTTTTATTACTTCTTCTTCTTGTATTTTAAATTTTTCTGCATATTTTTTTGGGCAAATCTCTAGCTCAGCGGTAGTTTTTGCGTATATAAAAAGTATGCTATATAAAGGGTTAGTTTCTGTTAGTAATTCTAAAAAATCATCTGTTATTTTCATAAAATATATTATACACCATTTTTTATAGTTTGTCATTCTTTATAACTTTGTTAATAATTTTGAAAAATCGCTATTTATGAGAGCCATAAAAATTGTGGATAATGTTAATAACTATGTTGATAAAAGCCCATCACCGATTTTATAAACATCCGTTGCCCCCATAGTTATTAACAATGAATTTTCTAAAACTTTTTTATTCCAAATTTCTAGAAAATCTTCTTCAGAGCTGACATAAGTGCTATTAGGCGTTATATTTACTATGTTTTCAGAGTATATATTATAAATATTTTCTTCTCTTGCGGCGTAAATAGGTAAAATAAATGTGTGGTCTGCTTTTTCAAATGCTGTGGAAAACTCTTTTAAAAAGCTGCTCGTTCTACTGTACGTGTGGGGTTGGTATAACACATATATTTTTTTATCCACATATTTTTCTTTTATAGCTTTTAATGTCGGTATAATTTCATTTGGGTGGTGTGCGTAATCATCTATAATTATTAGCCCATCTTTAGTTTCTCCTTTCAGTTCAAGCCGCCTTTTAGGTGCTTTATAAGTTTTTATACTTTCTTTAGCTAGTTCTAAATCTAACCCTAGTATTTTTATAACTTCTAATGCACAGCACCAATTATGTTTATTATGCTCGCCTAAAAGCTCTAGATCTTTTGATATATACACATTGCTTCCCCATATTACTTGTTTTGCTCCATTTGCAAATTTTAAAAATGCATTTTGTAGCTCTTCGGGTGTTTTGTAATAATCTGTATGGTCGTAATCTGTGTTTAGTATAAGTGCTATTTTAGGAAAAAATGAAAGAAAGCTTCCTGCATATTCACAAGCTTCTGTAACAAAATAATTAGAGTTTCCTAAAAGAAAGTTTCCGCCTATCGATTCTAAATGTGCACCAATGCTTATAGTAGGTGAAACTCCTATGTATGTTAGCATATGGGCAAGCATTGCGGTTGTAGTAGTTTTTCCGTGTGTTCCTGCTATACAAATGCTATTTTCAAATGCTGAAATTATAATTCCTAGAAGCTCGGCACGCTTCATTAAAGGAATATTTTTATCTTTTGCGTATTTAAATTCTTCATTGGTTTCTTTAATAGCGGCTGTATACACTATTAATTTTGTTTCTTTAGGTATATTTTCGCTAGAATGCCCTTTTTTTACTTCTATCCCTAAAGATTTTAGTTTTTTAGTCGTTTCGGTTTCGTCTCTATCACTGCCTGTAATTAAATGCCCCATATCGTTTAATATAGTTGCAATTCCGCTCATACTAACGCCGCCTATACCTATGAAGTGTATGTTTTTGGGTAAATTTATTTTTTTCATAAAACCTCTTCCCCTCTATCTTTTATAAAATCAAAAAATCTTAATTTTTCAGAGGGTTTAATTTTTAATAATTTTTTGTTCTCATCTTGTGAGGTTAGAAAACTCATTAACTTATTATACCACGTTAAAATAATTATTTCCACTGTTAATTAAAAAAAATTATGCTCTGCCGCAGGTGTTTAAAAAGTTTGATAATTTTTAAGCAGCCTAGTTTAAGGTTTTAATTTGTTAAAATTATAAATTAATTATTTTAGCCCCACCGCAGGTGTTTAAAAAGTTTGATAATTTTTAAGCAGCTTAGTTCAAAGTTTGAATTTGTTAAAATTATAAATTAATTATTTTATTAATTATTTTATCCCCACCTCAGGTGGTTTAAAAAATGCTTGACAAATTTACTAAAATGCTTTATAATATATACATCATATTAAGGTGTTTGAGAAAACACCTTTTTAGTTTGAAGAAAATGTTTTGGAAAAAACTATAAAAATCGTTTTTGAAAAAATAAATAAATAAGGTGGTGTAGTAACACATGAGAACTAAAATAACACTAGCATGTACTGAATGTAAGCAACGCAATTATTCTTTCACTAAGGACAAACGTGTTCATCCAGATAGATTAGAGTTCAAAAAATATTGCCGTTTCTGTAATTCTCACAAACCTCACAGAGAGACAAGGTAGGTATTACTATGGCTGATAAACCAGAAACGAAAGAGTTAAAAAAGAAAAATACTATTTCAGATTTTAAAGGTGAATTCAAGCAAATTAAGTGGCCAACTAAAAAAGAGCTCAGAAAACAAGTTGTTACAGTTATTATAACTTGTATTATAGTTACAGTTATGATATTCATTATGGATTATACTATCTCTTTTGCATTAGATGGCGTAGGAAGAGCTGTCGGCATAGAAGAATTTAACATAATGAATATGTTTGATTTTGGAGACTTTAACTTTGATGATATGATTTTCGATGAAGCAGACTTTGGCGATGATATGGGAATTGAAATAATTGATTTAGAAGAATTGCCTTATGAATATGATATTGAAGATATAGACTTAATTGAAACAGAAGAATTAGAAGAAGAATTACCAGGCGACGGTGAATAGAATGAATGAGCCTATGTGGTATGTTGTTCATACTTATTCAGGTTATGAAAATAAAGTTAAAGCTAACATAGAAAAGATTGTTGAAAATAGAGGGTTAGAAGAAGAAATTCTTGAAATAGTCGTTCCTATTGAAGATGTAGTTGAAGTTAAGAATGGAAAAAAAAGAACTGTTAGCCGAAAAGTGTTTCCTGGTTATGTGCTTCTTAAAATGATAATGAATGATGATACTTGGTTCGTTGTTAGAAACACTAGGGGAGTAACAAGTTTCGTTGGGCCTGGTTCTAAGCCTGTTCCTTTAACCGAAAGCGAAGCTAAGGCAATGGGAATAGGTATGAGTTTAAGCAGAATAAATATAGACTTTGAAATTGGAGACAGTGTGAGAGTTATATCTGGTCCATTTGAAGAATCTATAGGAATTATTAAAGAAATTTTGGAATCTAAAAATTCTATAATAGCAAATTTCAGTGTTTTTGGGCGTGAAACTGCTGTAGAGCTTGAATTTGAGCAAGTAGTTAAATTATAAAACTTTTTAACTTGAATGATTGTAAACCAATTTTCAAAAATTGCATAAATTTTTTGGCTTTAAATCTAGCCCTAAAAATTATAAAAAAGTGGGAGATTTGAAAATTTATAATTATAAAAAATAAAAAATCGTAAACACCACGAGGAGGAAAACAACAATGGCAAAAAAAGTAACAGGTTTGATAAAGTTGCAAATAGACGCAGGAAAAGCAACACCTGCACCACCAGTTGGCCCGGCTTTAGGGCAGCACCAAGTAAACATTATGGAGTTTACAAAAGCTTTTAATGAACGTACTGCTTCTCAAGCAGGGCTTGTAATACCAGTCGTTATTACTGTTTATCAAGATAAAAGCTTCACTTTTATTACGAAAACACCACCAGCTGCAGTTTTGCTTAAAAAAGCGGCTAAAATAGATAAAGCTTCTGGCAACTCTGTTAAAGAAAAAGTAGCTACTATCTCTCGTGCTGAAGTTGAAAAAATAGCACAAACAAAAATGGAAGATTTAAATGCTGCAAATTTAGAAACAGCAACAAGTATGATAGCCGGAACAGCAAGAAGCATGGGTATAGTTATTCAAGATTAATTACTTGCTAGAATTGAAGTTTAGTTTTTAAACAAATAATAAGTGGGAGTTTTTATTTATAGAATTTTCTGTAAATTAAATTTAGGCAAGGAGACAGGTGAAAGAGGAAGTTTACTTTTGTAAATGACCGAAAGAGACTGGCTTTTTAACGCAGTATAAATTTATATTTTCATACATTCTAAAAACGTGAATACCACGGGAGGTTAATATGGGAAAAAAGTATTTAGAAAAGCAAAAATTAGTAGATAGAGAAAAGTTTTATGACCCAGAAGAAGGCTTAGCTCTTATACCACAAATTAGCTATGCAAAGTTTGATGAAACAGTTGAAGCACATATTCGCTTAGGTGTAGATGGTAGGCATGCAGACCAGCAAATTCGTGGTGCTGTAGTTTTGCCACATGGCACAGGTAGAAAACAGCGTGTTTTAGTTTTTGCTAAAGCAGATAAAGCTAAGGAAGCAGAGGAAGCAGGTGCAGACTATGTTGGTGCTGAAGAATTAGTCTCAAAAATTCAAAATGAAAACTGGTTTGAATTTGATGTAATAGTTGCAACGCCAGATATGATGGGTCTTGTTGGTCGTTTGGGTAAGGTGCTTGGGCCAAAAGGTTTAATGCCAAACCCTAAAGCAGGAACTGTTTCAGCAGATGTTAAAAAAGCAGTTGCAGATATTAAAGCCGGTAAAATAGAATACCGTTTAGATAAAAATAATATAGTACACGTGCCACTTGGTAAAGTTAGCTTTGGTGCAGAAAAGTTAAAAGAAAATTTTGAAACTTTAATGAGAACTATAGTTAAAGCTAAGCCGTCGGCTGCTAAAGGTGCTTATTTAAAAAGCATTAGCATTTCAACTACTATGAGCCCGGGTGTTAGATTAAACACAGCTAAAATTAGTGATTAAATAAGATGAATACCCTAAGAAAGTAGGTCTAAAAATAAATCCTGCCGAGGGAATGTTTAGTTTTTTATAAAAACGCATTCTTTTGGTAGAATGCGTTTTTATTATTTATTTAATCACAAAAAATATAGGAGGTAAAAGAATGCCAAAACAAGCTACAATTGATAAAAAGCAAGCATTAGTTAATGAAGTTAAAGAAAAATTAGACCGTGCTGTTTCTATCGTTCTTGTAGATGCAAGAGGAATAAAAGTTGATGAAGATACAGTTCTTCGTAAAAAATTCCGTGAAGCTGGTGCAGATTATAAAGTTTATAAAAACTCTATATTAGAGCGTGCAGTTGAGGGTACACCTTTTGAAGGCTTAAAAGAACACCTTAAAGGGCCTTCAGCAATAGCTATAAGCTATGAAGATGCAACAGCTACAGCTGCAATCATCGATAAAGAAAAAAAGACAGTAGAAGCTTTAGAGTTTAAGGCAGGCTTTATAGACGGTGTATTGTATGACGCCGAAGGAATAGCTGCAATAGCAAGTATTCCACCAAAAGAAGAGCTTCTTTCAAAGCTGCTCGGTTCTTTCCAATCACCAATGGGCAATTTCGCAAGAGTTATTGACCAAATAGCAAAAAACAAAACAGAATAGTTACTGTTTTGTGGTTAATAAAAAATGAAAATTAAAACGAGGAGAAAATAAAAATGGCAAAATTAAGTATTGATGAAATAATTGAAGCAGTAAAAGAATTGACTGTTTTAGAGTTAAACGATTTAGTGAAAAAAGCCGAAGAAGAGTTCGGAGTTAGTGCGGCGGCAGGCGTTGTTGTAGCAGCAGGCGGTGCGGCAGCAGGCGGTGCAGAAGAAAAAACAGAATTTGATGTTGAATTAGCAGAAGCAGGAAGCGAAAAAGTTAAAGTTATTAAAGCGGTTCGTGAAATAACTGGCTTGGGCTTAAAAGAAGCTAAGGATGCAGTAGATGGTGCACCAAAAGTAATAAAAGAGGGTGTTTCAAAAGAAGAAGCAGACTCTATTAAAGCTAAGCTTGAAGAAGTTGGTGCTAAGGTGAACCTTAAGTAATAAGTTTTTAAAAGCACAAAATAAAAAAAGCACTTAGAACAAATTTCTTAAGTGCTTTTTTTAATTTACATAAACAGCTAACTAATAGTTACAGCTAATGCTTTGTTTTATAACTGTAAGCAGTTAAATAATATTTTATTATGTTTTTTCATATTTTAAAACGGTACTTTTTCCATCAAACCCAGTGTGGCTATTTTCAAAAATATCTCTAGCGTTCTCTATAAAATCTTCTGGGTTAGAAAGGGAGGGGCTATAGTGTGTTAGCCATAATTCTTTTACATTAGCTTTTTTAGCTAAGTGTGCAGCTTCTGAAAATAGCATATGCTTATATTCTTTTGCTTTTTCTAATTTATCATCATCAGCGTAAATTCCCTCACAAATAAAAAGGTCCGCATATTCTGCAAATTGTACAATCTCTTCTATTGGTCTTGTGTCTGTACAAAAAACTATTTTAAAGCCTTTTCTTGGAGTTCCCAAAACCATATTTGGTGTATATCTTTTTTCTTCATGTATAATTTCATTACCTTTTTGTAACTCAGAATAAAATTGTTTAGGAATGTTTAAAGCTTTTGCAAGTTCTATATCAAACTTGCCTTGTCTATGTGTTTCAATTTTGTAAGCAAGGCAAGGCACTCTATGTTCTAATAGCAAACTTTTTATAGTTAGTTCTCCTATTGTTATACTATTTTCTTCACTTTCAATCTCTAAATATTTTATAGGGAATGATAACCCCCTTGCTATAATTAGCAAACTTTCAACTATTTTTTTTAAACCAACAGGCCCAGCTATAATTAGTTCTTCTTCTCTTCCAGAATGATTAATAGCATGAAGAAGACCAGGCAAGCCGGAAACATGGTCTGCATGGAAGTGGGTAATACAAATAACATCTATTGATTTAAACCCCCACCCTATTTTTTGTAGACTAATTTGAGTTCCCTCACCACAGTCAAAAAGAATATTTTTAGTTTTGAAGCGGCATATCATAGAAGAAAGGTGCCTGTCTTTTAAAGGCATCATACCGCCTGTTCCAACTAGTGTAACTTCAAACATTATTGAGAACCTACAACTTTCACAAACTTACCGTTTTTTTGTAAGCTTTCAATAGTTTCAGCTCCGCAATAAACCATGCTCGCTTTTAAGCCTTTTAAAACTTCTGAAACTACAAACTTAACTGCTCCTTTAAATGCAATTCTTCCCTCTTGCATTTCCACATCTGTTTCTGTTTTAACTAACTCACTTCCTAATACTCTATGCGGGCTGCTTCTATATTTTTTATATTTAACGCCTTGGAATAGTTCAACTCCGCCTGGGCATTCATCACACCCTGCTAAGAAAGACCCCATAACTACAGCAGAAGCCCCAGCGGCTATAGCCTTTGCAATATCTCCATTTTGTTTTATTCCGCCATCAGCGATTACTGCAATTCCGTATTTTTTAGCAATATTTTGGCACTCTATAGTAGCTGTAATTTGCGGCATTCCAACTCCAGATATAGCCGAAGTTACACTCATAGAACCTGGGCCAATGCCTACTCTTAAAACGTCTGCTCCAGCTTCAATTAAATCTTTAGCGGCTTCTTTTGTGCAAATATTGCCTGAAATTATAGGCAAGCTTGGAAATTTTTCTTTTATCTCTTTTATTGCGTTAATCGCAGATTCTGTGTGCCCGTGTGGCGTGTCTATAGCTATAATGTCTACATGGCATTGATTTAAAGCTTCTATACGCTCTATCATATCTTCTTCAATTTTAACAGCTGCACCAACAAAAAGCCTGCCATCTCTATCTTTTGCTGAATATGGGTATTCTATAGATTTTGAAATATCTTTAGTTGTAATTAAACCTTTTAAGTCTCCATTTTCGTCTACTATTGGCAGCTTTTCAATTTTATGTTTCGTTAAAATCTCTCTTGCTTCTTCTAAAGAGATTCCTTCATGGGCGGTTATTAAATTTTCACGAGTCATCACTTCATAAACTTTTTTGCTTAAGTTATTTTCAAAACGTAAATCACGGTTTGTAATAATGCCAACAAGTTTATCATATTCAGTAATAGGAATTCCTGAAATTCTATAGTTTGCCATTAAATTTAATACATCTGAAATATAGTGGTTTGGGCTTAAAGAAATTGGATTTTTAATTATTCCAAATTCAGAGCGTTTCACTTTGTCCACTTCGGTTTGCTGCTCTCTTATAGTTAAGTTGCTATGAATAATTCCAAGCCCGCCTTGCCTTGCAATTGCAATTGCCATTCTAGCTTCTGTAACCGTGTCCATAGGG
>JGI24697J35500_11274904_pt1 | contig 12550 bp, 7 predicted proteins | sample TergutMp193P1_FD_35500 | JGI IMG/M metagenome (IMG submission 35500) | reverse complement strand
GCGTGTGTGCGTGTGTGTGTTCTCCAGCCCAGAGTCTGCAATTCAGTGTCCTCCTCCGGCCATGCAGCTCTTTTTATAGCAGTTTCGTCTTGTTTATGGGAGGCATATTAACTCGATGGCCGACAACCTGAGAACTTGGTCAAATCTACAACACTATGTATTGATAAAATATGAAAAAATATATATATTAAACACTGCAAGAATACTAGCAGAAGTCTAATCTGCTGCATGAAACAAGTGATTTGTCGGAATCGAAATTGGTCTCTAGGAAGGTGCTACTGTGTCTAGCCAAATCCCTTCTTCTTGCCTCACCCCCCCTTTCATTCTTGTACCCCATCTATACATATTTACTCTTCCAGCCGTACTGCTCTCCTAACTAAGCCTTTTAAAATTTGTTTGTCTTATCATTAATCCCTCCATCCCTTACATTCTAGCAGTTTCAGTAAATATTGCTTGAATACTTTTATAATCACTTAATATGCAAAATTATGTATGTGTACCATTGAAGGACACATCAAAGCTATGTGATAAACGTCATCTCTCAGGACACTGGAAGAAACCACATCCTCTACTGGGTTGCTGATAAGTCCTTAGCCCGACCAGAAAGGAAACAAGATCGGAAGCATGTCAGGCGACGCACACAATTTCAACAGCATCGAGACACGAGCTGTCATCAAGTTTCTCTTCCTGCAAGGCAAGGCGCCGAAGGAAATTCACGCCATTCTGACAGAAACATTAACTTGTTTCCTTCATAGTCGGGCAAGGGACTTATCAACAGCCCTGTAAATGAGGAAGTGGTTTGGGTAGCAACCCTTCTGATCTATCTGGATGGTGACTAATTCAAACCTCAGCCTGGACACCATCTGTCAAAAAGAAGGGTCTTCATAAATTTCATCTGCCCTTCCAGGCAAATTTACAGATAATCCCTAACTGAGACCATGACTACTATCATCCACATACATTCCAATTCAATGTTCATCAGTCTTCAACATAAACAAATACATCTCCTATTAGTGCAATATACAGTGTTCCACCATGTAACAGCCAAACTTCAGGAGCATGTAATTTGGAGGAAAAAAACCTAACACACTACAGTTCATTTCGACATTATTGTCAAGTTACGAATCAGTGCCCCAAGCTAGCACTGCTGGAACCTGATCAAATTCCTGCTTGAACATTGTCTTGGTTAGTGGCTATGCCTATGTGGCCATGCTGTGTTGCGTTACGGGAGATAGTCAGAAAGCATAACACTTTCACAAATGAAGAAAACATATGCTAACATGCATTACATGTATGATTTCCCCAATGGAAATGGTAGGGCTGCATTGCTGCAGACTACTGGCAATGTAACGCACACTGCAGAATTCCACACTGTGCACTGCTTGAAACTGAACACAGAATTTCCCACCAGAAAATGGAGAATGTGAACTACAACAACACGGAGAAGGTGATGTTCTGGCAGCAGTGCAACAAAGCCCAAGTACAAAGCACACGTAGAATTTACATGATGACTGGTGAAGCACAGACACAGGTATGGAAAAACCTGACCCATGATATTTGCTGTCTATGTGATCTTCAAAACGTACAACACCTTTTACCAGGTGATCACGCCAACCATGTACGATCTTGTGAAGTATGCAACCATGGTTACAAATTCTGCATGACATGCTGTTTGCGGCTGAGGCTCAATTCACCCAGAATGGTATTACCAACATAAGGAATTTGCACTCTTTGGTACAGGAAAATCTACACCAGCAAACACAAGGCCATTTTCAATTGTGATTTTCAGTTAACATGTAGGCTGGAATAATAGGCGATAACCTGATTGGACCACATGTCACTGAAGACCATTTAGCAGCTCTGTATTACAGAAATTTTCCAAAAAATAAATTACTTCCCTATTTAGAGGATGTGACTCTTGCAATGAAGACAAATATGGCATCAAAATAATGGGTAGTCTCCACATTTCGTCAGAGGGGTATGCAGAGTATAGCAAATACCACACACACACTACCACACCACCCACTAAGAAGAGGGATCCACATAATAAACATAATCTGTAACAAGTAGTATATAATTGTACAATAAGTAACCTACACTACCAGTAATAACAGTGGTGTGTATAAAACTTCACAGAATCACAAGTGAAATGCCAGACACTCACCAGTGGCACTCAATATTAGTGTCAACCAATAAAATAAAGAAGAGCCATGACCAGAACCTTATAAACGTGATAGTGAGTCATAAAATTCAATAATAGAGTGAATCTAATTAGATGGAAAACTTTAAAAACAACTTATTAAAGTATGAAGTACACAACTGCGATTTTAATATTTTAGGGTTATTTTAACCCTAATTTTTAATAGTCACCACAACACACAGCATACAGAGTAGCTTCTGATACAGTGATAAAAGATGGTACTTACATACCAAAACATATTGTGAGTATGCATAAGTGAAGGAATCCTCCCAAATGGTTGTGTGTGACTGACACATGCAGCAATAAATTCATTCACAATAGTCCCTCTCCCAGCGGATATTCAGACCCAGCATTTCCTGAGTTTCGACCTGTGTTCCTAGTCAAAGAATATATATTAAAGTCAAGGTAACACATTGGATATCCCTGTTGTTAATTTCAGAGGTGTCAACTGGGTCTGTGGTGGGTTTATGATTTCCTGATCCATCACCCTGGTTGATTTCCAGCAGGGTCATCTTATCTAACATATTATCCTTACGTTAATCCTAAAGATGGGGGCAGGAAGGTGGTTCTTAAGGACAATGTCCTCAGCACCACCCCCAGATATCACATATCTCAAAAGTTACATGTGCACAGTCACCAAATACATTGGTACTGACGTTCTGAGGACAATACTCAATGTGCTTGCACACATGCAAAGTTCAGGTATATGGTAGACACAGAGAAAAGTACACCAAAACGTCCAAATTTCATGTAACTGGTGGTGATTTTATCCAACCTTCACATAAATGATGGTGGTTGTATGAGTACTTTTGTACTAAGATGGGCTAAATAAGAGTTACATAAAACAAAAATAGGCATTCCTTTCATAAGCACCTTGTATGCTTATTACCAGCATACTTTCTCTGATGGTATGTGAAAGAACAGAAGAAGCACTCTAGAATACAGAAAATCATTCATTTAACTTTTTCTCATCTATATAAGTTGCAATGCAAGAGATGTGAAATATGTGTTCAGATCAGTCAAAGACATGGGATCTTAAACTGTCAACTAGCTCTGTTGCTTGAGCAATGAGAAAACTTGCTAACAAATGTGGTTCTAAACGATCACACACATGCACACAAAGCATCTTTCTGCAGAAGATTCAGTTATCCACCTTTCAAAACAAATAAAAATAATGATAAGTGAACAATCTTTCTATAATTTAGATATCAGCTAATCACTGCAGTGTAAGCTAAGATGCATCTTCATATGATGCTTCAAAATTATCAGCAAATAAAAATGAACAATGCTCTGTCCTTAGCATAACACCACAAATTTTTCTGCACATTTCTACTTGAGCCATTCAATGTGCCTTATGTAGCAAGCACTACTGTTCTTACATAGCTGAAATATTATCTGGCTGTTTTCAATGTGTTAGTAGTCACAAGTTGTGCAAATGATAATTTAATTTTGAGGGTTTGTAATTTGCTGTACAGATCACTTACTCATCAACATTTCCCTTGCAGCTTGCTACTTTAGTAATTCAAGTGCTGACAAATATCTGTCAAGAGGGGCAGATCACATAGCCACGTTACATCCTGAAAGTGACTGACCATCCTTTCTCAACAATAATGGTTTTTATCTCCTCCTGTATTGACAGTAAACACCTCAGAACCTTAGCTCTGCTAGGGCACTGAACTTCAAAACAGTTACCAAAGTCATAATTCTCACTTCCATTTAGTCAAGGAATGCATTGAACTGCCTGGGTTTAGTCGTCAGGACCTAATGAAATTAACTCTACAGGTGATGTAACTTACAGCTCACTTAAGCCCCAGAGTTTTGTCACCAAGGTTTTGATGATAGAATTTGCCCACCACATTTGTCTTACATGGATGCAAATGCAGTTATGTTGCTTTTTTTTGCTGAAGATGCAGGCATGCCCATCTGGGGCACCAATTTCATCTAGCTTTTCAACAGCAATGATGCAACTTCTGCATGTTCTCTTCCTGTCTAAGATAGAACCCACTGCTTGCAAGCTAATCACATATATGTAAATTGTTGTTGTATTCAGAACAGGTACATCATCAGTACATTTTCATTTTAATTTACTACATAACTTCTTGCTTGAATTGTACTCAGCATACATATCATACAGAAACATGTGATGCTCCAATGGAATTCCCACAGACCTAACACCTCTTATAATGTGAACCTAGGGGGTCACAGCACTTCGTCCATAACCTCCAATCCAGTTCTCCAAAACTGTTTACCAAACAAAGTATGGACAACCCAAAAATAGTTATTCATTTTTTACTATTACAAAAAATTAGGCACAGGGTGCCCCAAATATGAATCACAAGTCAATGAAAAAGAGGAATTCTTACCACTCAGGTAAAACCAACACATGCTACAATTTACAAACTAATCAGTAAGTGGATGCCACAAAGTTCCTATTCTGAAATTTATAACACACGGTATCCAAGAATAGAACAGAATACAGAAGGGCAGGCACCGAGTGACCCATGCACTTCGACTGTGAATGATCTTTTGTGCAGCCCTTGAGCTTATTCATTCAGCAGTTCTGCACCTTGAGCAAAGTGCAGTATCTTGCTGTGACAGAGATGTCTTCAAAGTCACCTTGTTTCATAACATTACAACCCAGGTTCCTGTATCTTAATGTAGCCAAAGCCTCATAGTCACAAAGAACATGTGAGACCATTTCAGATGCCTGCTTGCACCTATCACAAAACAGATGTCCTTTCAAACAAAAGCGATCTGTTAGTGGCCCTGTCAATATTCTTAGCTGGTTTCTGCTCAGGTTGAGCAATTCCCCAGGTCTTTTTGCAGAGGGTTTCTTAAGAAAGCCCTTAGCTTGCCTTAGCCCACATATGGACTGCCAATGCTCCTCATTTTTCCTACTTGTTCAGTCCTTGATAACACCCCTGGCAACCTTTGCAAATATACCAAGTGCACGCTCAGGTCCTATTAGTGGATATAAGGAACCTTGTCTGGCCAATTCATCTGTTATCTCATTTCCATCAACTCCCATGTGTCTCAGCACCCATACCAGTAAGATCCTGTTATGTTCTGCCAGTTTCACCTGGGAATGATAGCAGTCCCAGAATAATTTGGAATTTATCTGGAAGCTGTCGAGGGCCTTGATGACTGCCTGACTGTCAGAATATAGATGTTCCTACCTGTGTAGTCTTTTCTATATTCTCCATTATACAAGCCTTAATGGCATATATTTCAGCCTAGAATAGCGAGGCGTAGAGCCCAAGACTGAAGCTGTGCCCCCTTCTCAAACCCCATCTATACACTCCAGTAACAGTGCCTTTATATGGTCCTGGACCCATTTGTGTACCAGACAATGCCCCCTTTGATGTCTGGGTTGAACCTGTTCTGCCATTCACATTTGTCAGGGAACTTGACAATGTACAGCTTGTGTTATACATATGTCAGATCCCATCTGTAGGATGGGTTCTTGCTACATATCCCCAGATTTTTTGGTGTGACCAATGTTAGTGGATTTAGGTCTCCACTATTCAGTACCAAAGAAGGTAACAAGTGATTACAAATAGGAGCAGAAGATGTTAAATATAAGCATGTGTGGCAGAGAGGTTCATTAAGTTAGTACTACAAAACTCACCTCTGTCGTATATAAATTCTCAGGGTACCTAGACAGCAACACTGGTGAACACATATTGCTCTCTGATCAAATTTAGTACTTTTCTATAAAAGCAGCACCTTTTGAGGACTTTTCAGGTTCAACGCACGCATATGCAGTGAAACTATGACTTAAAAGTGTCCCCATATGGCTCTAATGTATAAGTGAAATTCAGTAAATAAAGACAGTGTACACAAGTGTGATGATATACACAATATTTCCCGCTGAAATTTCAACAGTCTCTTTGCTGGTACCAATTTATTGAAACAAAAATAACATAAATGATGCAAACCACACCTCAAACACATAAAAATTGCATGCATTTCAAATGCTGTTCATGTCCATTATCTTGGACAGAACTATGAAATATAACAGTTTTACAAAACATAAAACATGTAAGTCAATGGCAACAGCAAACAGTTTCCCTTATAAAGGTGGCATGCACATGCATTTCTTAGCCATCGTTAAATGTAAAAAAGATTGAGGCAAACACAAAAAGCACAGTCACATAAAGCACAACTCTAAGCAACAATGTAATTCATAAATATTGTTTTCTCCTACCTTTTTTCTTCTCGTGTATTTTTTCAGGTGTGTATGACAAAATTCAACATAGGCATAAAATGCAAAACATGGTCTATTATTTATTACAAATGAAAGACTATTTTGGCTCCAATCTGAACTCATTTCTCCTGTCGTAGTACAAAAGAGATTCCTTTCGAAAAAGGCCATCTTTTTCACTCTGTAGTCCCAACATTACCTTTGCAGGGGATTTTCTTAGCATACTAACAGACAAAATACCTAATTCAATCCCAAAGACAGAGCTGAGTGTTTACCTGTTATGTTTGTGACAATGGTGTTGCCATGATTAAGATCCAGAACTTGGCTGCCATTAGCATGGAACACAGCTGTAACAACATACCAACAAATTGCAAGCTTTCATGCTTCAAGACCACTGCATGTCAGAGTTTACTGCAGTGTCTTCCAAAAACAGAACTAGGAAGGCTGCGAAGGAAATCCCAAGCATTACATCCATGATTCAACAATTCATCCTTCCTCTTTCCTGCTCCTGTACTGGCTTTTTGACTGTTAAATTATTTTAAGAGAGCTACATACAGGTTTTGATACCAACATGCCTCTAACACCCCCACCCCCCAAACACACACACATAAAACAGCATCAAAACTATGCCACCCAGTCATCACTGACATCATTAGTGCTATGCCCCATTTAACATAATACACAAGTTACAAATTATTAGTTCAATTGAACAGGATTGTGGATGATGGTATATTACATTTAGCACTACTTAGTTTCTGGGTTTGATCCACTGCCTATTTTTCTGAACATACAAACAAAGTCATCACAACATTTCACACACAGATAAGCTGCCAAAATTCTGTCTTTATTTTCCTGTACATTTTGAATACTAAATAATGAACAAACACCAGAAGCATTAAGTAGTTATGAGGCATGTTCAAAAAGAGCCCAAACTTTTTAAAAACCACTCCAACCAGAACAGAGAGCGCACTGTGGCTACTAAGTACACCTAGGGTCAGGTTTTGAAAACAAACTGCCATTTGTCCTGTTTCGCTATGAGCATTAGTCATCAAGCTCCATCCGCTGAAATGAGCACATGCACAAGCTGTTCGTCGGATTAGTGACAAGGTGACAATGAAAGAGCTTGAAGAATGTGTGTGTGTGTGTGAAATTTTGCTGCAAACTTGGTAAAAATTTTACAGAGACATTTCAGTTGCTTAACCACGCATATGGGGAGGACTGTATGAGCCGAACGCAGTGCTATGAGTAGTTTAAGTGTTTTAAAGAGGACAGAATGTCAGTTGGTGAAGATCCCAGGCCTGGACGACCTTCCACATCAACAAACGATGACCATGTCAAGCGAGTTCTTGCTATGATTAGTGGAAATCGTCGTGTAACTGTCCGAGAAGTCGTTGACGAAGTGGGCATCGGCATAGGATCTTGCCATCAAATTTTTACTGAAAAACTTCAGATGCGTCACGTCAGTGCAAAATTCGTGCCGCGTTTGTTGACTGACGATCAGAAAGAGAAACTTGTTGAAATCAGTCAGGAACTGCTTGCCAATGCAAATAGTAATGAAAACTTTCTTAAGAACATCATAACAGGAGATGAGACGTGGGTTTATGTGCATGATGTTGAAACCAAGATGCAATCGTCACAGTGGATGGGGAAAGGGTCTCCTCGACCAAAAAAAGCACGGTTGAGTCCGTCAAAGATCAAGGTGATGTTGGTTGTATTTTTTGATTGGAAAGGCATTGTCCATCATGAATTTGTACGAAGTGGTCAGATGGTAAACAACATCTTTATCATTGCACCGTGCATTTCGTAGAGTCATTTAATTAGCACACCAACTAATGCACATACATAATTTTTTTTTTACATTAAAACATTTAATGTTTAAATGTTTTAATGTAAAAAAATTTTATGCATGTGCATTAGATGGTGTGCTAATTAAATGGTACACAAACAGTTGTACCAGGAAGTTTTAGCACATTTGAGGGATGCTGTGTGCAGGAAGAGGCCTGAACTGTGGGAAAACCAGACTTGTATGTTGCACCATGACAACGCACCAGCTCACGCATCACTCATCATCCACAGTTATCTGGTGAAACATCAGACATCCATTGCGCCCCATCCACCCTATTCTCTGGACTTAGTCCCAGCAGACTTTTTCCTGTTTCCCAAACTTAAAATCGCTTTGAAAGGACGTCCTTTCCAAACCATAGGGGAGATTCAGGAAAAAGCGATAAGAGAGCTGCATGTCATCATATAAAGTGCTTTCCAGGCAGCATTCCAACAATGGAAGAAACTTTGGGAATGATGTATAGCCAGTAGAGGGGACTACTTTGAAGGGGAGTGCTTAAAATGCTGTAAAATGAGCAATAAAGTATTCACAGCAAAAGTTCGGTATTTTTTGGACATGCCCTGTATAAACAAAGTCTTGTAATCAGAACAGCAAAATGTGTGTTAAAATTGGTGCATCTAACCAATCACTCACTTCTATCTAATGTTGAAATTCAGAACACATATTGACATACCTCCTCACCATCATGATATTTTGCTTCACTACAGCAACTAGTTGTTAGCTTATCAAATCACTGGACATTTCCCCCCTCCTCTTGTTTGTTTTATGTTACTATTTATTACCAAGTGTTGTACTAATTTTTCCACATTTGTTCTGTGTTTTAGTCTTCTAATCCCCTTCCTCTCTCACTTAGTCCCTGCCCTTTACTCCACTATTCGTCCTGGTGCATCCCGGTTCTGCAGGTGGTATTTTTACTGTGCATTAGTGCTGTGCTATGACTTTCTCCCTCCCATTTTTTTGCCTTGGATTATCACTTTAGTAATCAAATACTACATATTCTTTCCATTTCCTTCCTCCCACTTTGCTCAAGTGAGTATTCTCCTGTGTCTTGCTCTCACACGGAGCATCTCTCTCCAAGCTGCACCAACCAACACACTCTTCTCCATCACAAACACTGGCACAACCCTACTGGCTGACACAACACTACTAAAACTTTTCACCACCCACACTCTTCCCTACATAAACCCTGTAATGGGACTACAGGTTTTCTTTTGGATTCCTGAACCCTAAGGATGTTCCAAAATGTCCATACTCGCTGCAAAATAACCCAGAAGAGCACAGTCCTCAAGAAAATGTGTGCCAGTGGTTTTTACAGTTTTAAAAAAATCTCAGAAGAATGTCTCAGTGCCCCAGTCACTCACATGCTGGTGACAGAAGTGCATCATCCACAGTGCTTGTGTCTAGAAGCCACAGTAAACTCAGACATGCTCAGCTTTCATGTGGACAGGAATGTATCTCTTACATGCCCCTTATAATTGCCATGACTGCATCTTCAGGACAAATATGGATGCTAACTAAATTATAACAGTTACACATTAAAACTGTGTGTCATAAAATTCCTTGATTGTCAGCAGCCCATTCACCATCCTAGACACATACACTCTTCCATATAACTTTCCTCAATTTAAAATCAAGATGACAAAACGCTGTCTTTTGGGCTGTGACATTTTTCAAAACAAAAGAATTTCTCCAACTCAATGCATTTTCAGTTATCTATTACAGAACAAACTGTGGTTATCCATAAATACATATCTTAAAAATAATATTTAAAAATATGTTCCTTGTTCAAGTAAAATTTGTCATGCAGACAAACAATGCACTTTGGTGTTGCTGTATGCAATAGCTTCACTGAGACTCACACAAAACATCCTCATACAAACATGCAGCAAAAAACTTTATCATACAATACACAAACCTTACAAACTCTGGTGGTTAAAAAGCACTGCTAATTTCTTAATTTCAGGTACTCAAATTAAAATACATGGACTAAAGTACTTTTTTCTGTGACCAAACACCTAAACTGTGCTTAAGGACGCAATGTTGTAACAGATAAATGACCATTGGAACAGTCTGATATGGTACTCACTTGGCATATGAGATTGAGAATTTGTATTTCTTGAGGATGCTCCTGATCTTCCTGCACTTGGAGACACCTCCGTTGCCTTAACTGCAAACAAACAAGGTGTGAGTCCTAATATAAATATGTCAAAATATTGATTTATTTAAGAAACAGGATGATAATTTTACCAGATGTGGTAATAAGCTTGTCTGTTGACATTCTCATTTATGACACCATGTAAACTGGTAGGTGGACAGCAGCATTGTGCAAGGACATATTGTCTCTATTTTTGTGGCACAAACTCTAGACTAGACTTCAATATGGTGTCATGATCCAGAAGCTCATAATATGAATCTTGAACACAGTGGTAAAGTCAGATCTTGTTTGGACATTAGTATACAGAGGCTTTACCCAAGACCACCTGAATACAGTGACATGTATGTATATGGGTTTTTGCTCACAACACATTTCAGTCTATGATACACACTGTGGTTACAATAATGGACTTTTGTGACTTATGGTATAGTTGGTCACTGTATTATACTTTTACAGCTCAATTTAAAAAAATGTTACCCAAACTTTGATAATACCCAGGGTTTCTTTATAGTACACTTGTAACTTCGCTGGCAAATGCAGGAAAGTAATACCAGTAGCACAGCATAAAAATATGGCTAACAGAATGGCAAGCATGCAGCTGCACATTAATATCGAGTTTTATTAATTTTTATTTAAGTAGTGTCACTACACAGCATCAAATAACAAAGGAAGGAAAGAGCCTAGCCTAATTTGAAGTGGTATCCCCTCATTTCCCCAAGCAAATGACTAAAACTGCAGAAAATGTGGTACAATATCTGGGTGTCAGCATCTCCAGAATACAAGGGAGAAGTAAGTTGTTCACATGATTCACATGAACCAACTTACCCAACTTTATTATTAAAATATGACACTATAGTTCAGCCAAACAACATGGTGTTATTTCCCACAGCATGGTTGTCAGTCATCAACTCTGTCAACACAAGCCATGGACAAGAAAACATTTCATTTTCTGTGTCATTTAAAATAACATGATAAAAATCAAGTACACGAAACATGTTTAAATTATTAGCTGTTAGTTATTTTACCCATAAATTGGGAACAAAGAGTTTTAAATACAAATCTCTGAACAATCCATCCAGCATTTCCGTTGCTTAACATGATACAAGTCTCATTATTTAATGTGTATGCTGTTGACACTGGTTGGATTCAGTGATAAAAAAATGGCAATTACTTAAACACTCCATAAACAAAACATCAGCCACATTGGACTTACAAGCAACAAACTGCCAGTGGACAGATGACTGTAATAGGGAAACAAATGTTTGATGCTCTGAACTTTTGAAATTGGAATTTTAAAAAGAGGCATGTACTGCACATACAGCTTTTGGAAGCTGATTCTCAAACTGTGAAGACTCTAAACATACATTACTGTCTCTTATAGCTCTGCTTAATAATTCTGAGAAAATTTAAAAGGAAAAAAATTAAATACAATAAACTGAACCAACCAACCAACCAACATACATCTAAAAAATGTCAGTATCACGCCACTGCTTCAGATCCAAAGTTTTGCATGCTGTCAGTTAAATGCATTCACACTCAAACTAGGCATTCCTACAACAGAACAGCAGCATATAATCGCTTCAAAACTCTCCTTGGTTGCTCACAACCTGAGTTGAAATGGTTGAACAACACTGACTACTTGAATGTTTCAAACACTTGACACCACCCGCCTTCTAGTCCAAAAGACAACAAAATATCAGCCAGTTACCCTCATCACCACACATAAGCCCATCTGCAAGCAGCCGGAGGCCATCAGGACATGCACATGAGATTTTAGGTGACCGGATGTTGATCTGGGGTGCAGGCAGACACAAATGTGAACAGTGTCCATTCACTGCCTGGCAGTAATTCTCACCATCTGGTTGTCGATAGGGATGATATACATGGATCACCATAGGGTTCTGCAACTGAGACATGCAAACACTACAGATAAATCAATAATGAATCTCACTTAGCAGTTTACCCTCATCAAAATTAGCAGCGTGTACCCAATAATGCACAAAATTCAAGCAAACAATGCACTACATCCCCTTGGAAGATGGCACCTATATTATGAAAGCTGTTTTTGAGTTTAAGTACTAGTCCTCATGATGTTGGGGATGACACAAAATAAAGCACCTTCTTCACAAAAAAAAAAAAAACACTGCA
>JGI24697J35500_11274905_pt1 | contig 12710 bp, 8 predicted proteins | sample TergutMp193P1_FD_35500 | JGI IMG/M metagenome (IMG submission 35500) | reverse complement strand
TGCCATATTCATCGTATGTCGTCTCTCCATCTGCTATTCCGTAATATTCATCTTGCTCTGGCGATTCTATTACTCTATTTGCATCGTCTACCGCTCTCCCTGTGCCGTCTACTCTAGCTAACACTGTTTCAATTCTATATAAAGGCGTTGAAGCTGTAGCAGGAAGCCCTGTTAGTCTGTCAATTCTAACTAGACCGTGTGTGTTTGAATGAGCAGTTGGAACCATATTTGCCGCAAAAATATCTCTTCTTACACGCCCTGCTCTTCTCGTAAGGTCTGTTGGGAGCAGCCCTGTGTCCATACAAAAGTCCATTTCTATTATGCCAACTGGTCTAGCAAAGCCTGTTATAACTGGTTTATCTAATTCTGCATGAATTCTATTCATAACATGTGCCCATATTCTCGTATGTGCCCCACCATGAGTTCCAAGAGACCTCGGTTGGTCGTGCCCTATCCAAACGCTAGCTGTAAAATGTGGGCTATAGCCTGCAAACATAATATCGTTTGTATTTTGGCTAGTTCCCGTTTTTCCAGAGGCAGCCATGCCGTTTGCTAATCTAGCATTTACCCCTGTGCCCCCTGCATTTAAAACTTCTTGCATAGTTGCCGTTAAAAGATATGCTGTAGTCGGTTGTATTACTTGCCTTGTCGCTTGGTTAGTTTCAAGAATAAGATGCCCATCATGGTCATAAACTCTTGTAAAAAGAGTAGGCTCTATATAAACACCGCCGTTTGCAATTGCCGCAAATGCTCCTGCAAGCTCAAGCTGGGTTACACCGTAAGTTAAACCGCCTAAAGGAAGTGCGGGCACTCTATCGGTTAAGCCTTGTTCGTTTGGCTGGTCTGTAAGGGTTGTGAAACCGAAGTTTAATAAATAGTCAAAGCTTCTATCTATTCCAACATTATAAAAAGTTTCTAAAGCTGTCGTATTAAAAGACCTTGCAACCGCCTGACGCACGTTCGTCTGTCCTATATATCGGTTATTAAAGTTAGATGGTGTAAAATCTGTGCCTGGCCAAGTGAATGGTCTATCATGCAGGGGGCTTCCTGGTGCGATTAGCCCCATATCCATAGCGGGTGCATAGCTTGCAACCATTTTGAAAACAGACCCTGGCTGGCGTACTGTTCGTGTAGCACGGTTTAATGCTAAGTTTTGTGTTTTTTCACCACGCCCGCCAACAAGGCCACGCACATGCCCTGTGGAATGGTCTATAATTACCATTGAAGATTGTGGCTGCACTATAGGCATATGAAGCTCGCTAAATATTGTGTAGCCTTGCTCTTCAACGTATACTCTTCTATTATAAACCCAATTTTGAAAAGCAGAATAGTTAGGCACAAAAGTATTTTCTGGGTTTGAAATGAAGTGTCTCTGTTCGCCTGTTATATCATTAATTGCGCTTATTCTTGAATCCACTGCTATTTGAAACGTGTTAGACGGGAAATGGCTATCTTCTAAATAAGTTTCTTCTAATATTCTTTGCACTGTTTGGTGCATAGTAGTATGAATTCTAAGCCCGCCACCGTGTATAAGGTTCATAGCAGCGTTTCTATTTAATGCTATATTATTTTCTATTAAAGCTTCAACTAGCGACTCAACTAGCTCATCAATAAAAAAGCTCTGCACCCTATCATCAGGGCCTACATATTCTCTAAAGTTACCTATTCTAGCATATGCTTCATATTGCAAATCTTCTATTGCATATGCGTGCTCAGCTTCAGTAATAAGCCCCTGGGCTAGCATTCTATTTAAAACAGTCGTTGCTCTTTGCCTGTTGTTATCTGGGAATCTATATGGGTCTAAAGCTATTGGGCTTTGTGTAATAGAAGCTATAATAGCACTTTCAGAAATAGTTAAAGTTTCTACCCCTCTTCCAAAATAGTGGTTAGCTGCCATTTGAACTCCGTTTATACCAGGGCCCAAAGCTATAGAAGTTAAGTATAAGTATAAAATGTTATTTTTGGCGGCTATTCTATCACCATCAAAGCTATTTACTAAGTAAGCTTCTAATTGAAGTGCTAAAAATTGCTCTTGAAGCTTCGTGCGAAAGTTGTTGTAGTGAATTTCAGCTATTGTATTTTTAACTAGTTGCTGTGTTATCGTGCTGCCGCCCTCAACTCCGCTTCTCGCTATAAAAGTAACATAAGCAGCCCGCAAAGTTCCTCGCACATCCACCCCGCGGTGTTCAAAAAATCTTTCATCTTCAATAGCTATAAAAGCATTTATTAAATGCTGTGGTATAGTGTAAAATGGTGCGTGCAATCTTCTAGCGCCGGCGGCATGAAAATACCATATTTCATTTCCGTACATATCATACACAACGCTATTAAATTGAGTAGTTGTAACACTTGGAAGCCCCTCAAATGAAGGCCCGCTTTCAATAATTCCAACATAAGCCCCAATTACAACGCCGCCAATAGCGAAAAATATAATTAACACTAGAAATGCAACAGACCTGAAAGCGACAGTAACTATTCTATTTTGTGCTTTTTTAGTTTTAGAAACAGCCGACCTTTTCTTTTTATTGTTTGATTCTTTTGAATAATCCAAGGTTTAAATCCCCCTCCTCTTTTTTAAGAATTGCCAAGTATTTTTCCCTCTAAAGTTATTTTATGAATTTTTCTTGGCTATGCTTTTTAATAGTCCCACTGAAAGTAACACAGTAGTACAAAACCTATTATACCACATTTTTGACTATTTTTAAAGGGAAAATTCTAAAAAAATAAAAAACTACCCCAATTTTGTAGATGTTGTAGCATGGGGTAGTTTTTAAAATTTTGCGATATTAAGTTTCGGGTGTGGGCAGCTAATATTGTTAAAAAATTTTAAAATTAATTGTAGTTTGTGGGCTTAGTAGCATTTGTAGATTTTAAAATTTATTACCTAAGCTATTGTTGTGAACCTTAACACCGTAGAACAAATTAACGTTTGATTTATTATATCATTTTGGTTTCTATATGTCAATAAGATTTTTTTGAAACTCTTGAAAAATTTTGTTTAACTGTTGTTTTTTAATCGTTGGCAATATATAATAAGTTTTTGGGATATTTTTCTATTAACATTCCCCTCTCTTTTTCCGATAATAATTATAAGGTAAACTGCAAGGGAAAAAGATGTTATTGCAGCAGTTTCATATAGAACTTTAAGGAGGCACTATGATAAACATTTCTAAAGTATCAAATGTTTATACAGCTCACACGGTGAGCTCACCTAATAAAATAAATAAACAAGTAGACAAAAAAATAGAGGGCACTTACACCCCCTCTGAAACGGCTAATGATTTTGCTACTATATTAAACGCTATAAGAGCTAGCGATGGTGTTCGTGCAGATAAAGTTAACGCTATAAAGGCTAGCATAGAAGCGGGCACTTATTCAGTTTCTTCACATGATATCGCAAGTAAAATTTTAACTTAATTAATATTTTTTCACACATAAGTGCATCAAAAACTTAGTTGCTCATAGCACAATAATAAAATTTTAAAAGAGGTTAATTTTATGGCAAGTCTCATAGAAGATTTATTGTACACTTTAGGCGAGCAGAAAACTTGCCTTGAAGAACTCCTCATACTTTCAAAAGCTAAAAGAGATTTAATAGTTAATAACGATATTGAAAACCTCCAAAGTATGACTGCCGCTGAAAGTGCAATAGTAGCAAAAAACCAAAAATTAGATAAAACAAGAGAAGATATTACAGCAGATATAGCAACAGTCCTAGCAGAGGACGCTAAAGAGCTAACAATTACAAAAATAGCAGAGCTCATAAACGACGATAAAGACAAAGAAAGCTTAACAAAAGCACGAGACGAGCTAGACGGTATTTTAAAAGATTTAAAACGCCAAAACGACCAAAATCATGAGTTAATAAACGTTTCATTAGATTTTATAGAGTTTTCTATGAATGTAATCCGTGAAAATGATATGTTAGAAGGTGCAAAAAATATATTAGATACCGAAGGTTAGTTGGTATCTTTTCATTATAAAAAATTAAAAGGTGTGTGGAAAATTGAGTTTAGACAAGGAAATAACGCAATTTTACCACACCAGAAAGGAATTTATAAAAAATGCCAATACATAGCCTAAACGCCCCCGTTTCTGGTATGCGTTTAGCCCAAAGGGCTTTAACAGTTACAGGGCACAATATGTCAAACGTTAACACGCCGGGCTTCTCTAGGCAGCGTGTTAACCAAAGCGACCATTTTTATCGCTCTATGGGGCTCACAGCTACTAATAGAAAACAAGTTGGCTTGGGTACAAGCGTTATAAATATTCAACAATTAAGAAACCAATTTTTAGACCAAGCTTTTAGACACCAAGTAGGTAGAGCACACTACTATGGCACTATGTGGAACACATCAAACCAAATAGAAGCTGTAATGCGGGAATTAAACCCGACTGGTGCTAACCAAGTAAGTGCAACCCGAAATATTTGGAATGCCCTGCAAGAGCTTACAACAAACCCGCACGCTATAGACCACCGTGTAAACTTCGTTAGCATGGCACGCTCTTATTTAGACCGCACGAACGACACTTTCAATAGGCTTCAGCAGCAGCAGCAGCTTTTAAATAGCCAAATTAAAGATACGGTAAATAGAGCAAATGAACTAGTAAGAATAATTGACAATATGAATCGTGAAATAGCCCGTGTGGAAGTTATCGGCGAAGCCGCAAACGACTTTAGAGATGCAAGAGCCCTAGCCATGGAAGAGCTTTCAAGCATACTAGATGTAAACATTACTTTCAATAGACATGGGCACGCTGAAATAACTACACACGGTGCGAGCCTTTTGCAAGGGGGGCACATTACACACATAGGGCTAAGATATACAGGGCACGGCACAAATTTTGTTGAGCCTGTAGTGGGTCATGATGTTCGCCCGGGCAGCGGCACGCTAGCTTTCGACCCAACATTTAGAAATGCAATAAGTATTTTAAGATTTGATAGAACGCCAAACCCCTATGAAAGACCAGGTCTTTTATTAGGGCTCGTTACTTCCCGTGGGCTTGGAAGCACACACCACGCTTCCCAAGGTGCACAAAATCCATATGAAACAGACCCGAATTTTGCCCCGTTAGATGCATTTGCACTTTTTCAATGGCAAATTAGAAATGAATTTAATTCAAACATAGCGATAATTCCAAGAACTATTAGACATCTAGACGTTTCATTTAACCACATGGTTACTATGTTAAATGAATTTATAACGAACCAAAACGCTAGCACAGATAGAAGCACATGGGGTTTCTGGAACGACCCAGCAGCAGACCCAGATGATGCAACAATAAACATGGTAACAGACCCAAACAGACAGCAGACAGGCATACCTCTTTTCATTACTAGAGACCCAGATTTAATACAAAATGCAGACCCGAGCCAAAATGGCTTCACTCTAAATTATACACTTGGTAATGTTGTTATAAACCCTATGCTTTTAGCACCCGGCGGCTATAGTTACTTAGGCTTCGGTAGAACTACACTAGATATAGATGATACAACAGTTCTTCAAAATTTGCTTGCCGCTTGGCAATATAACAACGTCTCTTTAGATGGTTCTCTTGAAATGAATGTAGATAACTTGCTTAATCACATAATTAGCACATTAGCTACAGAAACGAGAGCATTAGAAGATGCAAGCTTCAATCAAGACCATAGAGTTCGCCGCCTAGATACAGATAGGCAACGCTCTTTTGCCGTTTCTTTGGATGAAGAATTAGCAAATATGATGCGTTTCCAACATAGCTTTAATGCTTCAGCGCGTTTAATAAATATAATAGACGGTATGATAGATACCGTAGTAAATAGAACAGGAAGGCTTTAGTGATACAATTTAATCCCCACTAAAACATTTTCGATATTATAAAGTTTTTGGTCAAGCTTTTTGAAAAAAGCTTAGGAAAGGAAAATTATAAAAATATGAGAGCATCTTTTTTCGGTTTTCACGTAACAACTACTGGGCTTAACTCTGCTAGAAATGCAACTTACGTGTCAGCTCACAACGTTGCTAATATGAACACAGCAGGCTTTTCTAGGCAGCAAGCAGTAATAAGAGCGGCAACACCCCTAAACACAAGAAGCTCTTGGGGTATGCTAGGCACAGGCTCTGAGATGACAGGCATAAACCAAATTAGAGACGTACACCTAGATAATAGATTTAGGTCTGAAAGTGCTATACTCGGTCGCCAACACGCTCTAACAAGGGGGCTTACAATGTCGCAAGCAATATTTGCTTCTTTTGAGGGCTCTAGCCAAAATAATTACTTCAATAACTTTTTTAATAGCATTCAAACTTTAAGCACAAACCCAACAGACCCAGCACTTCGCCAAAATTTTCTTCAAAGCGGTGATAATCTTTCAAGGCTAATTCAAACACAAGCAGCAGCACTCAGAAGCCAACAGTTAGATATAAATGCAGAAATAAGAACTACAGTTCAGCAAATAAATATATTAGGCGAACAGCTAACGAGAGTAAACGAGCAAATAGAGCGTGCCGAAATTAACGGTGGCAGAGCAAACGATTTAAGAGATAGAAGAGCGCTTCTTTTAGATGAGCTTTCAGAACTAGTGAACATACAAAAAGAAGAAGTAAACTTTAATGGCAGAAATCGATTATTAGTACATATAGACGGGCAGCTTTTCGTGAACCATGATAGTTTCAATAGATTAGATTTAGAAAGAAGAGAATACCCCCTAAATGATGGAGATGCACCAGGGCTTTATACAATAGTTTTTGACCACGGCACTATAAGAGTTCCTTTCAACTACCAAAATTCAAGAACTCTTTCAGGGCAATTGGCAGGGCTTTTGCAAGTTAGAGACGGGAATTCTACACTTCAAACTACAGGCCCATATGCAGGCAGAAGCTATAGCCCCATAGCATTTAGAGGTGTGCCTTATTATAAAATGCGATTAAATAACCTCATAAGAGGTTTTGCAAATGCAGTGAATAATGGCACAGACCACCTAGGAAACCCTATAGAGGGTTTAGGCGAGGGGCACATAGGAAACTTGCGTGCAGATGGTACACTCTCAGGAATTCCACTATTTGTGCCAGTCGGTGCAGATGGTATGCCAATTTTAATAGACGACCCAGCAGACCCAAACTATGGCGAAATAGATTTAGATGCAATTAACATATTTAATTTTGCAGTTAACCCAGAAATAAGAAGCAATCCATCTTTAATAGCTACTCACTTTGGAACAGCTTCTTCTGGCGAAAGTGCAAATAACTTTTTGCTAGGGCTTGCTAGCTTGCAAAATAATAGAAACTTATTTCCAGAGGGCGGCATAAGCGACGTTATCGCTACTATAATGGCAGAGCTTGGCGGCGATTTATTAAGAGCAGAAACATTCCATGAAACACAAGAAAGTATCGTTGAAATAATTCATGAACAAAGGCTTTCAATAAAAGGTGTAAGTTACAATGAAGAAGTAGCATCGCTTACTTTATTCCAAGCTCAGTTCGTAGCTTTATCACGTATTTTAACCGTAATAGATGGCATTTATGATGTGATGATAAACAGAATGGGCTTAGGCTAGAATTAGGCTTTTTAGAAAGCTTGGAAAGGGTTTTTAAAAATGAGATTAACAAATTTAATGATGACAAACACCGCTCTAACGAACATAAGAGCTAACCAACGAAGAGCAGACTCTATAGCAAGGCAAGGGGCAACCGGCAGGCAAATAGTGAACCCGCATGAAAATCCGCTTATTGCTTCTCGTCATTTGCGTTTTGAAAATAGCCGTGCTCAAATTTCTCAGTTTCAAAGAAATGTGGACCAAGCAAACGCTTGGATGACTGTTACAGAAAATGCAGCAGAAAGTTTACAAACTAATCTTTCTCAAATTGAAGAAAGATTACACAGAATGGACGTATTAGAAACATTAAATGAAAGGCAAATTCTTGCAAATGAAATACAACAGTTAGTAATGCGTACTATTGAAACTATGAACACAAGCTTTTCTGGGCGTTATATATTTTCTGGCTTGCGGACAGACCAGCCGCCATTTTTCACTTCAGATATGCCAAATCTAACATTAGAAGATATAGAAATGATTTTCACAGGAAATGATGTTGGCAAGGTAACCGTTTTTGATAGAAGCCCAACTGAAGACCCTAATAACCCTGGTGTATATATTTTCACAGAGGGGCGTACATTAGATATATACCGTGTTCGCATAGCTCATAACAACGCCGAGGAAGTACGCTTAAACGGAAACCCTGTGCCAGATGTGCCAATGTTATATGGGCATAGAGATTATGCTTCTATGGACCCATATGGCGTTTATCACGACCCAGCCACAGGCGAGCTTATAACTTTAAATCGTGATAATCTTCTAGGAGCAAATGGCGAAGTTGAAGTTATGTATAATCGCACTGGCTTTGCAAGGAATGAACTTAACCCTAAAGTGTTTATGCCGGCAGTAATCCCGGCTCAAGCTGGGCCGCCTGCAGTGCCTGCTATGCCTATAAATATGAACAATCAAAATATGGAGTTTGAATTTAGTATAAATACTAGAATACCAGTTAACTTATTAGCTAAAGACACATTTAATCCTGTAATGTTTGCAGATATTTTAGGTATCACAAATGATATTTTAAGCTTAACGCCAACTACACATACAGAGCTTATAAACGCTGGCATTACAAGCCAGGTAGAGCGTGAAGAATTCCTTAGAAGAGAAGCTCAAATGATGGAGACAGCAACAAATGATTGGGTAAACCGCTTAATAGGAAGAATAGAGGGTTATACAAATCAAATTTCCCGTGCTAGCACAGAACTTGGCACTCGGATGACTAGAGTTGAATCTATAGGCGAAAGGCTAGAAGCAGATGCAGTAATATTTGAAGATTTATACACTCAAAACATAGGTGTAGATTTGCCAGAAATGGCACTTCGTTTCTCTGTTGCAGAAGTTGCATTGCTCGCTTCTATGCAAATAGGTATGAGCCACGTTATGACTTTATCTTTAATAAACTTTCTTTAAAATTCTCGTTAAAATAGTGGTCGGTTTTTAAAATTTAAAAAATCGGCTGCTTTTTGTGTTCAATCACAACTAGGTTGACAAAATCAAAAAATAATGATATAATAAATAAAACAAATAGGGTCTCCATATATATTTATTATAGCTATCAAGGTTTTTCTACCTCTTTTAATCTTGACTAGCTATATTAAATATATATGTATGCCCCAAAAACACACTTTAGAGGAGAAAAATTTAAATTAATGAAATTATCTAAAATTAATACGTTAAAAACAATCAGCTTTGCAGCTTTTGCACTTTTCTTATCATCTTGCGGTGAAAGCTCAAATAATTATAATTTTGATGAAAGAGTTGAAGCTATTTTAGCAGAAAATAATGATGGGCACACAGGTAGATTTGTTCCTGGTGAATATGCAGGCTTGCTTAGAGAATATAAAGGCGGTATTGGTGAGGGTGAATCAAGAGTAGTTATGATTTTTTCAGACGATGAAATAACTAGCATAGCTATAGACACACACTTAACTACAGCTGAAAACCCTACACCAGAAATAGATAGAGAATTAGAAGCAAGGGCTTTAGAAGCCCAAGGGTTTGGCTTTGAATATTTAGAAGCTTACCCATACACTTCTTCTAACTTTGCTCAAACAGTAGCATGGACTATGATAATAGCAGAAAATAGAATGAGCCCAGTCCAAGCTTTTGCACCAGCAAATATTATTGCTTCAAATTCACACAATTTAGAAGATGGCATCCACTTTAACACAGTTCCGGGTAGAAATGATGAACTAACAGTAGGCTTAGAAGTTGAAGAGGGCATAATAACACGTGCCGTAGTAATTCATAGAGACACACCAGGTATAGTAGACGCAGGCGTTAACACTATAGTTAACACTATAGTTAATGAACAAACAACTAATGTAGATATTTTTGCAGGGGCAACTAACACTTCTAATGCTATAATTGCGGCACTCCAAGGAATTAATTAGCCGATTTAATAATTTCGTAATATTTTCTTAAAAAACACTTGACATTTTCTTAATAATGTGTTATCATATTTTAATACAAAAGAAAAGGTAGGAGATATGATAAAACTTTCTAATGTAACTAAGATTTACGAAAATGGCATTAAAGGTGTTGACTCTATATCTTTGGAGATTGAAAAAGATGATTTTGTCTTTCTTATTGGGTCTTCTGGCTCTGGCAAATCTTCTTTAATTCGGTTGCTTTTAAAAGAAACTGACCCCACTACTGGGAAAATAATAATAAATAATACAGATGTTACGAAATTAACACATAAGCAGCTGCCTTATTTCAGAAGACAGTTAGGCGTTGTGTTTCAAGATTTTAGGCTTTTGCCTAATAAAACTGTTTATGAAAATGTTGCCTTTGCGATGATGGTTACAGAAGCCGGCGGAAGAGATATCCGCCGGGCTGTGCCGCCTATATTATCTATGGTTGGGCTTTCAAGAAAGGCTAAAAGCTATCCAAATCAGCTTTCAGGCGGTGAAAAGCAAAGGTGTGCTTTGGCAAGGGCTATAGTAAATAGACCCCCAATATTAATTGCAGATGAGCCCACAGGAAACCTGGATCCAGACACAGCATGGGAAATAATGATGCTCTTAGAAGATATTAACCGCAGAGGCACAACCATTGTATGTGCTACACACGCAAAAGATATTGTAGATAGAATGCAAAAGCGAGTTTTAGCCATTAGCAAAGGGCAGCTAATGAGAGACGCTGAAATGGGGGGTTACGAAGATGAAGCTTAGGAATTTGAATTATTTTCTTTCCGAGTCTTTTCGGTCTATGATTAGAAATAGACTTATGACTTTTGCTTCTATAGTAACTGTTTCTGCTTGTACTTTAGTTTTAGCCGTTTCATATTTTTTGCTAGTAAATTTAGATCAAGTAATAGATACTGTTGAAAGTGAGTTTGTAGTAGTTGCTTTCATATATGATGATGTTCCAGAAGCTAATATAGAAGAGCTTCAAAATAGAATACTTTCCCTAAATTATGTAGATGGTATTAGTTTCACTTCTTTTGAAGAAGCTTTTGAAACAGCCGCCGTAGGTTTTGGAATGGCAGATTTTCTAGTTGGAATTTATCCAGGGTCTGGGGTTTTCCCACGTTCATTCACTATAGAAGTTAGAACTTTTGAAGAGCAAGAAAATATTGTGAATATAGTTTCTAATATGGCTGAAATAGAATCTGCAAGGCACGACCAAGAAGGCTTAGATTTAATATTAGGAATAACTAGCGGCATACGCTTAGTTAGTATAATAGTTATTTTGTTTCTTGGGCTAATATCAACAATAATAATTGTAAACACTATTAAAATAACTGTTTCTGCTAGAAAAAGTGAAATAAGTATAATGAAATATGTTGGGGCTACTAACTCTTTCATAAGGTGGCCATTTTTAGTAGAGGGTATTTTAATTGGCTTTCTCGGTGCTATCTTAGCTTTAATAATAAGCTATTTTATTTATACAGCTGCTTTAACAAATATAATCACAAATTTTTATCAAATTACAGCTATTTTAGAACTTAGAGAAGTTGTAGATGTTTTCATAGTTTTGGCACCAATAGCTATTGCTATGGGAATTTTTATAGGCTTCATTGGCAGTGCAAGTTCTATAAGAAAATATCTCAAAGTTTAAGTTTATGGGAAAAGTTTAATAGCTATGAGCTGTTTCAGATACCTTTTTTACTCGTGAATAGCTATTAAACTTCTTTGGGAATACATTAAATTTATAGGAGACATTTAAAAGTATGTTTAAAAATAAAAAGTTTTTGAAAATTACTGCGGCTATTAGTGTAGCTATTGCAGTTTCACCACTTCCAAACGCCATTTACGCTGCATCTACAGGGCTTAGAGAGCAAAGAGATGCAGCGGCTAGCGAGATACAAGTTTATCAAGCGAGCATTCAAGCGACAGAAGAAAACATAGCAAATGCTGAAAGAGAAATACAGCAATTAGAATTAGCTTTATTAGCTATTTTAAATGAACTTTCAGACTTAAGCAAGCAAGTTTCAGAAACTAGAGCAACTTTAGAAGATACTGAATTAGCATTAGAGCAAGCAATATTGGATAGAGAAGCAATGGAAGCTTTGCTTCTTGAAAGATTAAGAGCTATGTATATGAATGGTCCTACTACATATCTTTCATTTATCTTAGGCTCGGGTAGTTTTAGTGAAGTTTTAAGAAGATTTGAATATATAAATAGAATAGCAGAGCACGACCAAAACCTTGTTGAGCAATTTTTAGCAATAGAAGACACTATTGATAATAAAAGAATTATCTTAGAAGAAGAATATGCAGTTTTAATATTTTTAGAACGCCAAGAAGAGCAAAGGTTAGCAGAGCATGAAGCAACTCTTATTGATTTAAACGCTAGAATAGACGCTTTAGATGTGGAGAGACAAACCCAAGTTGCAGGTCTTAACCAAATGGAGCAAAGCTATGAATATTTAACAGAGCTTATAAGGCGTGAAGAAAGAGCGGCACGTGTTCGCCAACAAGCAACGACTACTTCAAATAATAGAGTAGTTACACAAACGACAGGCAGAGACGGCAGCATTCGTTGGCCAGTGCCTGCAAGAAATAATATAAGCTCGCCTTTTGGTCCAAGAAGAAGCCCTATATCTGGCAGGCAAGAAAACCATACAGGTATAGATATTCCAGCACCCACAGGCTCAGATGTAATTGCGGCTGCTTCAGGCACGGTA
>JGI24697J35500_11274906_pt1 | contig 12738 bp, 15 predicted proteins | sample TergutMp193P1_FD_35500 | JGI IMG/M metagenome (IMG submission 35500) | reverse complement strand
AAGCGGGTTAACTTCTGTAATTCCTGCCATAGTTGCAACGAAAGAAGAGCCTACAGACCCCCGAGACCCTACAGTATATTTATTTTCAATAGACCTCTGCACAAGCTTTTGAGCAGAAATATACATAACAGAAAAGTTATTTCCTATTATAGATTTAAGTTCTTTATCAAGCCTAGCTTGAACAGTTTCTGGCAAATTTTCACCATAAAGTTCTTTTGCCTTTTTTATAGTAATTTCTTCAAGCTCTTCAGCACTTCCCTCAATTATAGGTGCAAAAACACCGCTAGGAATTGGCTTTACAACTTCTATCATATCCGCTATTTTATGAGTATTAGTAACGACAACTTCAAAAGCACGGTCGCCTAAATATTCAAACTCACTAAGCATTTCTTCTGTGTTTCTAAAAAATTGCGGTGATATTATATCGCTATTACCTTCACCATATAAAATTATTTTTCTATAAATATCATCTTCTGGGTTTAAATAGTGGGCATTGCCCGTTGCAACTACTAGTTTGCCTAACTCATCGCCAAGGGCTAATATTTTTTTATTAATCTCTTTAATATTATCTATTCCAAAAAAGTAACTATCGGGTTGAATTTCAAAATAATCGTATCTATTTGCAATTTCTAAAATATCGCTATAAGGTTTATTATCTATAAACGCACTATAAAGCTCACCATATTTGCAAGCAGTGCCAAAAACAAGCCCACCTCTAAGAGTTTCAAGAACCGTTTTAGGAATACGCGGACGGCTATTTCTTGGACTTCTCTTGTTTCTATAAAAATATTTAAGGTGTGAAAGGCTAACTATTTCATAAAGATTTCTAAGCCCCTCTGCATTTTTAACTAATATAGACATATGATAATCATCTCTTATTTTAGTCGTGTCTATTATTTCAGCAGCTAAAGCATTTAAACCCGTTAAATCATTTATGCCTTTTTCTTTTAGCAAGTCAAAACAGCAGAGCAAAATTTCGGCCGTCGCTTTTGCATCGTCTACCGCTCTATGGTGATTTTCTAAAGAAACTCCAAAATGTTCAGCAACTGTATTCAATTTATGGTTTTTAATATTCGGAAGCAACAAACGAGAAAGCTCCACAGTATCTAAAACGGTATTATGAACTTCTTTATTTAAAAGTCTATCGGCTGCGTTTCTAATAAAACCAACGTCAAAATTAGCGTTGTGGGCAACTAATATAGCATCTTCACAAAATTCTAAAAATTTTGGAATTATCTCATCTTCTGTAGGTTGCCCTATTAACATATTGTCTGTTATGCCTGTAAGCTCTTTAATTTTTTCACTAAGAACGACTTCTGGGTCAATAAAAGAGTGATAATTATCTACTATTTGCTCACCTTTAATTTTAACAGCACCAATTTCTATAATTTTATTTTCAAGCTTTGAAAGCCCTGTGGTCTCAATGTCAAAAACTACATAAGTTTCATTAAAATTTTGACCCCTAGGCGAACTAACTATAGAACTTTGGTCGTCTACAACGTATGCTTCTATACCATAAATAAGTTTAATATCTTTACCTTTTGAGTAATTAAAAGCTTCTGGATAAGCTTGCACAACTCCGTGGTCTGTAATAGCTACTGCTTTATGGGAAAAATGAATTGCCCTATCTATTAAATTTTTAACAGATAAAGCTGAATCCATTTGGCTCATTTGTGTATGGGCATGCAGCTCTATTCTTTTTTCGCCGTTATAATTATCTTCCCTCTGTTTTGGGGTAAATGGCGCCAACTCTTTTGGAACTAATATAGTTTCATTTGTGAAAGTGTCTTTTTCTATCGTGCCAGATATAATAAAAGAAGAACCTTTTTTAATTTTAGATGCCATATTATCTTCTTTATTAGAGAAAATTTTACAAGTTATAGAATCTTGCCCATCATAAAAGCCAAAATTAAAGATTACTGTGCCTTGGCGGGTTTCTCGCTCTTCTGTATCAAAAACAGTACCCGCAACTGTTACATTATCTTTTTCACGAAGCCCATTACCTAATATAACTAGTTCTTTTTCTATTTTATCTACAAAACTTATGTTTGCTTTTTTAGCCTTTTTAGTGCCACCATTTTTGCTATAAGTGTTGTTATTATAGTTACCATTTCTATTGTATGAAGTTTCACTAGTTTGAACCGTTTTAGGAACTTCAGAAGGCAATTTGTCCACTTCTTCTTTTACCGCTTGCTCTATTTTTTTATTAATTTCCTCTATATGTTTTTCTGTATCTACTTGCCTTGCCATAATTTTTTCAAATATGGATTTTTTTTCTTCTGAATTTTCTTTGTTTTCTTCTTCGTCTTCTTTTGGCAAAATATCATTAGATATAGTAGGGGCAATTTTTTCAACGTTCAAAACAATCTCAACATACGAAAACAAGCGATTAAGTTCTTTAATCACTTCATTTTCATTTTCTATATTACCAGAAGCTTCTATAACCATTTTTTTAGTATCTTTATAAACGATTATTTTTTTTATTTGCAATTCTGGTGCTATGTTTAAGCCAAATACATTATTAAAATTTTGATTTTCTTCCATGCTTACATACTTTCTATCTCTTTCATTAGTGCTTCTACTAGCTGGTCTTCTGGCACTTTATAAAGGATTTCCCCTTTCTTTATAATAAGCCCAGAGCCTCGCCCTGCCGCAATTCCTATATCTGCTTCTCTCGCCTCGCCTGGCCCATTTACCGCACAGCCCATAACTGCAACGCTAATATTTTTATTCATTTTAGCAAGTTTTTCTTCAACTTCATTAGCTATTTTTATAAGGTCTATCTCTGTTCTACCACAAGTTGGGCAAGAAATAAATTCAACACCAAAGCGGCGAAGCCCAAGCGATTTTAAAATATTTTTAGCAACGTGTATTTCTTCACGAGGGTCGCCAGTAAGACTTACACGAATAGTGTCGCCTATGCCCATGCCTAGTATTATACCGATACCAACAGAGCTTTTAATTGTGCCAGTTCGCACAGTGCCACTTTCAGTAATACCAACGTGTAAAGGGTAATCGCTTAATGAAGCTGCTTTTTGATAAGCTTCTATACTAAGTGGCACAGAGCTTGCTTTAAGAGAAATCATTATATTGTGAAAGTCCATATCTTCTAAAATTTTAACGTGGTTCATAGCACTTTCAACCATAGCTTCAGCACAAACACCGTATTTTTCTAAAAGAGGTTTTTCCAAAGAACCCGCATTAACTCCAATTCTTATAGGAATGTTGCGTTCTTTAGCTTTTTCAACGACCATGCGTGTCCGTTCTTCACTACCTATATTTCCCGGATTTATACGCAAATAGTCTACACCATTTTCAATAGCCATTAAGGCTAATCTATAATCAAAGTGTATATCTGCCGCTAAGGGTATATGTATTCCTTTTTTTATCTCTGAAAGAGCTGCTGCCGCTTGCTTATCTGGCACTGCAACACGAACCATTTCACAGCCAACTTCTTCTAAATTTTTTATTTGTTCTATAGTAGCTTTAGCGTCTCGGGTGTCTGTGCTTGCCATTGATTGGATTACAATAGGGTTATCACCGCCAAATTTTAAACCACCAGCCGTAACAACTCTTGATTTTCTTCTATTAATCATATTAAGCTACCTCAAAATTTTCTCTATTTTCTTGCCTTTAGCTAACTCATCAACTATTTTGTCCATCCATCTAATTTTTTGAGTTAAAGGGTCTTCTATTTCTTCAACTCTACAACCGCAAATTATGCCTTTTATTAAATTTGCATTTGGGTTCATATTTGGTGCATTTTTAAAAAATTCTTTTAAAGTAATATCACTTTCTATGTTTTCTAAATTATTTTCACCATAGCCCGTTAACCAAGCTATAACTTTATTTAGCTCCTCTTTTGTACGCTCTTTTCTTTCAACTTTTTTTACGTATAAATCATAAATGCCTTTAAAGGTATAGTTATAAAGTTTATCTTTATTATTCATAAGTAACTTCCCTCTATCTCTCATCATTCCTTGTTTAAATGCGATTTACCAAACACCTTAAAGAATAATTTAAAATTAAATATCAAATTTTATTTTTGTAAGATTTTCAGCTTCTTGCCAAAGCTTTTTTCCAATTTCCTCATCTTCAGCGATTTTAGGAATTTTAACTTTTGTAGGCTTTCCTTTCATTCCAAAAGCCTTATCTGGCCCGTAATACCCTCCTGGCTCTGCATTTTCTGAAACTGCAGCATATAAAGTTGGCAATGCCCCGCCATAAGCGTCTTGAGAAATTAAAGGTTTTAATAAAGACATCATAAAAGGCTCTTTTCCTCCAGGGCCAGTTTTTTGTAAGTTAGTAACTGCATAGCCGGGGTGGGCAGCGGTTGCAATAATCGGGGAATTAACTTTTGTAAGTCTTCTTTGCAGTTGCACAGCAAATACACTATCCGCAAGTTTGCTTTGTGAATAAGCCCCGAACATAGGTTTATAACGCTTTTCACTTTGTAGATTATCAAACTCTATTTTTCCAAAGTTAGCTGCAGAGCTTGAAACGATAACTATACGGCTTCCATTTTGCTTTTTTATATGCGGGTATAGCAAAGCAGTAAGTGAAAATGGGCCTAGAAAGTTAGTTGCAAATTGCCTTTCAAAGCCGTCTACAGTAGTTTCACGCTCTGGAATTGCCATAACACCAGCATTATTTATTAATAAGTCTAAACTTTCGCCTGGAAACTGTTCTGCAAACCATTTTGCAAATGAATTTATACTTTGCAAAGAAGATAAATCAAGCAAGTTTGTAACAATTTTAGCATTAGGTACATCTTTTAAAATTCTCTGTTTTGTATTTTCTGCCTTTTCCTCTGAACGAACAGGCAAAATTAGTTCTATCCCTTTTTTAGCAAGCTCTTTTGCGGTTTCAAATCCAATTCCTGAATTTGCACCGGTTATTAAAGCTCTTTCTATTTTTTGCATTTTTAGTCTCCCTTAACTTCTTTTATTTATGTATCATCAAGGCATATCGTCAATTAAATTATACCACATTTCATATAGCAATAGCAATAGTTATATAGAAATGCCGTGTTCAAAAGTCGGTCAATATAGCCATTCTGGTTTGCTTTCATAAATATTGTCTTCTATCTCTACTTTATAAGCGTGCAATAATTGATTTTCTATTTTATGCTTTTTATTAATCAATTTATTCCCATATTTAGGGTCTCCCAATATAGGGTGTCCTATACCGGCTAGGTGAACTCTTATTTGATGGGCTTTTCCTGTTACTAATTCTATTTCTAAAACCGTTAAATTAGTGCTAACCCCTGAAAAGGAAGTTAAATTTTTCAAAGGTTTATAACGTGTAATTACTTGTTTTGAATTTTCTTTCTCTATTTTCGTTATTTTGGCTTTGTTTTTTTCTTCATCTTTAGTATGATAGCCTACTAATTCACCAGCTTTTTTCACAGTTCCTAAAACTATAGCAATATAATACTTTTTTATTTCCCTATTTTTTATGAGTTTATTAAGCTTTTGAACTGAATGAAGATTTTTACCACAAATAACTATGCCAGATGTATTTTTATCTAACCTATTTACAATAGCAAAATCACTATTTTTTAAGTAAACACCTATAGAATCAATTAGCGAAGCTTCCGGGCTATTGTTTGGCACTGAAAGCAAACCAGAGGGCTTATTTAAAATCAACATATCTTCATTTTCATAAACTATATTTAATTTGGGAGATTTTTTGTGATTTTTCTCTTCTTGCTTAAAATTTTCTATAGTTTCATTGGAAAGGAAAAATTTTATTATATCTCCTGTTTTTATATCTTCAGAACCATCTGCTTTGGAGTTGTTCAACGTTATATTTTTTTTTCTCAACATTTTATGTATAAAGCTTTTAGGGGCTTTATTTAAATAGCGACCTAAAAATTTATTTAATTTTTGATTATTTTCAGTTTCTTTAACTATATGCTCTTTCATAATAATCACCTATTTTTTATGGGAGTGCCTAAATCCTACTATCTTGGGTATATCTAATGGGTATCTCTAAAAACTCCCTTTGGTCGTTTTCATCTTACCCAATATAGCCCAAAGAACGGGCTATCTTTAACGTGCCGTTCTAAAAACTTGACAGTTTTTAGAGGCACTCTATTATAACCATTGCTATAGCATATTCTTTAGAATGGCTTAAACTTATTTTTATATTCTCCATTCCAACTATATAAGGTTCGCCGCTCGGTTTTCTTAAAATTTCTATATCTTTTGGGGTTATTCCTACAAACCCGCTACCCAAAGCCTTGGCAACTGCTTCTTTCCCAGCAAAATTTACAGCAGCCGTGTTTACGCCTTTTTGCTTTATTAATTTGATTTCTTGTTCTGTATAAATTTTGTTTAAAAAATGCTCTTTTTTAATAGCGTTCGCTATTCTATTAATTTCTATTATGTCTGTACCTATTTTCATATTTAAGTATTAAGATTGAAATGTTTTATGATTTCATCTATTTTTACTTTCTTCCTTTCATATTCATTCATAAAACATATAACTTTTGATAAAAAACCAATATAAAGCGATGAATAACTAGGCTCTAGTATATTTTTATGGCTTTTTTGTTCAGAAGTAGATAATAAATCATAAGGTGTCATAAAAATATGATGTATTGTAGGCATAATATAATGAAAAAGCCCTGGCAAACCTAACCCTTTATTATTAGTTTTTAAAAATATTAGTAAATGCAGTATCGCATGTTCTACTTTATTACACCATATTAAATTTTCTGCCTTTTGAAATTCCCATGAAACATGCTTAGCAACTTTAGCATCAGATAGTTTGGGAAATATATCCTCCCTTATGTGATGCCTTTCTAGCCCCTCTGCACTTCTTGACTCTGAAGACGTACTTTTAAAATTTTCATTAACAAAATAATCTTTCTGAACTTTACCATACCTATCTTTTAAATATTCTACATAATCATCATAACCAAGCTCAATTATTTCATCTATTGTAAATGTTTCAACAGAAGCTTTATTATAAATTCTAGGAGTTTTAATGATTATTTTAGGATAGTATATTTTAATGCCATCTAAATAAAGAGGCTCTTTTTTAATATCTCTTTGGATACTTAGTATAGTTTCAGGCTTGAGTTCTACTTTTTTCATATCATAAAAAACTAAAAGAAAAAGAAAAAAATCAGCTTTATCCATACTTCTCATAGAGCCTAAAAAACTTACATTGTTCGTATAAACATAACCTAAAATACGTACACTTTCTATAACTTCAACTATATTCGGATTTTCTTTATTTAAAGATTTGAAAGCACTTTCTATAAGAGGTTCAAATTTATTTGCTAAAGCTGAATTACTTTCTTTTATTGAAAGCAGAATTCTTTCTCGTTCATTTTTTTGAATATTACGCCTTTCAAAGTATTTTAATAAATCAACCTCAAAAGAGCTTTCAATAATTCCTTTTTTAAATTTTTCAAAGTGTTCCCTACATTCTACTAAAAATTCATTAAGTCCTTTAAGTTGAATAGTTTTGAAAATTTCTCTATTTGCAGAAACCATACTGTAGCCTCTTTTTGAAACTTTTTCTTGAATAGGCATTTCTTCAAATTTGTGATTTTTTATAATTAACATAACATCTCTTAATTCTGGTAAGTCCATATCAGTTTTTTCCTTATACACTATAATTTATTACATAAGTAAAAATATTATTTTTGAATAATTAGCCTATATAAATTATAGCATATTTCTTAAATTCAAGCAACACATTTAAAAAAAATTTATTGCATTTTTAGAATAAATAAGCTATAATATACGAATGAAGATAATAATCTCAGAATCAAAGACGATGAAACTAAAAGAGCATGGCGAAACTAATACCCCTATTTTTTATGATAAATCTCAAATAATAAAAGAGTATTTAAAAAATATGACTCTGAAAGATTTACAAAAATTATGGAAAACTAATGATAACCTTACAAAATTAAACTATGATAGACTTCACGCTGAAGAACACGAACTTACCCCATCTCTATTAGCATATGAGGGGCTACAATTTCAATATATGAACGCGAATAACTTTAAAAAAGATGAATGGGAATACCTAGATAAACACTTAATAATAATTTCTGGATTTTATGGCATTCTTAAACCCACAGACGGCGTAACTTATCATCGATTAGAACTGCAATCGAAAATATCAATCAAAGATAAGAAAAATCTTTATGAATATTGGAGAGAAGATATAGAAAGCCTATTAAAAGGAAATATTATATTAAACCTAGCATCAAACGAATATAGCAAAATTATTAAAAACTTGCCTATGATAAACTGCACATTTAGTGTTAAAGAAAACGATAAAATTAAAACAAAAGCTACAGATGCCAAAATGCTCAGAGGAATGATGATTAATTTTATCGCGAAAAATAAAATTAAAGAAGTAGAAAGAATTAAAGATTTTAGATCTCTAAGTTATTCATTTAGTGAAGAACTTTCTTCTGAAAATAATTATATATTTATTAAAAATTAATGGTGCCTTTAATCTGCTCAGCACATATAATAAACCATGAAAATATTTATAGATGCAGGACATGGTGGAACACTCTTAACACAATTTTAAATTAGTAATAAACATCCAAAATAACTATAAAATAATATTGAATTACCCTGTATTTACAGGACTTTTTGTTTACCAAAGTTGGCTTTAATTTAGATATTTGACTGAAACTAAATATTGTGGTAAAATAGATGTAGAATAAATTTATTTTATAGTAAAAAACTATAGATAAAAAATTTATATAATGATGGAGGATTAATAGTATAACAATAGACGGATATTATGACGGTGAAAATGTGATAATGATTCAAAAACCATACATACAAAAAAATTAACGCTTAAAAATAACTTTTCTTGATGAAATAATTCAAGAAAGTGATGAGCTTAAAGAAAAATTAGATTTGGTTGATAGTTTATCGGGATTATTAAACGATTGTACAACTAGCGAAAAAATATATTTGATGAAGTATTATCAAATAGAGTAGATTTTAAAAGAGAGGTTAATTTTAATGAATAAAATTTACTCTTTGGATACAAACATAATATCATATTTTTTAAAAGGTTCTCATGGTATATTTGACAAAATAAAAAACATTCTATTGCAAGGAAGTAATATAAACATTAACCCTATAACATATTATGAAATAAAGAGAGATTTATTAGCTATAAACAATCAAAATATGTTGAATAAATTTGAATTGTTTTACGGCAAATTTGACCTTAAAAGTATTGAAGATGCTGATATTTTGTTTGCTTCAAATTTTATCAAATATAACTATATTTTAGTAATAAATAATATTAAACATTTTAAAAATATCGAAACCTTAAATTATGAAGATTGGGTAGATAGGTAAAAGTTTATAATGATAAATGAAATTAAATTTGATGATTATCGTAAGTTTTATCATTTAAAAGTTAGATATTTTGAATTATTTAAGAAAGATAATATTAGCAAAAATGAGGAAGAAGTTACAATCGCTCAAGTTAATATTAAATTCGCTATCGAAGATATAAATAAACTAATAAAAAAATATAACCTCAAGGAGTTTAAAGTTGGGGACTTGTACGAACTTATTGTTAAATCATATATTTTAATGGGTGCATTCGATTTAATAACAAAAAGGTTAGAGATTTTCAAAAATAAAAATGACTATAATGAATTATATGGTACTGAAGGAAACCCAGAAAGAGATGCTATAGATTATTTTAGAGCTATTAGAAGTCTTATAACCGAACACCCATTAGAAACTACTAGCAAAAGCTTTGATAGATTTGGCTTCAAAAAGGGTATTTTACTTGAAGATATTATGGACAAAAATTCTATAACTTTTTCATCTTATGATTATAAAGATTCAGATTTTTATTAAGAATATTTCAAATTTCTGAGATATCAAAAAAAGATAAGCAAGAAAAATTACAAAAAGAATTAAATAAATTAGAATTACTGAAACAACAATTAAAAAATGAAAACAAGGCAAAAGAAATCGAATATTTAAAAGAATACGAACAAGAGTTATTAAATGAAAAAGATAGCAATGCAAAAGGGGAAAATTTCAAAATACCACTTTATATTAATAAAGATATAATATCTGTAGTAAAAATAATTGTTTCAAAATTGGATTTTTTAAATGATGAACTAAAAAATAGAATAAATCAAAAAGAAGAGATTCTTAAAAATAAAGTTATAGAACTACCGCTAGAAATAAATGCTGATTATCAAAATAGTCTAAAAGAAGTAGTTTTAGAACGTTACTCAAATGAAATTTCAGACAATTATTGGAATTTGCAAGTTTTTTTTGATTTCATAAATTGGAATAGCAATTTTAATGATTATCGTGATAAAAAAGTTTTAGATATAAAAAAAATGGTAAAGAAAAAAAATAAAAGAATATGCTCAAACTGTTCAAAATATAACTTCTTATAACAATGATGATATAGAATCGCTAGAAAGCTACCAGCTAGCTTTCGGTATAAAGCATAATAATATACCAGATAGTTATGCTCATGAAAAAATAACAAGTTATTTATCAGAAAATGAACATAGTTTTTATATAGAATGGTGCAAATTTGATTTTAATTTAAAAGAAGAACGCAATAAAATTTTAGACATGTATGATTATTTTGCATCTTCAAGTAACATTACTAACACAGATTGGGGAATTATTCAGTTAATGAAAATTAATGATAAAATAATGAGATACTTTGAAATTGATTTTAATCGAAAGCCTAAAGATTTGTATTATCAATATTTAGTTGCTATTTATTTGATTGATAAAAAAGAAAAAAATATTAACTAGACATAAACTTTATTCATGGTGGAATACTCTTAACACAATTTTAAATTAGTAATAAACATCCAAGAAAAGTATTAAAAGCATTAAAAAGACCTGTATTTTAAAAGGCTTTTTAGTTAACAAAGTACGACACTTAAAATATTTAACTGAATATAGATATTATGATAGAATAGATATAGAATAAATTATTTTATAGTAGAAAGATATGGATAAAAAATTAGATTGAGATGCAAGTGATGTTGTAATTTATGAAAATTCAATATAACAAAAAGCTAAATCTCTTATGAATTTTGGAATAAAAGAAAAAGATGCTTTGCATTTAGCTTGTGCTATTTTTGCTAAATCAGATTACTTTATAACTACAGATAAAAAGCTATTAAATAAAAATGTTGGAGAAATTAATATAATAAACCCTATTGATTTTTTAAGGAGGCACTACAATGAGAACTGATACATTGATACATGAAAAAGGAATAAGAGCATTATCAGATAAATTAGGGCTTGTAGAAGCAGAACATTTTATTTCTCTTATTAATACGCGAAAAATTTGATTACACAAAATGGCAAGAAAATTTATATAGAAATATAACATTAGAAGAGTTAGTTTAGAAAGATGGTGAGTTTTGGAAAGACACTCGCCAATGAAACTAAATTTCAGTATAGCAATAATAATATAATTATTATCAAAATATATATATTATTTTAATATATTGTAAATAGTTGTTTCCTTAGCTTTTTTAAGTTCAACCTCTGCCTTAGCTTCCATAACCATTGCCCTTTCTCTCAATTATACCATCTCTCTATTATGTGCCCTTTGCCTTAGCTTTTCATCTTGGCTTATCTCTTTTAATATTGATACTGCTTTACTTACCGTTTCATTTTTTTGTGCTAACATCTCAAAGTCGCTCCTTTCCTCAGATTTTATAAATTTTAGCCAGTTACATAACATTGTACCATCATCTATATCGGGCAGTTTTTTAATTCTAATGTGTGTATCTCGGTTGACTTTGAAAATGTATGCCCTGTTTTTTCGCTATGATAGTTAAATGTATCGTGGTAATCTTCATGTGTTTCTATTAAGTTATAGCCTGTTATTACTACTACTACTACTACCTTTTTAAGCTTATAATTATCACCTTTAAATTTTTGCTTTGTTACTGTTTTTGATATGCCATATACAATCCTATCTTCCATGGATGGGTCTTTGTCTAACTGTATTTCAACATTAATTATCTCGCCATTTGTTTCAACTCTCACATCAATAATTTCTGTTTTATCATTTTCTTTTTCAAATTTTGTACTTGAGTCAAGGATAGTTATACTTATCTTAGTTTCACTAGTAGACAAAGAAATACGCTAGGAAATTTAGAAACTTTAGAAACTCCTCAGCCATTAGTAATAAATAGTTCTACAGCGGTTTCTAATGAAGACGGCACTTATACAGTAGAAGTATTAACTTCATCTAATGAAAATATAGCAGGCACCGAAATAACTATTCCAAGAGATACATTAATCGGTTTAACTTTTAACGTAACACCTAGTTATGATTATGAAGAATATATGGGCACTTCGTGAGTTTTAATATGGTCATAGAAGTAGAACATAGCCTATTAATAGATAGTTTCCAATAACGACACTTAGACAGACCCTTATACAACAAGTGCTACAAGCAATATAAGCTTGTAGCACTTGTTTTTATTTTTACCAAAAATAAAAACAGACTTTGGGTGGTTGGTTGAGTGTCTGATGAGCAGAAAAATTGCTAAAAAATATAATGTAATCAAAATTTAATATTACACATAAAAGGGAGTTGATTTTATTGAATGAAAACTATCAGAACTACAAAGACAACAGTAATATCAGATTTGTATTTCTATGTGTGTAACACAAAAGTATTTATACCTAGGAAAAAATTTAAACAGCTTGAGAAAGAACATATAAA
>JGI24697J35500_11274907_pt1 | contig 12750 bp, 8 predicted proteins | sample TergutMp193P1_FD_35500 | JGI IMG/M metagenome (IMG submission 35500) | reverse complement strand
GGCTGCCGCCGCAAATCACGCGTCGGAAGAATCATTCCTGTCGCTTTTGGGCACGGAAGCTGAACGGCTGTCACGGTTCGTTGATACAAGGGAGCCGCTTGGCATCAGAGACGCGGTTCCACTGGCGCAAAACCTGATGACAGAACTTTTGCAGTCGTCGGGAATAGCCAACATGTCAGCCGCGTTCGGCGCCGTGAACAACATTTCGAGTACGGTTTCCACGGCCGTAAGGCGCGGCATGGGGGGCGTTTCAACATGGGATGCCGCTCTTGTAAAATCAGCGGCGGCAGAACTCGCCAGAACAACAAACGCCGAAACCGCGGCAGCCGAAGCGAAAAAACTCGCCTACTCTGCCCGCGCTAACGCCAACGAAATAATCAACAGCCTTTCCGCTAACGTGCAGTCCGCCAATCAAAACTTCCGGAAAAGCATGGACGACACGTTTATCACGAACGGACTCTGGAGAAGCAGCGGAAACAATTACGTCAAAGACATAACAAAAGGTTCCACGCTTTTCGATCCGCTAATCACGGAAACGGTAACCATTAAAGGTTACGCAAACTATATTATGGAACCCGTGTCAATACAGACAAACCTGGACGAGAATTTCCTGTCAACATTGGACGCCTATACAATACAAGCGCTGATACAAAACGTTTTGAATGAAGTGAGCGCCTACAGGGACGAAATTTTCGGAGGGGAAACAGAGGAACCGATAGACGTAGGAAAACAGGGAAAATCCGAAGGGAAGCGCACCCAGTCCCCAGGCAAATTCGGCGCACATATCGGATACAATCCCGACACAAAATCCGACATTAAGGAATTAACAAGGAACTCAATATTTTACGACGAGGGCGCCGGGGAACTGGGCCGCCTGTTAGCCGATTTCACCTATTGGGACGCAATCGACAGTAAGGGAAAAGCGGAACAGGCCCTGCCCGCCTACGACAAGCGGATGTGGGACGACACGGGCAGCTCTTTCAAAGCGCCCACGATTCGTTCGGTAGTGCAGATCGCGGGCGCGGTAGCTGCCGCCGCCTTCACGGGCGGAACAAGCCTCCTCGCGGTAGGAACGGCGGTCCTCCTGAATTCCGCAAGCGACATTATATTCGGAACCCTTGACGCGGCCCTCGGGTACAAATCGTGGGAAGAAGCGGGTTTTGAAATGGGGAAATCGTTATTGACGAACACCGCGACCAGTGTAATCGGCGCGGGCTTTAACGGTTTTAAAATTGCCGGAGATACCGCTTTTAAGGGGCTTACAAACATTGCCATGAACGCCGCTAACAGCCCGGCAGGGAAAGTGTTAATCCAGACCGCGATGACAGGGGCGCAGACAGCCGTAACCTCTTTGACAACCAGCGCCATAAGCGGAATTACCTACAATAGGGAAGACGGCTGGGGTTATAACGCGGATATATTTAAAGAAGGCGCAAAAAATATACTCAGCGGCACAGTATCGTCAATGGCAAACACATTAACTACAGGAACCTTGCAGTTAATAAACAGCGGCCTTGGCATAGAAAAACTGAAAGGCTTTAACTTTTTAAACAAGGACGATCTTGGAAAATTCAACAGCCTTGCGGGTTCCCTTGCTGGGCAAGCCGTAAACTACGCGTTCGGAAAAGACGTTACCTTAAACCTGTTTAACCTCAGCATGTTTCAAAATGAAAAGCTCAGCGGCGGCATACTCGAACTTCATCTAGGGCGCGGCGGCGCGGCAATGAACTTTGGAACAGGCGGCGCGAACATAAGCATTGACAATTTAATCGCCGCCGCCAGAGGCGCGCAGGTCTGGAATGTTAACACCCAAATTGGTAAGTATGTAGACGGCAGCGATTTTGATTCGGCAATCGCTCTGCGCGCCCAATACGGCTACGGGGACGATAGACAAAAAAGCCTGCTTTGGGATATACTCAAAGGAAAGGCGGAAATACGCACCGATAGCAACGGTGATTTTCTCGCCGAAACCACAATCGACGGCGGAAAGCGGGTAATAAATTTGTCAGATTATCAATCAAACATGAGCGAAGAAGATCAGATGCGACTCGCGGCGATTCTTGGGCATGAGGCTTACAGGGACGGCTATAAGACCGGAGAAATAGATGCTTCCGGAAATGTAGTAACACCAGAAAGAAGTTTTATCGAATTAAAGGAAGCATCTATTGCAAGAATAGCAATGGGAGAACGTATCAATCAAGAAAACGAGTGGTTTTTTGACAAAAACATGGATTTTAATTTTGAGAAACTTTTACTGGACATGGCAAAAACGTCCGGAGATTATTCTTTGTTTGACTACTATTTACAAAACGCATATAACAATGACGCAGATTATTATTGGCCAGAAGTAATTACGAACGGCAACCATCAGAATGAAAATCAATACAGAGGAATACGGCTTTTTAACGCACAAACAAGAACAGAAGTAAATAAGATAAACGACCAAAGACTTAAAGACGCTTTTGAAAGATACAAAGCTACCCTCTCAGCAGAAGAAAAGAAAAATCCAAACCTTTGGGAAAATTTTTTAAATAACGAAACCCTTCAAAATAGACATGGATTCAGAGAGTTGATGTTTGAGTCTATATATATGGTGGGTTGTAGGTTTATGTCTACCAAGTATGCATTGGAAACTATTACAGGAAGAAATTTTGACACACTTTGGCTCAATAACTACATATTAGAAAATGATCTTTATTCTGGATTATCCGATCTCTCCAATGAGAATATGGCCGATATTATGACTCGTCTCACAGATGGGGAATTTACAGTTACTGTATTTGATTCTCTTCAAAGACCAAGTTTGGCATTGTTAGAGGAATTAACGAGGGCGCAAGATATGTACCTTGCATGTCTACTTGTAGGAAGTGCATCTGGTGGGCCACATTTTGTTATGCTTTCCGAAATAAATTTTTCTTATGATTATTATCAAAGAAGGGCAGGAATAATCAATGTTAATGCCGCAAATCCGTGGAATGGGACAACTTATACCGGAAAGCAAAGTTATAGGCCGGATCAAATTCTTCGTTGGGATATTTTTAGAGTTACACCTAACAACACATCAGGCACTACAACTCCACCTAATCCTACAAGTGTTATACAGCGAATTGTAGAAGATTTTAGGAATCAATGAGAGGATAAAATATGGAAAAATATTTTTCTTTGCCTTGTTATTTATTTTATCCCTATTGTTTCATAAAATTGTTAAGGCGGCTTATATGACTGTAAAACATTTCTTACTCATTCTCTTTCTTTCTATCCTATGCCTTGGCTGCATTAATAAAAAAACAGCCGAGAATGAAAACCAGCCAATCGAAAACACTGTGAGCGAAAATTCCAATGAATTGGAAATATCATCCTTTACTGGAAATTATGACTGGTTTACCGAGTATGACTGGTTTCTTGAAGATGGCAGATGGCTGGTAGATCCATCGTTTTCTTCGGCTGATAGAATCGATTGGATTGGTCCAAAAACCCCGCTGGTTGTTTTTCAAAAATTCGTAATTCCTTCCAACAGTATTTTATACCAAGTGCGGTTGAGAAATGAGTTATTTTATTTCACGTATCAGACAGAAGAAAAAGATAAACTTTATTCAATTGGTTCGGCACATGGTACTGGTGTCCTTGATCTGGAATATGGAGAAAATTTTTCTTATATTTCAATGAAAAGAAACAGTGTTCCTTATGGGAGACAGAATAGAGTTGGACAACAAATTGACCCTGAACATCCACTCGTCGGTATTTGGGGAAGACTACCCAACTTACAAGAATATCGCTTGATTTATCTTTCTGATTGTTTATTTTATATGGAAATCGACAGAGAAATTCCCGGTTGGGCTGTGCGTGAAGGAACCTATTTATTAAAGCAGACAGGCGACAGAATATTTGAGTCAATATCATCATTTCCTGATGGTCGCATAAGGATAGAAATCAAAAACAGTCAACTTTTATTATTAACACCGTTATTCTCATTGCCTGAGGAAGATGGTATAGTTGCTCCATTACTTATATATGGAGCTCCCCCAATACATGAAAATGATCTCTACTAGAGGAATGTAAACAATGGCTTAAATTGTTACAATGAACATTTACAATAGGGTAAGCCTCCCTTACCCTATTGTTTTTATAAAACAGCCAACATGTCAGCCACGTTTAGTCCCAGTCTCCGGGCAAATTCGGCGCGCATATCGGATACAATCCCGACACAAAATCCGACATTAAGGACTTAAAAAGACAATCTATATTTTACGACGAGGGCGCCGGGGAACTGGGCCGCCTGTTAGCCGATTTTACCTATTGGGACGTAATCGACAAGAAGGGAAAAGCGGAACAGGCCCTGCCCGCCTACGACAAGCGGATGTGGGACGACACGGGCAGCTCTTTCAAAGCGCCCACGATTCGTTCAGTAGGGCAAATCGCGTGTACGGTAGTTTCCGCCGTACTAATGGCTACAGGCGTAGGCGCATTTGCGATACCGTTAATAAATTCCGCAAGCGATATTATTTTCGGAACCCTTGACGCAGCCCTTGGATATAAAACATGGGAAGAAGCAGGTTTTGAAATGGGTAAATCTTTGTTGATAAACACCGCGAGTAGTTTAATCGGCGCGGGAACAAATTTTTTGTCATCAACTATTAAAACATCCAGCTCAGTTGGAAAGGCAGTGCTGCAGGGAACGACATCAGCTTTGGGAAGTTACACTACAAGCGTCGCGAGCAGTTACATTAACGCGTATGATTTTAAGACTGGCGAAATGGACTGGGAAACCGCGAACTCAAGCTGGTACAGCGCTAAAACCATAGCCACAATGGTCTCAGCGGGAGTATCATCGGGATTGGGGAGTTATCTAAGCAATCCAAATGTTCTTTCTGCCTCACAGCAAAAATTTTTTGGAGGAGCCATTAACCTCGCGACGGCAGGCGGCGCGGAACTGGCGAAGTACGGAGTATATACCGCGTATAATCTTGGAGCGGGCATGAAACTCGGCGGCAGTTTCAAGAAAGCCTATGACGACATGGGCGGACTAACAATAAACATATTGAATATGGGATCGATATTTGATATGATAGCAGGCGGTATTGCGCGGAATAACGACGATGGGCAGCTGGCAAACAGCGCCTCAGGCGTAAAACTTGTGGGGGATTTGAGAAAAGCGTTCGACATTTTCGGTTTATTTGAAGTGAATTTTGGAAGCGGCGGGATAACAAGCCGTATCGGAACAGGAGGCATTGATGTCGGAGGAGCGTTTTATGACCTTGCCAAGCGGGGCATTGATTACTCAAAACTGCAAAACATGGAAGACGGACGAAAACGGAATATAGCGATGGATGCCTATATAAACGGGGACTGGACGGCGGAGAACACGTCAATGCGCATAGCAAGCGGCCTGGACGATCTCGAATTGTATTCGGATTACGGCAACATCGGGTACACAAGATTGAAAAGCAGCGGAAAAGGCCGGGTTATATCAATACAGGACAGCGGGAATGACGCAGTCAACGCAGTCTATTTACAGCATGAGGCGTACAGGAACGGCATTACAAACGGCGACAACAGCATGGAAACAAGACTGGCTGCATGGGCGCACACAGAAATGTTAAAAAAGATGGATCTTAGCTGGGAAGAATTATCGCAAAATCAAAATCTGGTGAGTGATTTGATCGCTTACAACATGGGTATGAATTTCTTCAATGCCTATGTTGACGGTAATTATGATTCGAGCGCGGATTATTGGAAGCTTACCAGAGAAGGAAATCTGGAATATGACGGTTTTGCTACGTTAAGAGACGCGGACGGCAAAATTATTAGAGCATACACAGAAATGGGGTTAAGCAGCGATAATTCTATTGAAGGTGCACTTTTATGGCTATTAAATATTGATCCAAATGATTCTGCTAGCGTCGGGGCAGTTCGTATAATGATGGCTAACTCAGGTTTAAGCCATTCTTTTGGTCTTAATTCTGATAATTGGTTTTGGAAAGGTGAACATATTGCAATTACAACAACTGATGGTTATTACCCAACACTAGGAATGGTCAACCTGACTGATGCTAACATGAGAGAAACAATAACAATGGATGCCATTGCAGAATTATTTACATTTATCGGTGCATCTGGGAACAGAACCAATGAATCCATAAATAGAATATATGGATCCTCTGTTGGCTTTCTAAATTATGCTGATACTGGAGGAAAAACCGATATCGCAAATTCAATCCTTCTGAACTACTACACATTATCTCAACTAACAATGATACATGAAAACCAGCTGTGGCTAAGAGAATCTATAGAAAATAGTGTAAACATCAATGGTATGATATCAGGAAATTATACGCGGACTAGTGAATTTAACAAAATGTATAATAATATTCCACTATCATCTTCACCAATAACTGGTGCGAAATTTTTTTCTGAGTTACACACAGGTTTTGATTATATGACAGATGGATCAGAAATATATGCTCCGGGAGGTAACTGGCAGTTATATATGAAAGATGGGCATAAAGCATATTATCAATTATATGGAAGCGATCTAAGAATGCGTATTCAACATTTAGATGATAGTTTCATTTCCAGTCTTGTAATTGGTACAATTTACAGCGGCACAGAAAAAATAGCTGATTATCCTACATCATCTAATGGAGCTGGTTCTGATATACACGTTCATATTGATTTTACAAGATTGCTACCATATAACGGTCAATATGTAAGACAATTTGTAAATCCAGAAACATTAAGACCCGCTAACAGATTGGAATATGAATATGCGTATAAAGATGCTCAAAAACTTAATTTTCCTAATTATCCTATGAATTTCTACCGATTTTAGTTGCTTGCGATAACAATTTGGCAGGGGATTTTATTCTCTGCCAAATTTAATATTTTTTATATATTATAAGGAGTATATAATGAAGGGATCATTTTTTATGATGGCTGTTTTCCCCAGTAAAAGGAATCAACATGGTTACGGGTATTTTAACATAATAACCGAACAAGAGGATATTGATATTTCGATGAATCTTTTATATAATATAATAATATGAGGAATAAATCTAATTGAAATATATTTTATTCATGCTAATATTAATTACTCTACCGTCTTGCAACAACAAAAATTCACAGATACAAACCAATTCGAATTTTATCAAAGAATTTGATAAAACAGACGAAAATATAACAACTACTTATAATATTGAAGAAGATGTTAAAGAACGCATAGAAAAAGAAGAAGAAACTGAGATAATAAACTTTGCTGATTATATAAAGCTTACAAATTGTACAATTACAAATGATTATTTTGTTCCAAATATGCTAAATAGAATTATGGGCATAAATGATGATGAGCCTCCTAGTGATCAACCTGTTAAAAATAACAGTATACGTTTTATATGGGGCGGCTTTCAAATTGTACTAAAAAATGACACCCCTTTAAATGAAGACATTATTATTACCGTCAAAAACAGCAAATATGAATTCAACAAAATAATAAATTTAATACCTATTAATAATAATTTATTCGATAATTATTCTGACAATAACGTTTGTCTGGGATTTTATGGTAATGTGCTTTTTGAAAACAAATTCTGGCTTTCTGGTGGTGTTCCTTGGGAATTCACCGTAAAATCAAATGAAAATATTTTACTAAGCGGAGAATTACCGTCATATATATCAGGTTCAATAATTTTTGATGAACTGGATGAAACGCCTTTTATTGTAAACAATTTAAGAAACGTTAATTTACATAAGGAATATACATATAGATTCATGAGAGCATATACGGAAATTATTATTATTTATCATCATAGATTCGATTCTAATCGTGGATATGGAATATATAGACCTATTTTTTATATATTACCAAATAAAAATGAAACCGGGGAATGTATCAATATTGGCATAAGCTGGAACGATGAAAGCGTAAAGGGAGACTATCATTTCGGTTTTTACAAAATTGATGAATTGCCTACTGAAGAGAAAATGTATGCTGTGATGGATTTTGTCCGGGTAAGATAATTATTTTAAAATTATCCCCCTTTGCTTTCTCATAAAATCATGATATACTTCCACTCATGGACATAAAGACAAAAAAGGCTTTTAAATTATTAATCAGCATATTAATCGGATTTGCCCTTAGCGCCGCGTCTTTATTAACCTCAGTTTTGCTTCTTTTTTCCACTCAAAAAGATAAATTGTTCCCGTTATTGTGCGTATCCTTTGTATCAATAATAGTTTTTCTGATTTTATGGAATAAAAAAGACTCAAAGTTTGTCTATTTGATATTATCAATTCCCGTTATATGCATAATAGCAGGAATCGCTGTTATCCATTACCAGCAGCGCGTCGATTTAATTCCCACTGTCCGTGAACAGAACTTTCCCCTGGATTATTATGAACCTTTTACAAGAGATAATTTACTGGCACAACTTGATGAAGAATCCCTTTTTAAAATAACCGGCAGTCCGCCCGTTCTTGACGGAGCAACCGCTCTTTACCCGCTTTATGCTTCATTTGTACAGGCAGTCTATCCCGAAGGCGATTACGCTGTTTACAAAGGGCCGGTATTTTGCAGTAAAACCGCCGGGGCTTATGAAAAGCTTTTTGAAGGCAAGGCGGACATAATATTTTGCGCGGAACCGTCGGATGCGCAATTGGAACATTTTATTGACAATAATATAAAATTAGCGCTTGTTCCTATAGGCAGAGAGGCTTTTGTTTTTTTCGTTAACAAAACAAATCCGGTAAATAATTTAACCATAGAAGATATTCAGGGAATATATTCCGGCAGAATAAAAAACTGGAAAGAATTAAACGGCGTTAATCAAAGGATACGGGCCTTTCAAAGACCGAAAGATTCAGGAAGTCAGACTATACTTGAAAAAGTAATGGGCGACACTCCCATTGCAAAACCCCGCAGAGAAAATGTATCTGGCGGCATGATGGGTATAATAAACGAAGTCGCGGCTTACAGAAATTTTTCCAACGCGATAGGTTATTCATTTTTATACTTTTCTACGGAAATGGTAAAAAACGATCAAATAAAACTGCTGTCCGTTAACGGCATTTTTCCCTCAAGAGAAACAATACAAAATGAAAGCTACCCACTATATGAAAATTTCTACGCAATATATATCGACGCAGACGAAAAAAACGAAAACATAGAACCGTTTATAAATTGGATTTTATCGGAACAGGGACAGGAATTAGTCCAAAGGACGGGTTATATTCCTCTTCAATAACCAAGGCATTATCTTCGTAATGCAAATATATCAGCGGCCGTTCTTCCAAAGTTTGTCTTTATATTTTGATCAGCGCCCCTTTCAATAAGGGTTTCCCGTGGCCCGGCAGGATAAGAAGCGCAAGAAAAATGCAGAACTGTCCACCCTGCTTTATTCTGTTGATTTACATTAATATCGGCATCAAGTAATAATATACCAATGGTTGCCTGTCTTCTCTGTATACCATTTGCATCATTATAAAAGGGCATATCTGAAATATAATTTATTTTAGCAATTGTTTCATTTTCAATAACCGGATTAAGCCAATCAATGCTTGGACCAAATGATGTTATACAATAAAACAATGCTGTTTGATTATTATCGTCAAGTACATTTACATCAAAATTTGTATCAAGCAAATAATTTACTAAATCCAAGTTGTTGCGCATAGCAGCAATATGTAAAATAGAATTTCCTAAAGTGTCAGCTTTATCTGTAAGATTTATATTAAAAAAATTTATCATTTTCTGGTAATTTTCTGGCTGAACAAGAGCAAGAAGATATGGTGAATTTAATTTGCCATTTGCCATATCATTAACTTTTTGCATTCGTTGATCAAATGGAATTTCTGCATCATTTAAAATTGAATAAAAAAAACGAGCGTTATTATTAATATCAATATAACCTGAATCAATAAAATGCTTTGCCACATCAAAATGACGGCGCGCCATTGCTCTTTGAAATGCTGTTTGGGGATTTTGAGCACCCTGTGATAAAAGATATTCAACGATTTCTAAATTTCCCAGTTCGGAGGCTCTTTCCAACGGTGTATTTCCATAAGCGCCTTTATTAATGTCTACACCAGCTTCAACAAGTTGTTTGATTTTAATCAGATTTCCATCTAATACAGCTTGATAAAGCGGCGGTCTTGAAGAGCCGAAACTCAAGCAGGACATATACAGTCCTATCAAGCCAAATAAAAATAAAAAATGGCTAAATCTTTTCATTTAAAAAACTCCCAATCCTTCAAAAAAATTTATTTAATTCATTTATCATAATTTTATTATACAATGTCAAGTTATTTCAAATTTCCCATGACTACCTTCATCTTGAAAATAAAAGTGCTTACATATGAAAGCGACTTTCCCAAAGAGAGTAAAAATATAAACTATGATAATTTTGACGTTTATTTACGTTAACCTGCGAAAAGACAAAAAAGGCGGCAGTCAACGCCGCCGCCCTTCCTCTAAATTCGCTCTCCGCCGCTTTCTGCTTGCGCTCGCTGTGACTGGCCGTTAGCAGCAACGGATAACTTAAAACCAAATCCGTTGCCATCTATTCCTGCCCGCTAAGCGGACAGGCGCGTAAACAGACCGTTATGCGTAAAACCTGTTTAAAAAACTGTAACACGGAACATTGTTACAGCCGCCTAATTAAAATCTCCAGCCGAAGGCCAGTGTAAGACGAGGACCGCCTACAAATATAAATTGTTCAAGATACCAGAACGCAAGATCCATTGCCTCAAATCCTTCCACTTCTCCTCCAAATTCTTTCGCAACTTCTTTATTTAATGCTGTTCCAAGGGTATCGCCAAGACCGATTGCGAAATCGTACCCCAATGAGGGTTCAAAGGTAAATCCTCCTACTCTGCCAAAATTTATTCTCCATCCAAGTCTTAAGCCGAGTTTCAAATATCCTCTTGATGCAGTGAATGAAATGTTTTCTTGTTCCTGTATTCCTGTAGTACTGTCTTTGACGCCAAGATCACCAGAGAAAGTCGCTGATAAAGTTCCGAACCCCAACATTCCGCCCAAAAAGAAAGTTTCCCCGGACGGGTAATAGCGGACATGGGCTTCCACAGAAATGGTATCCAGATTTATACCAAGTGAAGTGTTAACTGTAGCGCCAGACTCTTCAAAACTGTCCGCATACCCAAAACCAACACCCAAGTAGGCAAATCTGCCTGCTATGGCTAAATTTTCGAGTATTTGCCGTTCATACTGAGCCCCAATGCCGAAACCGGTAGAACTTAAGCCCTCTCCTCCTCCTAACAGTTCTCCCACGCCGCCGAAAGCTAAACCGACAATAAGTGGTCCTATATCAACAACTATTGTATTCTTTGGCTTTGATGCAAAATCTGATCCAACAGCTGATGCAAAATCTGAGTCAAAATCGGATTCAACATCTGTTTGCGCGAAAACTCCTCCCGATACGATTGTTACGAGAATCAACATTATTAAACATTTTTTTGCCATTTTTTTCTCCTTATACTTTGGCAACAAAGTATTTTAATGTGTCATGCTATAATAAATTCCTCTTTTATGGGTGTTCCGTACGGCGTACCGTTCCCATAAATTTTCGGACTTTATGTCGCATAACGTTTTATATAAAACTCCCAATTCTTTAGAAGAGTTTGCTTTTTATTGTATATTGTTTTTATTTTTACGTCAATATTTTTCATTTTAAATAAAAAAACCATGATAATATGCAGTTTGTTAATTTATTTCTTACTTATGTAAATAATCCTCACATTATGAGCAGAAATGTAAACTATGTTATACATCGTTGTTTAGTAAGGGCTTGAACTGCGAAAAAATATAAAAAAGGCGGCAGTCAACGCCGCCGCCTCTCCTCTAAATCCGCTCTCCGCTACACCGTCTTCCCAATAACCGCTTCGTAATTTTTCAACAGCGTACCATCCTCGCTCATTATAAAATCGCGGCTGGCTTTTATGCGCGAAGGCATTTTCGCGATGAAGATTTCCGCTACCTTCTGCTTGCGTTCGCTGTGGTTGCCGTCGCGCAGTAGCAGATAACTTAAAACCAAATCTGTTGCCATTTCCACCAGCCTGCGCGAATGATAGGTTAGGAATTGTTCGTGTCCTTTGTACGCCTTTGTGAACTCAAGCGTCTCGTCAAAAACTTTTCGCGCTTCGCGGACTTTCGCTAACAGGTCGGACCCATACGAATAGGAAATTTTGTCGTACTCATCAAGGATCGACTGCGCGACGCCGGATGTTACCGGACCAATCGCGGCGACTACCTGAAGCTGAGTGGTTCCTTCGTAAATGTTTGTGATTCTCGCGTCGCGGTAGTGGCGCTCAACGTTAAACTCTCTCATGTAGCCGGTTCCGCCGTGAATCTGAATTGCGTCGTAGGAAACTTTGTTCGCCATTTCGGTGTTATACGCTTTCGCAAGCGGAGTAAAAAGTCCGGCGAGTTTCGCGTACTTCTTTTTTTCTTCTATTATCTCGCCTTTTTCATCGGGGTGCGCCTCGGAGTAATCTTCCAGCACTTCTTTCAGGTCAACAAAACGCGCGGTTTCATAGAGGAGACTGCGCCCTGCCTCGACCGCGACTTTCATCTCGGTGAGCATTTCAAAAACGGGGGGCAGATCGCGCACAGGAGCGCCGAACTGGATTCGCTTCGCGGCGTAAAGGTCTGCCTCGCGGTAAGCGGCTTCGGCAATTCCTACACCCTGCGCGGCTACGCCGAGACGCGCATTGTTCATCAGCCAGAGGGTGTATTTGGTAAGG
>JGI24697J35500_11274908_pt1 | contig 12763 bp, 8 predicted proteins | sample TergutMp193P1_FD_35500 | JGI IMG/M metagenome (IMG submission 35500) | reverse complement strand
CTCTCTCTCTCTCTCTCTCTCTCTCTCTCTCTCTCTCTAACTTCAGTCTCTGCTCCGAGATTCTCAAACCAACCACCCCTTCCCATCACAGCAAAGCACTCTCTTGCTCCCTCTATCTCTGTCTAACTCCGCTAGCAAAACAACCCTTTTTAGGACCCCCAGCAAGAGGAACTACATTCAACAAGCCATGCCTACCAAATCTGCCAACTAACCAATGGCAGACCAGGCTGACCAGCAGAGACCTGTATAAAAAAGGCAACATTTCCAAGCTGTGATTCATTCCACGCTCACATCAAGAAGAAAACACATCAAGAATAGTCAGCTCGGAGACATCAAGAAGAAATAGCCAGACCCGACACTTCAAGAGAGGGATACCAGCTTGATACGCCAAGGAGTAATTTGCCTGTACTTCAAAGGAGTAATTTGTCTGTACATCAAAAGGAGCAATATTGTCAGTGACCCTTCAGAAAGGAGTAATGTTGTTGACACTAGCATAACTGAGGCACCTACGGAGTGGACCGGGTGCTCGCTGTCTGGCCGGAGACCTCCTCGCTACGCACTTTGTGGCCGACTGACAGCCGACCAGACACCTCTTCTCTGCACAACATCTCTGTTCTGCACCGCAGCCATCACTGCTGGGAAAACCCAGCAGCAGATCCAAAAACTAAATCACGGCAATTAAGCCGCAAATCTTACAATGCCAGTCTGTACAACTTGAGACCACAATAAATATTGTTATGTGTGTTACACTGTGATTGTCACTGTGAACAGTCCCACGGTATCCCACAAATTTAATCTGTCTTGCTGTGCCTGGTAACCATGACAAGAAGGTGTAGAAATCACAGAGGTAAAGGCATCACTCATTCTAGACTAGGGTACTAGATAGAGCTGAGTGGTCAGCTTCATGCTTCAACTACTTCACCAACAGTAAGATACCAGATGGGCTCCAGAGTTAGTCTGCACATACTGATAAAGATATAAATATCTGTCCCTACTGAGAACTAAACTAAACTGTTCTGCTAATAGCCTGTCACTAAATACTGCTCCTTTAATGCAACCAGTACAACAAATTATAAATGCAGTTCATACACACATTTTAATTTTCCATCACTTCAAAAACACAAAAATTACATAGTAATTTATGTCAATGTCCACTGACATCAGTAAGAACTGTCAGACTCCAGATCGTGATAATCTGGTAAGTGTGGTAAATTAATCATGTTCATGATAAAAGTTCAAAAAAGATACCTTTCAGTGTGGAGTTAATTTACACTGCTGCAAGATGGAACACTGCAACTGAAGGATTGTAACTGTTTGCATTGATAATGGTATCATAATAAATACACCTTGCACTGCACCTTTCTATGTCTATGTAGTTAGTAGCAGTATCCATCACACATGCTTAGTACTTGCTTCAAAATTACGTAAGATGAACACATGCAAGCTTTTATACTTTCACAGCAGTACAGTTGAGGTCAGCATTCTTCTCGGATGTGGCACTGTGTCACTGGGTAATTGGTTCCTGACATCCTGATATGATGTAAAGGTCTCATCTTCAAGAGTCAAAATACCAAGACAGAGAAGACTATTATATTATCTCAAAATTTTGTAACTAATAACCCAGTGACACAGTCTCACATCCCAGAAGAATGGAGATCTGAACATGAACACAAATTAACAAGCAAAATACTCACTTTAACTTGTTTGATTCATGAGTGAGATCCCATCCCCATACAACAAAATGATTGTTAAGGCATTGAAGAACAGACTCAAAGCCTAATAACTGAGTGCAAAACACATTTGTGAGGACACTGCCATCATGGTGCAGGTACACCGCAAGAAGCCGTCTCTGCAAGAAGCCAGAAATCAGGAATTGGAGGATATATTTATATCTGTAATCATGTGACTGAATAAGCAGAGGACCATGGATACAAATAAATAAATAAATAAATAAATAAACAAGTGCCACATTAACTAGAGACAGCAGATCACTTATAATCAACAATTCTTCCTGTGCATTTATTAATTTTATTTTGGAAAAATTCATCCAAATATTTACATTCACCTATACCAAAGAATGATTCAGAATGATATTATAAATGACACATTTTACTCTGAGAGTTAATTTAGGTGTACAATGTGTCTGACCAGCATTTGCAGGCAAACTATAAGACAACTTGCCATCACATAGCACAGACTGACATTACATTTTAAACATCAGCAATAAAATATGTCTAAAGTTGTGAATGTAAACTAGAAGTATTAATTCATAACATCCCAAAAATATAACAGTAATTTGAAAATAACATTTTACTCACATCCTTAGCTGGTTTCAAACATGCTTCTTTAACAGCTTCATCCAAAGACCCAGGAAAAAACTCTGGGTGACATTCTCCATAACGGTTCGTAAACTGATCTGCGAAGTGAATACACCCAGCCGTTTCATCTTCCACATTATTTGGAACTGCAAAAAGAAGAAAGGAAAAATATCTTGGAATTAGGACACATTCCAGTATAAGTTGTATTTCTACGGAATACTTCAATACTGGCTACGAGCATCAGTAAATGTTGAAAGTTTGTGAAGTGAAAGCAGATGGTACTGGCCACACCTGAGATACTATCCTGGCATTTGTTTGGAAACCACAAAAAAAACCTCATCTTCCCAAATGAAGCCAGGTGTGCTACTATTTCAGCCAGATCAGTCAGTCACATGTGACATAAATCACAGAGAAAGTGCACAAAATATCCCAAAAAAGCAGTTATTTATAATTATTTTTGACTCTATACATACAAAGAGGCTATATCTTGTTATGTCAGAACTAACATATTCACTTCAATTCACTTAGTCAAACCTCTTCTACCAGTTGGTGTAGAGGGTTTACACACAGCTTTCAATCTCTCACAGTCCTGAGCTATAGCTAAAGTATCGAACTGACATATTTTTCACAATACATTTCTTGCTAAAGCTCTTTACATGGTTACTGTAGTGAGGCTTACCACACTGCAGTGTGATAATAACAGCATTCAATTCCAAATTCATGTCACATATGCAAATCACTGGAAGTGTCTCCCAACGATGACAAGGCCTCAACTATATGGAGTGCATATTAATGTTTCATGCCTTCAGTGCCAAAGTAATTACAGCTTTGGACAAACAGGTGAATAGCTCCTATCTTCACATTCAGCCATATGCCACTTTCGGCTAACTTTAAAAAAACCAAGAAACTTTTAAATGTATGTTTTTAACTTAGTACTGTTTCACAATTCTGAATATTCTACATGTGATGGAAACTTAATCTCTGCACTCTAATAATTCCCCAATTTTCACTTTCATTTAGCTACAACAACATACTTAGTGGTTGCATCCTCTTTGTTTCAACATCGACAAATATGTCATCCTCTGTGAATGTCTCTGAAGCATCTTCAAATTCTTCTACAGAACTATTGTCACTATCTGCCAAATCCACTATAAACTGGAAGAAAATAACATGCAAAGTTACTTCAAGAGACAGGCAGGGAAAAATCTAAATAGTACACTACATGTACCTGTATTAAAACTTTATGTACTAATCTTCAATAATGTATGTCCCTGCTTCTATGCAAAGTATGTAGACAAGAATAACTTAACTTTTTAAGTACAGTTTTATCTACGTAACAAAAAACATCTTGTGGCCTAGTCTGATGCAATACAAACTACACAGGCAGGGAACTTTACGTTTTTTGAACCGCACATCGTGATATACATATGTAAGAAGAACCAACAAGATGCACATGGGCATTCTGTTGGATCTTCTTACATATCATGATGTACGGTTCAGAAAATGTAAAGTTTGCTAAGGTCCAACAGGCAAAGCAAATATATCAAAAAAGTGTACATCTGGTTGGTTCTTCTTACATATTTTTACCACAATGTACGGAACAAAAAACATAAAGTTTACACAGGTAGGACTAAACGTACTTATAACAGGAACAAAAAGTCAATTGAATCACTAAACTTTAGTCAGTGGTGGTGTAGCTAGGTTTTTCAAAATGGGCAAGCAATCACACTGCTGCCCTTCACAGAAATGATGAACTTTAAAAAAATCACATTTATTTAATTTCCTTTGTCTTAATATTTTAAAATCTGCTGAGTGCTAACCATCAATTTGCTCCTATTTAAAACCGTCATTTTGCTGCCTTCTGGACTCTGCTGCCCAGGATGCACCACTCATCTCACCCTAGCTATGCCTCTGTCAGAACATCATGTCCCAGTGCAATATAAATTAAATGTATGTACAACAAGAAACAAAATGTTTGGGTAACCAATACTTTCATATCTTCAGGGCAGCAATAAACATACTGATCACTGATCCAAAGAAAGTTATGTAATTTAATTTGTGAGGGTGGGTGACACAAATACACACTTAGAAAAATGTCATTATTTTTGAGAATTTACACCATCAACTGGTGCTATCTATTCTCAGTACATAACAGGCACTGAATATACACTGTCAGTAGATAAATGATGTGCATACTTAAAGAGATGTTACTTTTTCAGAGGTGGGGGTGGGGGAGTAGCTGTCAATTTGCAAAGTTTCTCGAATTGCAGCAACATGTTATTCAGCAACAACCAACATGTACCAACCTTCTTGTTATCCTTTGAGGATTGTGCGGAGAAAGGCGCTCTCTTAATAGTAAACTCATGAACAGGGTATCTAATTCCTGAACATGCAAGAGTTGTTCTATCACTCTTCAGCTGTGATGGCCAGCCAGTCCACACTTGATGTCGCACAGGGATGTCAGTGAGTGTATAAACATCTGTTTTAACCTCCAGCACAGTTTTAGAACCAAGAAACTTCAAACTGTACTTCTTTTGATGTGATTCATCATGAACATTTAAAGTATAGGACTGTGTTAATCTATCTGCTATGTTTGAGCTGAAATGCATTGAAAAGTGATATCAAAATCAAATATAAAACTGTAGTTATTTGTATGCTGTAGTGACCAAATTAAAAAAAAAAAGATAAGTCACTTTACTCAAGACACAACACAAATCATGCTAAATGACTGTGCAACTTCACCTGTTAAGTACAGTCCAGAATCATATAATCAACTCATTGTGCAATAGGTATGTAACTCGGCAACAGAAAGCAAACGTTCACTACATGTACCAGTCTGTCATTGGATATAATTCTATGCCACTTCAAGCCACTTCACTCCCATTCTCCAAGATCAGTGTATTCAGTACTTAAGCGACCAAGTTCTGTTTATTTCAAACATTTTTTCATCTCATATATTTCACAAGGTATTTTTGGCAAGGGTGGAAAAGGCAAAGCTTTTTAAATACAATTGTAAAGCCCATCTCCATTATTTTATAGCCCACTGAAAGCATATTGTAAGAACAAAATGTGTGTTACAATGATGTATTCATTGTATTAAAGGTTAAACCATTTCTTCACAATCTCTTTCAACCCCTGTGGTGTTATACATGATTGGATGGATACAGACAGACAGATGGTTTTCATATACTGTTAGGATATTTTGGTCTACAGTATTTACTAATTTGCTCAGTAGTTGGACAAATAGGGTCAGTATTCAAAAATGCATTTAATTCCATGTGTGAAGTGGTAATTTGTGTTCTCCAGTTCAGTAATGAATTCAATCTGTACACATACAACAAAGTTTAATCAAGACTTTAAGTATCAAATTTTGTGAAACTGTGTTCATGAAGTGCACAGTATACATACACACAAACAAGGCTGAAGTAAGACTGACTGTCCATCATCTTGGGTTTTTAATATCACAATATTTTGAAAGGTGTGTCTCTTTATGTCTTGAGGTGGGAAATAAGAGGAGAATCCTCAACTACTGGCCCATTAGAAAGAACTGGTCTCTATCACTGGATCAGTATACCTGCTTGTCCACACACACATGTTGGGCAATATATGAAGAGAATTTCACAGTCGGATATTGAGACATTTATTAAACTTGGTACAATTTGCTGCAAAAACCGTCCACATGGTTCTTGAAAGAGAAACCGAGCACTTTCATAATAACAAAATCACTCAGCCTGCCTACCTGCAACCATTTTTAAACTGAGCGGATATCAAGTGGCTGGACAATCACTGGAGCTTGGGCAGCACATATAATGGCAAACATTTAACAGCTGTTGATGATACTAATTGTCTTCTCAGAATCAGTGAGTCTGATATAACTACTGCAAAGAAAATGCACTGAGCTACTCTGTGCCTTTCCTGTATGAGGATATGAGACCAGAAATAACCCCCGTAATGAGAAAAAAAGCAAGGAATGCTGTGCCACACGAAAGCATTAAGCTGGTGTAACTTTTATTTAATTTTAGTGAAAATGTGTACAATGGACATACATAGGGTCTTTCTTAACTGCATCATTGAGCATGTCAGCTTTATCACAAAGCAAGCCAGTACCTGCTGGGACACCCCATGACAACTGCTGGGCTCAGAACAGGGATAAAAGAAACACTCCCATACCTGTGTACCAATTTTAGGGAAAAATAACACGGTTTATTTTAGTCCAACTCTTACCTCAATACCTTGAATAGTTTAACCACAATGATAGTTGAAAAATATGGATCATTTTGGTACCCAGAAAACATGTGCACACAAGTGGGTCTAACAGAGCAGAAAAGAGTATTTATTCACTTCCTTATGCAAAATTTGAATAAATATAATACATTTCATAATAATTAACACCATTAATAAACAAAATAAAGAATTACTTAGCTGAAGAAAAAAGTGAATATTCATCTAATTAATGGAAAGAATTTGAAGATTTAATAATAAACACACTTATTTTTGAAATATATAGGAATCTACAGGGAAATATTTGCCGCTTGAGATGACTTAAAACTTCTAACAATTTCTCAAAATGTTCTAAAAAGTGTGCATGTAAGAAACATTTGTACAAATAAAACAGTTGTAAAGAACTTATTAAGTGCCACTATAACCCACTTGAATTCCACAAGATTTTACTAGTATTCATAAAAAAAGTGACGCTGTATGTACAGAGCATCAAAATCTGACAAAGGGGATAAAGAAAATCAAACTCTATTAAGGTCAGTAACAAGCCATTTCAATGAATCACAGAAATAAAAAATGATGATGCCTTAGACAATTTTGTGGAGGCATACCACATTAATTTTTATCTGAATTTGCACTGTTACTTATGCAAAAAGTAACAAATGCGTCTAGATATTTTTGTTGAATTAACCTACAATGGCCAAAGTGTGTAGAGGCTAAAATGTTACAAACTGGAGAAGACCATGAAGACATAGAATAAGCTCCTAGTGTGGATTGCATGAGGTGCCAAACATGTCTCCAAAATCATACATGTCCAAAATCACTGTGCTGTGGTACTACAGCCCAACATATGCCTCAACCTCCTCAACAATACTCTTCCACTTGTTTGTAACTAGTTCTTTATCCTTTCATCTACCAATTCCAATACACTGTCAGTCTCATTTGATAACCTCTAACCTTCATTCTGTTGTAACTGGCAGACATCACTGTCTGTCTGTCATGTTACATGTTGGAGGCAATTTCAATGAACGTAAAAAACTTTCATACTTTACTTTAAAAAATGTACATTAGCATAAAACCTGATAACAATAAAAAGTTTATTTATATGGTACAGTGGAAATTACACCCATATTTAGGAGAAACAAGTTTCAATTTACAGGCAAGAACAGACAATTCTGACTGAGCTAGCCAAGATTTTACACTTTCTTGCAAAAACTTTCCACAACACAGACCATCCCCGACTTACACAATAGTAATGTGCCAGAAGATGTGGTGCATGTAGAAACCGAGTTCACAGCTAATCAACTACACACATGTATACAACAGAGTTCAGCAGAAATCCAATACACTGGAACCTGACTGGCCACAGTATGACCACCCTACTACCTGTGTTTTCATCCAACAGTATTCTTCCGCTACCTTTTCTTATTGCACTTTCATTCCCGCAAGGAAAAATTGACCTTATGTTTAAAAAGTGCTATTTTTTCAACTTTTCACCTATGACAAATGCGTAAGACTGGAATTCTGTAACCCAAAATTGTGTAATTCAGGGAGTGTCTCTAAAATGAGGCCATGACTGAAACTTACTAGGTCCTGCACATTACTGTTGAAACACTGCTCATGGTCATTCAACAACTTCCATTCAGAGTAAGATCTCCTCTGCTGCTGATGTGTGACACTACAATTGCAACAGAAACCTGTAACTGACACTAACCTAACTTACCTTGTCTCCATTATCAACCTATAACTTAATCATATGTCTCATTCATAATTGCAGTATATACACATCTGAAATCTACAGCTTCATCAGTAATGGCATCTGTTCCTACAACAATTCTTCTGTGGTAATACAACCCAGGGCAACCCTTGACTCCTTCATACGTTCCTATTCAGTGTAGTTTCCTTTCACCCACCAGTTCCAAGATTTAACATATCTCATTCATTGCTGCACAACCACAATGTACTTCGCATCCCTACTCCTCTGACAATTTCTGAGATGGAAAAAGTTAATATTCTGCTCAGTATGTATCACATGCTCTGAACATGTGTCCCAACCACCTCACCCTTCCAGCTTCTACTACCTGAATTATATCACTCATTATACAACCGATATAATACAGAAATGTTTCTGATTTATCACACCCAATTTTCATTCATGGCACCATAAATTGTCAGCAGCTGTCCTGTTAAATATATTTGAATCAACTCTGGTTAATTCCCAACATTTACTGCCATATGTGAGAATACACTGCAGAAGTGCTTCCTACATTCTGCATTTGGTGTTAATGCCAAAAAAAGTAACAGCATTTTTAATTAAATCAGTGGCTATACTGCTGTTGGTACTAATGAGCCCATGCACTTGAAGTCTGTTACTTTCTTAAAATTACAGTTAGTGACCCCACAGATTATTTGTAGGTTTAGTTGCAATTTCCATGTACTTTAATTTCATAATTATTTGTGCTTGATTTCTGGTTTTTCAAAATACTTTATTCACTGCCCTCCCTGACATCCCTATAAGGTCAGTGCCATCTGCACAGGCTACAATGAGTTAATTTAAGTAATCAGCACTGTTTCCTTCAATCCTGAATGGATTTTTACAGTGCAATATAAGCAAACAAACAGCACGCATGCCACAGCATCATCATCTCTATCATTTCCTTGCAAAACAGTTTGCATGTTTTACAGAACAGTTTCTTTCTACATTTCACACACATTAATATGGTAGACTTTGTAGGTTAATTAATTCTCAGATTTACACTGACATATATTGTTTTTCTCTCTGTTTATAATATCACAGGCAACTGCATTGTATATGAAGAGGTGAAATATGCTGACACTGTACTCCCACGTCTTTCCCGCTATCTGTATTACAGCCTGTATTTGATACACACTAGACTCTACAGAAATCCACACTGGTTTGTACCAGTTTTTTTCCACATATGGTAATAAGCACACACATAAAATAGTTGAAACAATTATGTTGGCTGAGTTGGCAATACAATGCCTTGATTATTTCTGCATTCTGACTCCTGTCCTATGTATTAGGCATAAACAATTTTTCTGTGGTTCATGCTATTAATGATTTTATGTATTTTACAAGACATGTTCAGAAAGCAAGGTTCCCTGAAATGTAACCTTTGTGTTGATCAAGCATTTTATTCTTCACAGATAGCATTTGTAGTAGTAGCGGTGCCAAGCAACAGATGGTGCAGGAATCAATCAGATGCCATTCATGGGATAACCTGAGTAACTTGATGTGCAATGGCAATGACAAAGGAACCTTGGTCCCATGAGAAAGTTCCCAATATGATTCAATATAAGTGGGTGAAACATGTCCCAAACAAAATTAACTGCCAATTTATGATGAGAGTGCAGTGTGTCAGATAACGATGCTGACAGATTGAAAATGGCTGGACTCCCATGATGAAAAGCACACTGGTTAACCTAGCACATCAAGCTGTGAATGGAGCACAAGTGGAAGAAATGGCAGGTCACAATTCAAGATATATCTGTGTCACTGAAGTTGGCTGTCTGTGAACAGCTGTGCATGAAGGAGCTCAATTTCTACCATGGCAGAATTTTCCAACTCATGCCAAGATGGGAAAAATGCATCAGTGTGCTCAGGGATTATGTTTAAAAATAATGATACTTGAAACAGAATGAGCTACACTGAGGTCATAATGGCTTCTTTATTTAAGTTTTATTATGTAGGCAACCTTATTTACCATCCTTCACACCTTTAATTTTGCTTTTATCTCTTAGAATGTAGGACTTCAGTATCAATCTTCACGAACAGATGGACGGACCTTCCAGGTATCTAGGGTAGCATCCTCCTGCACCTTATGAGGTTAATTCCCTTCCTCTGTTCTCCTAGGCATTTCCCTACATTGTTAATTCCATCTACATAACAACTCCCTTTTATCACTAATCCATTCCCACCTGCATTTCTTCAGGTTTCTGTCCTAGCTTTAAACTCTTTAATGCAAGTCATTAACTCAAAACCAACTTTTACACATCTGCATCAAGCATGAAAAATTTTGATTTCTATACCCACTCATGACACATACTTCAAAATTTGTGTAAATTACTTTCTTACTCTTTCACCATAATATATCTACAACTTAGTAATCTAAACCACCAACACCGCATTGAATGAGTGAGTTGAAATGTGCATGCATGCACACACATACACACACACACAAAAGATTTGCTTCCCATGGCTCTTGACACAGAATAAGCTCATGGTGAGGAAATGGCATAAAGTGTTGAACGTATCAGTGATACTATCTGCTCCCACTACCACCTGTCATATTATCCAAACAGCGTTAATTTAAGCACTGCAATGCAAGGAACTCATTCGGACCTACGTTCAGTGCCTATCAGGGAAGCAATTATTTTAGGGCTTACATAAATAAGCTAAAATTAAGATTTGTTAATCCCACCGATCAAAATGATGAAAACATCCTGTACAACGAAGTACTAAACAACACCTTTATACCACTAAAGACTACAAATATGTCAGGATTACAAATGAGAAAGAAGTGAGCGTCATTATACAGAAGACAAGATTATCCACAGAACAGAGTTATTTTCAAGAAGCTTAAATTACATTCAGGCAAAAAACAAGGAATGGTACATGATCAGTGAAATCCAAGGTTCTCATAATAGCAACTATGAAGACTGCTTTCTTTTGGGATGTGATGCCATGTAACTTCATAAGTAGGTGTCTGTGATGCTATGTAGCATCCCAAGCAAAAGCAATCATCAGTTAAGTGGTAATTTGGTATTAACATTATGGGGAAGCTAATATAATTCAAAATGTTTACATGGCGATTTACATCTTAATGTAACAGGATCTCAAATACAGTGGTATTATGAAGTGTTATGCAGATTCAAGAATCACATCTTTTACTCACTTGGAATATTACTGTCAAAAACAGAAACACCCTGTATGTGTACTAATATTCTACACTTACTCTTCTGTAGACAGTTCACCATCCTCCATGTCTGGTATTGTAAGAAAAAGTATGTTCTCTCTAGGTAAGTTAAGATTTGCTAATGTTGTAAAGTCTGAATTTGGATATTGTTTCCATCCTTCAAGACCTTGCTGACATGTAGGAATTCCCAGCTGAGCTGTCAATAAGGTTTTCAAATCACCTAAAACATAAAAAAAAAAAAAAGGCAGCTTATACAGAAATATTTAAGATACCACTCACACATTAAATTAAGTATATACTAACCTACTGTCCCAGTATCAGGCAACTGCAGCTGTATCACTTTTTCTCCGAAGTGGATGTGAAACTGTAGGAGCCTTGTACTGCTCTCTGATTGTGAAGTGGATGGGAGAGGAATTACATCAGCACTAACACTTATAGGTAACTGGAAAGGCAATGGGCAATCTGAACCAATACATGAAACAACAGTTACATCTGGGCTTGATTTTACAGGACTGGATGGATCTTGTTTTGTCTCTTCTATCATTTCAACATCCACATCCATCTCAGAAGGCAATGTCTGTGTCTCCTGTGGCATTACACAGTTAATGGCAGTCTGAAAAGGCAGGAATGTGTTAATATATCTTTAATGTAGGTTAAAAAACTGAATACACTAATTTTCCTACAATGAAGAAACATGCGGAACAGCACACATATCATTCAGCACATCCAAACTATGTACTCAATCATGTTCTTTGAACCTTCCTACTATGACCTCGTAACTTTCAATTCCACTGACTATTAGTCAGTTCACATCTATCACCAAATGAGAGGAACACACTTCCCAGTTCTTTTACATCAGATGTGTCAAAGAGGGGCATAACTGTGAAAATTATTTTAGTTACAAACTATGCTGTGTTAAATTACTACACTTAATGTGAAACTATTCAAAATGCAGGTGTTGGTATCTCTAGAGACAGTCTGTGGACTGCTTTGGGATGAGGATGAGGAGTGAAAAAAGGAAAAGCTGCACTCATTTCAATTTCCCCAACTATCTTACCAGAAGATCCCAATTTGATTCTTCCAAGTGAAAAATTGCTTCTCCAACATCCTCTATGCCTGTGCAAGCCTGTTGGGGAAACCAATTAATACATCAAAAGAAAAATTCTTAGTTGCCACATACAATTATTTTTCAAGAGTCGAGAATATATATTATGGCTTAACCTACAATTGGTCGATAATTCACAACCACTGTAACAGACTTTCTGCAACTTATTCCATCACCAGCATCTG
>JGI24697J35500_11274909_pt1 | contig 12945 bp, 13 predicted proteins | sample TergutMp193P1_FD_35500 | JGI IMG/M metagenome (IMG submission 35500) | reverse complement strand
TAGAAGAGTTAGAAAAAGCTTTGAATTTAGAAAATTTAACACGTATAGAAGCTTTTGATATTAGCAACATTCAAGGCACAGATTCTGTAGGCTCTATGGTAGTCTTTGAAGAGGGAAGACCAAAAAATAATGATTATCGAAAATTTAAAATACAAGGTGTTGTCGGTGCTAATGATTATGCTTCTATTGCTGAAGTTTTATATAGAAGATTTGAAAGGTATTTAAAAGAAGATGAAAGCTTTATAACCTTGCCAAATATTATTTTAATCGACGGTGGAAAAGGCCACGTAAACATTGCAGAGGAAGTTTTAAAAGATTTAAATTTAAATATACCTATAGCCGGTATGGTGAAAGATGAAAACCACAAAACGAGAGGTTTAATTTATAATAATGAAGAAATAAGCTTAGGAAGAAGCGAAGCCTTTAAACTTTTAACTAGAATTCAAGATGAAGTGCATCGTTTTGCTATTGAATACCACAGAAAGCTTAAAAAGACTACAACTCTTAAATCCGTATTAGATGGTATTGCAGGCATAGGACCAACGAGGAAAACAGAGCTTTTTAAAAAATTTGGCTCTATAGAAAATATAAAAAAGGCAAGCTTGGAAGAGCTCTTAGAAACTAAGGGAATGAATAAAAAAACAGCAGAAGCTGTTTATAATTATTTTAGATAGATTTTTTAATGTTTATCTTTTCAAACTTGATTTTGAAAATCAAAATGTTTTTAAACAAAAAAAGTTATTTTGTATTTAAATTATTGACATTAATTTAAATACATGATATAATATTTATATCCAACTATCCCTATAGTTGGTGTAACATGGAGAGCTAATAAATATAAATATCTAGTTTCTACTTTTTTATAAAATGCATTCTTCTCAATTAATAGCTTTAAATAATAAAGTTTGAAAAGGGGAAATAAAAATGAGTATAAGTAAAAAATTAGGTATTTCAGCAGTTGTTTTGGTATTGTCTGGTACAATATTTTTAGGAACGTTCAATTTAAATGCTTCAGAAGTAGATTATAGTAATTTTGTTGAAGCTCAAATAGTTTCTGAAAATAGTATAGAGGCTGAAAAGTTTCCAGAGGGTTGGGTTTCTTTTAATTTAAATGGTGGTGAATACGAGCAGGGGCAAACATCAAGATTAACAGTAGATAGAAGATTTGCTTTAACTGTAGGAAGATGGACAACTATTGGTTCAGAAAATAATCTATTTACTAGAGAGATTTTTATAGAAAACAGGTTTGGAAATCCAGGTAACATAAAGATAGAAGTTAGAGATGGTAATAATAATCTTATAGCATTTAACCATGATGTGCCAACAAACCGTGGCATTCGTGTAACTGTTCCACATAATGCTGGTAGGTATTCAGTGCAAGTACAACCAGTTTCAGTTAGTGGTAATTATCAAATAACAGTTTCTAGACCTTAGATAAAATATTTTATTGATAGTTTGTATTTTCTACTTTTGCTATGATGTTTATATTTATTGCTTACATAAGATTAGTCTAAAAAGGAGAGATTTTGAGAAAAATTAATTATAAAATTATTGAATATTTTAAAGAAGATATAAACCGATATAAAGGGATGTCTTTTAAAGAAATAGTTGTTGCTTTTATATTGTCTTTTAAAGAAATTACTTTTAAAAGTATAATTAGAGGCACTGTGTTGTTTTATTTAATAAGATTTATATTTAGATTTATTTTTTTATCTGAAAACCCTTAATAAAAAATAATTAGATTTTTAATTTTAGAATTTCACTAAAATTTATTGACATAAATTTAGAAATCTGCTATACTATATATAACCATTTACTCTTACTAATTGGTGGGACATACTTATGGCTTTTTGTAAGAGAATTTGTCATAAGAAAATAAAGTTTAACATAGGAGGTTTTTTTAATGAAGAAATTCAAGAAACAAAAATCAAAGTTAGCTGCAATTGTATTTTTAGCTTCTATAATGGCATTCACGCCAATGGCAACAGTATCTGCCGAATTTAATAGTAGAGATTTAGTGTTTGCAGAGCAACAAAATGAACTTGAACTTGAACTCATAACTCCCTTTAATTCTTCTATTAGTTTTAATCAATTTTTAACGAACAATAGTTGGATTGCTTTTCATCTTGTTCCGGCACAATATAGAATTAGTCATATTAGCGGTTCTGTTGTCTATACTGGCATTGTAACTAGAGTTACTACACCAACACGAGTTAATATTTTAGGCTCTGGCACTGGACCTACTTGGGGGGCAACTTTCAGAGGAAACTTAACTAGCATAGGTCATTTTTCAGCCGACTTAGAAGATTTAAGCTTTTTAGATAATAAAACTTTCATTTTGAATGAATATTTAGAGCAAGCTTTAGAAAGTTCGCAAAATGGTATTATAGACGTCGCTTTATTCAAAGAAGCTTTAGAGTTAGGTAACAATAAAAGCTATGAAAATACAAACTCATCTATTCCTGTAGATGGTGCTGTATCAAGTATTGGTTGAATAGTTGAAGAAAATTAATTCAAAAATTACAGTATTTTTACAATTTCAATATATTTTTATAGAAGAAATTTTATAAAAATAGCAGGGATTTTACTTTTCTCCGATATTCAAGTATAGCCAGTTTTAGTTAGTGGAAAAATTATAAAATAACAATTTTAAAATTTAAAAAAATAGCAAAGGAGGAGAAGCCCTTGCTATTTTTTATTTTCTATTTTATTTTCTATCTTCGTTAGAATTTAAGTACATATTTTCAACTTTGATTAAAGTTTCTTTTAAGCTGTCAATAGCTTCTGCCATAGCACTTATCATTTCAGCGTGTGTGTTTTTATAAACAGACATATTTAGCACCCCCTTAAATTTTTCATTAGTTTTAAAAGTTTTTTAGCGACTTACAAAAATAGTATACCATACAATCTTTTTCCTGTCAACCAATGTAAAAAGGCGCTTTTGATAAAAAATGTATTGTAAAATACAAGGAATTTTTGCTTTTGTGAAGAAATTTTTTGTGTTTTTTCTTAGAAATGGCTTGCAAAATGGCTTTTTATATGATATACTTATTTTCATAATTAATATTTTTCAGAAAATAAAACACTTTGCTAATAGAGAAAGTAGAAGAAAAATATTATAAAAAAATTTTTCAAATTGCTCTTCGGTTAAATGCTATTCAAAAAAGTATATGTAAAAACTATATTTATTGATTATCTTACCCCCAAGGTTTAAGCCGAAGAGCGAAATGAAAAAGAAAGGAGGAAGGCAAAAAATGAGCAACATTATTAAAATAAACCCTGCTAGTTGGTTAGTTGGCTTTGGAAGAGACTAATTTTTATGGATAGCAAAAAAATATGCACATGAAGTGTAAGAGGGGAGGGAAAAGAATAAATGCTACAAACCAACATTAAAATAAACCCTGCTAGTTGGTTATGGTAGGGATTAGTTTAAATGAAAGATGAACTTTTTAATGAGTTTTTTTCTTTAGGTGGAAATCATAAAAGCTTACCTAAGGTTAGAGCTTTTCAAAATAAGCTATCCAAATATATTGAAAAGCTTGAAAAAGAAGACTTGCAACTAATACATCTTTTAATAATGTCTCAAATAGAATTAGAAGCCCTTAATGATAGGAATTTTGATAAAATTTCAGAAACTGCAAAGCCAATTATAGAAAAGCTTACATATAAATCTATAAGCAAATGGAATTTGTATGATATAAGGCTTACTCAGTATGCCGTAGGCTATACTTTTAATTTTGAAGAAGCAGAGATATTATTTAGCCAAGCTTTTGCAGCTTTAAATAAATATTTAAAGCACGAGCTTTATGTTAAGATTAAACTTGCTATTCATATGAATATTTTAATTAGGCTTTTAAGGGCATATTTTTTTGAGATAGATATTAGGTCTCACATTTCAAGGTTTCAAAAGCTAGAAAAGCTTTTTATAGAAAATGTAAGCTCTGCATTAGCAATTTGTGAAAGTTCAGCAGAAGAATTTAAAATTTACGAAACTGCTATACTCATTAGAAAGCACATTTTTGAAAGAGAATTTGAAGAAATAGACCCTCTCTTAGAAGAGTTGAAAGATATGAATAGAGATATTTATAAAGCTGTGAAAGATGAAGTTAAATTTTATTTTTCCAGTGCAGGCTCTTCAATTACTAAAAACCAATTTGCTATTTTAGTAGGCTCAAATGTACGGCAGCTTAGGGAATTAAAAGGCATTTCCTTAGAAGAAGTTGCATATGTTTTAGATTGTACTGTTAGCCATCTTAGTTCTTTAGAAAGTGGCGATAAAAGCTTTTATGGCTATCAACTTTTCAAAATAGCCCACAAGTTAGATGTCTCTATTGAAGAGATATACAAAGGAATAAAAGAACAAGATAAGTTAATGCTCGAAGAAGACCAAGAATTTGAAAAGTTAAAAGCAAAATCAAAAGGTCTTAAAAAAGAAGGCTTGCTTTTGCTTCAAGATTTTGCAGATAATTTGCATAAATTTAAAATACAATTCAAAAAAACTGGATATTGAAAATATCACACAAAAAATAATAATAATGTAATTTTTAAACGAACATATCTTTGTTTAGTTAATAGTGGTTAATATACCACTAAAATTTTTATACCCTCCTAAAAGTATAAAAAGAAGTTGAAAGTTTATCGGCTTTCAACTTTTTTTATTTTTTAAATCGGGGGTATCTCTAAAAACTCCTTTTGGTCGTCTTAAATTAACTTTAAAATGCCAATCAAATTAGAAGCTTTTAAAACTATAAACCCAATAGCACTGCCTGCTAGAGAGCTTAGCCCAAAAGGAACTACAAATAAAAATAGTGTAGCAGCTTCATTTCCGATTATAAACCTTGCCACAGGAAAAGCGACTATGGCACCTATTAGCCCTGTGCCTATTAGCTCGCCTATACTGCTTAAAAGTATTTTCCCACTAGTTTTATATAACACACCTGCAAGCAAAGCACCTATCATGCTTCCTGGGAATGCTAGCAAGCTGCCTGTTCCCATAATATTTCTTATTAAAGAAGTGCCAAAAGCCGCAAGCACAGCATAAAAGGGTCCTAAAATAACACCCGCAATAACATTTATCATATGTTGGAAAGGAAATATTCTGGCAATTCCAACAGGGAAGCTAAAAAATGAAAGAGCAACACCTATAGCAATTAGAAGTGCAGATAGTGTAATTTTTTTTAAATTTTTATTTTTAACGTCTGCTTTAAAAATCATCTAGTTTCCTCCTAAAATTAGCCCGGCTGGCAAGCTTTTTTTAAATTTTCAGCTGCTAATCTTTTATCTTCTTTTGCTAATATTGCAGATACTATAGCATAGCCTTGCACACCTATATTTTTAATTTCACTTATATTTAATTCATTTATACCACCTATAGCCACTATTGGAATTTTCACAGCCTCTTTAATCTCTTTAAGACCCTCTATTCCTATATGTATAGAATTTTCTTTCGTATTTGTTTTAAATACTGCCCCAACTCCTATATAGTCTGCCCCAGCTTTTTCAGCTTTTATAGCTTGGGATACAAAATTTGTTGAAATTCCTATTATTTTATTCCCCATTATTTTTCTAGCTTCTTTTATATCTAAATCGTCTTGCCCTAGGTGAACCCCGTCTGCTTCTACTGCATATGCTATGTCTACTCTATCGTTTATTATTAGGGGTGTATTATATTTTTTTGTTATCTCTCTTATTTTAACTGCTTTTTCATAAAACTTTCTTGAAGATTTATTTTTTTCACGAAGTTGAACTATTGTAACACCGCCTATAATAGCTTCTTCCACAGCTTTTTCTAAATCTTCGCAAATATTCTCATCTGTTACTAAATATAAACTATAATTCATACGAGCTCCTTTTTTGCAAAAGTTCATAATTTATATTGCTTATAGCGTCTTGAAATTTTACTTTAAAGCTTCCATTGCCAACACTCGTTTCTGCTGCTAGTTCACCGCATATGCCCATGCATAGCATAGCGGTTAAGCTTGCTTCAAAATAATCTTTTTCTATACTGCAAAAAGACGCTATAACAGAAGTTGCCATACAGCCTGTGCCTGTTATATTTGCCATTCTAGGGTGCCCATTTTTAATTTTTGCTGTTTTTTCTCCATTTGAAACTATATCTATTTCCCCTGTTATTACTATAGTAGAGCCTAGTTTTTCGCTTAAATTTTTCGCTATATCAGCCGCTTCATTTATATTTTTTAAATCTTCATTTGAAGCATCTACCCCGGTTGCTCCTTTGCTCATTCCTGCTATAAATTTTATCTCAGAAATATTGCCTCTTATAACTGCTAATTTTAAATTAGAAATTATTTTTTCTAAACATTCATTTCTATATGGGGAAACCCCCGCACCAACTGGGTCTAAAATTATTGGAATTCCTTTTTCATTTGCACTAATGCCTGCTGAAATCATTGAATCTATATCGTTTAATGTGCCAATATTTAATACGAGTGCTTTTGAAATTTTTGCTATTTCGGCTGCTTCTTTTATATTGTTTGCCATAATAGGGGAAGCCCCTATTCCTAATGTTATATTTGCTTGGTCGTTAATAGTTACAAAATTTGTTATATGATGGATTAGCGGTTTTTCTGTTCGCAATTTTGTTATTATATCTAACATATATTTTTGATCGCCTTTCTTTTTATAAGTTAGAGATTATTCTCTATATACTTTCTTGTTGAGATAGTTTTTACGTATATTTAAACTTCCAAAAATGGTCTATAGGTCCGTTTCCTTTGCCTAGCTTAGGGGCATTTTCTATAGCGCCTTGAATGTAGTCTTTTGCTTCTTTAACTGCTTCTGAAATTTTAAGCCCTTTTGCTAAATTTGCTGCAATTGCAGAAGAATATGTACAGCCTGTGCCATGCGTATGTTTGCTTTCTACTCTTTTTGAAGTATATTCATAGAAATTTTCACCGTCAAAAAGGATATCTATAGCGTCTCCTTTTAAGTGCCCGCCTTTCACAACTACAGCTTTAGCACCTAGTTTTCTTATTTCAATAGCTGCATTTTTCATTTCTTCTATAGTTTCAACTTTCATTCCTATTATTTTTTCAGCTTCTGGTAAGTTTGGAGTTAAAACGTCTGCCAAAGGCAAGATTTCTTTTATTAGCGTGTTTATTGCTTCTGGTGCCATTAATGCAGCACCATTTTTAGCATACATAACAGGGTCTATAACTATATTTCTAGGGTTATGCTCTTTTATTTTTTTTGCAATGCATATCATAGTCTCTATTTTAGAAAGCATTCCAATTTTTGTTGCATTTGGTTTTATATCTTCAAAAATATCATTTATTTGGGCTTCTATCGTTTTTTCGCTTATATCTTCAATAGCGGATACACGAAAAGTATTTTCCGCAACTACAGAAGTTATAACGCTCATACCGAAAGTGCCATGGGCAGAAAATGTTTTTAAATCTGCTTGAATTCCTGCCCCGCCGCTGCAATCAGAGCCAGCAATAGTTAAAATAGGTATCATTAAACATACACCTTCCTTTGTATTATATTATTATGATTGAGTAGCTTTAAAAACTTACTTAGGTTTTTTTAGAGCTATTCAATTTCGTATACAATGCAAGTAGTTTTTGAGTTTATTATATACCTTTATTTGCTGTTTGTCAATAATATTTTTCAACTACATGCGGTGCCCAGCTTCGATGGACTTTAATCGCGGCTGAATAGTTTTTAAAAAGATAAACTATCTCCGCGTTTGAACTCCGCCGACAGGCGGTGGCAAGCCTTTTTAAAAAATGACTAAGCTTTGTTATTTTAAAAAACCAACTTCGGCGGGTATATTAAAATTATCAATCTTTTTTTGACAAACATTAAAAAAAGCTGTATAATTATAGTGTTATGCTAAAATATAAATATTGAGGTTTTAGTTTTTATGATAATAACGACTGCAACAGGCTTAATTTTTAACGATGAAAAAGAGATTTTATTTATAAACCATAAAAAGTTTGGCAATTGGGTTCCGCCTGGTGGCAAAGTTGAAGCTAATGAATTTCCACATGAAGCTTGTTTGCGTGAAATTTTTGAAGAAACAGGCTTAAAAGTTAAGCTTATAGAAGATAAACACTGTTTAGATGAATATAGTGCACCGAGGCCCTTTGCTGTTACTTGTTGGGAAAGAGATAAAGTTAGATACATAGATTATTTATATATTTGCAAGTATACAGGCGGCGAAGTGAAGCTTGAAGAAAAAGAAGCCTATGGGTTTAAATGGGTTTCAGAAAAAGCTATTTCTAAAATAGATACTTTCAGTAATATTGCAAATAATATTAAATCGTTTTTTAAAAGTAGTGAAAATTGGTAGTTGTCTATTTTTAGGCTAACACTTGCAAGTTTTTTAAAAATATAATCTTTCAAAGGAGAAATTTATGTTAGAAAAAATTAAAAATGCAATACCTAAAGAGTTTAAAGGAGTTTTGCAAATAGTTAAAAATAACGAACTAATTTGGCAAGAAGCTTATGGCTATGCAGAGCTTTCTAATAAACGCCCAAATTTAGTTGATACAAAATTTGCTATTGCTTCTGGCACTAAAAGCTTTGTTGCATTTGGCATTATAAAGTTAATAGAGCAAGGTAAGCTTAGTTTTGAAACCAAACTTGGTGAGATACTTCAAATTGGTTATGAAGATATAACAGTGAAAGAATTACTAACACACACTTCAGGCATTCCAGATTATCTTGATGAAAAATTAGACACAAATTCTGTTTGGGATAGTTTCCCTCTTCATGTTTATAAAATTCGTAAAAATTCAGATGTGCTCCCCTATTTGCAAGGAAAAGAGTTGAAAAGCAAAGAGTTTATTTACAGTAATGCTGGCTATATTGTTCTAGGTGCTATTATTGAAAAATTAACCGGCATAGATTTTGATTGTTTCTTAAAGAGTGAACTTTTTGAGCCTTTAGAAATGGCAAACACAGATTATTTTGAACTTGATAGGTTACCTTCAAATTGTGCTAATGGATATTGGTTTGATGAAGAAAAAGGAGAGTATGTAAACGCATTTTATAATACGAGTGCAAAAGGCTTAGCAGATGGCAGTGGATTTACAACGGTTGATGATTTAAATAAGTTTTGGCAATTTATTATAAAAAATCATAAAGAAATGTTTGAAACGCATGCCATATCTAAAGAAGATGAAGATGGGGACAGGAATCTATATGGTTACGGTTTTTGGCTAGGCGAAGCAGAGGATGAAAAAGGAGCCGCTTATAAAGTTCCATATATGCAGGGTTATGAAAGCGGAACGAGTTTTATAAGCAGCTATGATTTTAAAAAGGGATTAAATGTTACTATTATAAGCAACTATACCGATGATATTTGGGAGCTTCATAGTAAACTTCGAGAGATTTTTTAATATTTTTTTGAAGCAGTAATATAACAAGCCATTGTGGCAGTATAATTAATTTATGAATGCTGCTTTATATTTAAGGCTCTCAAAAGACGACAAAAAAGATTTCGAAAAAGATGAATCCGAAAGTATAACAAACCAACGCAAATTTCTAGTGAAACATGCAAAAGAAAACAACATAAACATAGTAGAAATTTATGCAGACGACGGTTATAGTGGCACTAATTCAAATAGACCTGCTTTTCAAAAAATGATAAACGATATTGAAAAGAAAAAAATAGATACGATAATTGTTAAAGATTTGAGCAGACTTTTTAGAGATTATATTCAAACGGGTTACTATCTAGAAAAATTTTTCCCCGAAAAAGGTATACGTTTTATAGCAATTTTAGACGGTATAGACACAGTGAACGAACAAATAAACGATTTAACACCATTTAAAGCTTTAATGGTAGATTGGTACGCCAAAGATGTTTCAAGGAAGATAAAGCAAGTAAAGAGAGATAAAATAAAAAAAGGTGAGTTTATAGGACCTAAAGCCCCTTTTGGGTATAAAAAAGATGAGCAAAATAAAAATAAGCTTTTAATAGATGATGTTGAAAGTATTATCGTTAAAGATATTTTTAAAAGAGCTTTGGCGGGTGAAAGCACTAGGCAAATAGCTTTTTCACTAACAAAAGAAAGCATTAAAACACCCGGGCTTTCTTCTCACTGGTATGCAGAAACAGTTTCTAGCATACTTCAAAATGAAGTGTATATAGGAAATATGGTGCAAGGCAGAGTGAAAAAGCCTAGCTATAAATCTAAAAAAGTTGTAAAATTAAAAAAAGAAGATTGGATTATAGTTGAAAACACGCATGAGCCAATTATTGATAAAGAGACTTTTGAAAGAGTAGGTGAGTTTTTAAAAAAACGCCAAACTATAAAAACTAGAACACTTGAGTATCCTTTAAAAGGAATAGTCTTTTGTGTGGATTGCAAAAAAGCTATGGGTTTAGTTCCAAAAAAAAATATTTATTATTTGCGCTGTAGAACTTATGCTAAATATACAAAACTAGGGCTATGTACACCGCATTCTATAAGAGCTGATTTTGTTTTAGAAGCTGCAAAGAATGCGGTCGTTAATTTTTTTAAAGAAAATATTACAGAAGAAGAACTTTTGCCATTTGCAATAGTCCGTATGGATAGTGAAAAGCTGAAAGAGAAGTTAAAAAAGTTGCAATCTCAAATAAAAGATATTTACAATGATAAGCTAAATGGCTTAATTGAAGAGGGAGATTTTAAAATTTTTTATAACGGCAAAAAGGAAGAAGAAAGTAGTCTTAAATTTGAAATTGCGGCTTTGGAAACTACTAATATAGAGGAAAAAGCACAGGCTCTCATATCGGATTTTCTAAATGTGAACATTTATGAAAAGTTAATTTTGAGCGAGTTTATAGAGAGCGTTGAGATAGGCGAGGGTAAGAAAGTTTTTGTTAATTTGAAAAAATCTTAAAAATTTATTATAGCTTGCAAATTCCTTTGTAAAGCTTTTTAATTTTGAATGGCTATAATAAATTTTTAATTTTTTCATGCTACATATTAGCAATATAACTTGAAGCGGCTTGCCCAGCTATTGCCCCCTCTGCAGCGGCTGTTATAATTTGTTTCATTACATTATCACGCCCGTCGCCTGCGGCAAATACACCTGCTATGTTTGTTTGCATATGTGCATCTGTTTTAATATATTTATCTTCGGTCATTTCTATTTTGCCCTCTGCAAGGGCATTGCTAGGCAGCTGCCCAATAGCTATAAAAATACAGCTTGTGTCTACTTTTTTAAGTTCTTCGGTCTTTAAGTTTTTTATAGAAACCGCATTTACTTTTCTTTCTTCGCCGTGTATTTCTTCGGCAACGCTATCATAGTGTATTTCTATATTTTCTATCTTTTTTAAATTGTCTACTATTTTTTTTCCTGCTCTGAACTCGTCTCTTCTATGCACTAAGTGTACTTTACTGCATAGCCTGCTTAAAAATATAGCGTCTTCAACGGCTGTGTAGCCGCCGCCTACTATCATAACTTCTTTTCCACGAAACATTGCACCGTCGCAAGTGGCACAATAAGAAACACCCATTCCTGAAAATTCTTCTTCACCTTTTATGCCAAGCTTTTTAGGGGCGGCACCAGTTGCAAATATTATCGTTTTTGTTTCATAAGTATTTTTTTTAGTTATTACTTTTTTAAGTTCGCCCTCTAATTGCAAATCTTGAACGGTTTCTGTTTTAAGCTCTATATTTTCAAAGTTTAGCATATGTTCTTTAAAAGTGTTTGAAAGGTCTGGTCCGGAAATCATTTTAAAGCCTGGGTAGTTTTCAACTTCATAAGTGTTTACCATTTGCCCGCCAACGAACATTTTTTCAAGCACTAGCGTTTTAAGCCCTGCTCTATCTGCATATATTGCGGCAGTTACCCCTGCAGGGCCTGCACCTATTATTATCGTATCATACATATTTTGTTATCGTCCTTTCTTGAAACTTGGATTAGGAGAAATTATAATGTTTTCTTCCATTCTAAAAATTCATTATAAGTCATAGATTTATCTATAAAGCTGCCATCTTCTGCGAGTTCTATTATTCTATTAGCGGTTGTGTTTACAAATTCATGGTCGTAAGAAGCGAATAGTATACAGCTTTTATAAGCTATTAAGCCGTTGTTAAGGGCTGTTATACTTTCTAGATCTAAATGGCTCGTTGGGTGGTCAAATATTAAAAGGTTTGCTTCTTGCAGCATCATTCTTGACAGCATACAGCGTACTTTTTCGCCACCAGAAAGCACATTAGATTTTTTTAAAGCTTCGTCTCCAGAAAAGAGCATTTTCCCTAGAAAGCCGCGTATATAGTTTTCAGAATCATCTGAACTATATTGTCTTAGCCAGTCTACTAAGGTTAAATTCCCATTTTCAAAAAATTCTGAATTATCTTTTGGGAAGTATGCAGGTGTAATAGTTGTGCCTATTTTTGCCATGCCCTCGTCTGCTGTGTCTTCGCCCATTAATATTTTAAATAGCGATGTTATAGCTAGTTCATTTCCTGTGAATGCAATTTTATCGCCTTTGTTTACTGTGAAGCGTAAGTTTTTAAATAAGATTGTGCCATCTTTTTCTTTTTTTGTTAAATCTTCTACCATTAAAATATCATTGCCCACTTCACGCCCCAAATTAAATTGCACAAAAGGGTATTTTCTATTTGATATTGCTATATCATCTAAGGTGATTTTATCAAGCATTTTTTTACGCGAAGTAGCCTGGCGGCTTTTAGAAGCATTTGCACTAAATCTTTGAATAAATGTTTGAAGCTCTTTAATCTTATCTTCTTTTTTCTTATTTTGGTCTCTCATCATTTCTTGTGCTAATTGGCTTGATTGATACCAAAAATCATAATTTCCTGTGTAAAGTTTAATTTTTCCGAAGTCTACATCTGCCATTACCGTACACACGTTGTTTAAGAAGTATCTATCGTGTGAAACGACTATAACTATACCTTCATGGTTTATTAAAAATTCTTCAAGCCAGTGAATTGCTTCTATATCTAAATCGTTTGTTGGCTC
>JGI24697J35500_11274910_pt1 | contig 13052 bp, 7 predicted proteins | sample TergutMp193P1_FD_35500 | JGI IMG/M metagenome (IMG submission 35500) | reverse complement strand
ACACTGAATAATTTTAACTTCCACTGTGTTACAATTATCCATTCCTATCCTACAGTATTTTACATTATTGTTCAAAAGCAAAGTTATAGCTGAAGTTATATATTTTTAATATTATAGAGTGATGGTGATACATTTAACTACAGTTGTATTCTTGTATCGAAAATATCATGGCAGGATTACTGGTTGAAACTCGGTGAATATATTATAAATAAAATGACATAAAATTTAAGTGCATTTATTGGTGGTTTATACATTTTATAAAATACAAGAGCTCATGTGTAGATGTGTAATAGACGTGGAACAGGGCATATATGATATACCGATAATAATTGGAGCCACTGGAATATTTGAAAGAGTTTTAAAGAAAAATTTGGAAGCCACATCAGGAAAACATTCAATAGATTCACTTCAAAAGACAGCTATACTTGGAACATCACACACAATATGGAAACTACTGCAGGGTGAAAGGTACAGCCTGAGTGGTGGAGATCACCATTGGTTCAAGAGAAGTACCATGGAGAAAAGCCTTTGGCAAGAGACAGCAACAACAACAACAACACAAAATAGTAGCAGCAGCAGCAGCAGCAGCTTGGACCTGCATAATCTTTTTTGTGTTTTCAGGAATAGCAATGTCCATTTAATGCACTGCTGGCTGTGAATAATGTCATTTCTAAGACAGCTGCAGTAAAAAGTGTGCAACTGCAACCTGTAGATCGTGTGAAATGTTGTTGTGGTTTCCTACTAGTTTGAAGATTCAAGTCTTGTGGAATGTGACACTGTCTTTGGATGAGCAGTTTCTGATATTCTGGAGATGCTACGTTCCTTCATAATGTGAGGAGCTACTTACTGAATGACACAGTGTCACACCACGGAAGACCTGAACCTTCAAAAACACTGCCGCCGTAAGTACCTCAGATCTTGCTTCAAACGAGCTGCATTGAAAGTGTGACTTGTCACATGAATATTGTACCGGTACGTACACAGATACATGTCACACAGCTCTATTGACTGTAAATTTACAGAGGCCCATGACATTTCACTATTCCATCTACCAACAGCACCAAGCACTGGTTCCAGAAGTTCAGAAAGGCAAAGCTGTTCTACAAAAACTATTTACAGGGTAAATTTACATAAGTGAATGGTTAAGACAGGGACAACAAATGTCTCTTGGTGTCCTGGATTCTTTCACATCATGTATATACCACATAATGTAAGCAGTGATGAAAAGTAGACTGCAGTGACAGTATTGTGTTAACTGACAGGATATTCTAATATTTGAGCAATAAACTGCTGGAATGTACATTATTTGTTTCAAAGTATCTGTACAATAAGAACCAACAGGATGCACTGTTTACTTTCAATTTATTTCAATAGTTAAGCTGTACATGTTATGAGCAGGCTGACTGCTCATCGTCAGGAGGTACTGCTTTGTACATACAGCAGTTGGTATATGTCATGCTGAAAAAATGGAATTGTTTAAAATTACTTAAGTATATATACATAGTCGTTAAGAGCGTAAAACATTTTGTAGTCGGTAAAATTTCAAATTATGGTATATGCAGAGTAGTTCCTCCTCACGATGAGCTGTAAGCCTGCTCGAAACATGCAGAAGTTAATTACACTGATCAACAAAGTTTAACATTTTTTTTGTCCAATGAACTTCAAAAGACGAACTTAGCGGTACGTTTTATGCTAAATTCAGATATGTATACAGAATTTTTCTATCAGGCAGGATTTCAAAGATACAGAGGAATTTAAATGTGCAAAATAGTACTTTATGTGCTCATGAAACAGGCAGAAACTTTCCTCTAAAATGCAGAGGCGTATGACTTTCGCCCGTATTTGGCATCAGGTACATCCCTCTTCAGAGTCCAGCAATAGTCTGCCAACATACTTGAGGTCCACTTGCCTTGGTACCGCTTTTCCTTAGTCATAATGTCTTGGTGAAATCTTTCACCATGTCTTGGTGAAATCTTTCACCATGTTCGTCAATGACTTCGAGATTTTCTGGCAAAAAGCCAAGTGTGACTCCAGAAAGTGGATTTTCAAACTCATATAGCATCCCATAGCTTTGTACGAAGTCAACAAGTCGTGCACAACATCCTGATAGTTCAGTGCTTTGTGATTTCCTAAGAAGTCCTTGCAAATCCTCTTAAATAACAACCATGCATTTCTTTCAGTCTCATTCAGGTCTTCATTGAACTGTTTGTCTTGCGTCAGTTCCCTGATCTGGGGTCCTGTAAATATAACCTCCTCGATTTTTGCATCACTCACATTTGGGAACTTATTCCTCATATACTTGAATCCACGGCCAGTTTTATCCATACCTTTCACAAGTTTTTCATGAGGCCTAGCTTTATGTGCAAAGGGGGCAGATAAATTTTCCCCGGAAGAACAAGAGGACTGATGACATTTTTCTCCCCTGGCGTCAGTGATGTTCGTTTAGGCCACAGTTTATTTACATAGTGATTCTTCTTGTCCCGGCTGTCCTACTCGCACAGGAAACAGCAGTACTTTGTGTAACCGAGTTGCATTCCGAGTAACAGTGCCACAACCTTGCGGTCACCACGTAACTTCCACTTAAATTTGTCATACTTAATCTTTCCCAACAGTAGCTTCATACTTTCGTAACTTTCCTTCGTGTTGGCTGCATGAGCCGAAGGAAAGGAGGGGAATCTATTTCCGTTGTGGAGTAGAACCACCTTCAAGTTCACTTTTGACAAATCAGTGAACAAGCTCCACTGATCTGGGTTATATTCATGGCCAAGAACTTCCGTAATGGAACAAACATCATTGCAAAACACGACACCATCTTCCTGGGAAAAGAAATCTTTGTATTCTTCATGGCGCCCACAGTAAAAACACACATTAGTGTCCTGGCGCAGAAGATTCCAGCCCTTTCCCCGAAAGGTGTGGGTGATAGAGAAATTCTGGAAACATATTTGAATTCAGTGTCAAAAAATACATCAGAAACAGACATTTTTCCTCATGGGAAAAAATGTTTGTTGACCAGTGTTACTGAAATAAATTGAAAGCAAATAGTGCATCCTGTTGGTTCTTACTATATGGATATATCACGATGCACAGTCAACAGAACATTAAATTTATTTCGAAGTTTTGAGAACTAGAACCATCATACACAACAATCTGAAAGTTGTTCCTTTTGTGTTTATGGAAATATAGCCTAGGTATGGATTTGGTTACAGCCTATCTGAACTGACCTAACAGACTGGAAAATTACTGTGTTGCTGGATTTACTGTCACGTAGTTGACCATGTCGTGGAAGAACCAACTGCTTTCATCTGTAGGATGGAGGAGAAGGACACACAGACAAAAAACTGTAATGGATATAGGGAAGAGGGGGCCAGAGGCTACACAATAATATACATGACATACAATAAAAATCTGATGTAGAGCTACAGTTTCTATTTCAAGTAATTTTTGATGCAGTGTTAATAGGACAGAAGGAATTATTTCTGGCCCAGGGAAACAAAAATTGTCAACAGAAACTCTGTATATGTACTGTAATGAAACAAGCCACTGTTCATTTGTTTTATGCTGCTACAGAAAACACATGACTACAGTACAAAGAAACATTGTAATAATGCATGATAAATGAGTTACTGAAACCAAGCAATAGTACTTGTAGGTAAATAAAGTAACATTTCTGAAAAGTGACGAAAGGCGACAAGATTCGAGATGTGCACTATTCATTTAAGACTTAAATATTACTTACCGGTATCGACAGAATACAACAGTCAAAAATATACAAGGAGAATTATTTTGATGGAATTTACCCCACTGTCTTATAATTAACTGACCATGAATGATAATTGTCAAACAAATTTTTTTTTTTACATTTATTTCATAATGTATGCTGCATGTTTCAGTCGTATTTTTACCATCTTCAGGCATTAATATACATTATCTAAAACCAAGGTAGAAATGCACTGAAAATATATTTTGTAATTACGTGTGGTATGTCGGTAATAACAAAAAATATTTAAGACATATAAACACACAATGCTACATCATAAATGACAGTTGTAAAATTTGAGACGTCTCACAAATTACTACATTTTTAACGTATGTCCACCTTGGTTTTGGATAATGGCTATTAATGCCTAAAAAATGGTCAAAATATGACTGAAACATGTAGCAAACACTACTAAATAAATATTAAAAAAAAGTTGTGCCTGACAGAAATTTATAATTCATCGCCAGTAAGCCGAGAAGATTGTTGAAATGGGGTTGAATATGAAACTGAGCTCTCACACCAACTAAATGAAATGAAGTCTTTTTGAGTAGTCATCCATGTCAGAAAAGAATGGATTTCCAGTATTTTTTAAAATGTTGACATCTCCTTAACCTGAGAATTCCAGTGACACAGAGACAAATTCTGAAATAGTGGAAATCCATCCCATCTTGACGTGGCCATTTGTATAGAAGACTTGTACACAAGGTCAAGTTATGTGAAATACTTTGTACCTATTTTAAACCAATTAGATACACATTTGTTCACATAACAGAGAAGTCAACTCTAAGTGTATTGTGTGTGGCCAGTGATATCCAAGGTTTCACAGTGCTGTCGCTGAGGCTTTGAGTCATTTGGGTGTGACACTGTATTGCTGAGTAAGTAGTTTCTGACATTTCAGTCAGTCATACTTCCTTCATCAAGGGAGACCAAAGAACAGATGGGAAGATGACATAAGAAATGACATGAAGAAATTGAAAATAAAGAACTGGATTAGTTGTATCCAGGATCATAATAAGTGGAAATCATATGTTGAGAGGGTCAAAACATTCGAAGATTGAAGTTGTAGTGCCTGAAGAAGAAGAAGACTTCCTTCATTTGGGTTAAGCCACCTAAGAATTATTCTTGGACTGAATGTGCCTGAAGATGGAGGCACTCTGATCCTTTGAAATGCTGGAAATAACTCAGTGACACAGGTCACATTCCAGAAGACCCCGACTCCTCAACATTTTGGAGTTGGCAATTTCATCCGAGAATAATATTAAAATGGATCTTCAAGAAGTGGGATGGGGGATGGAATGGATTGATCTGGCTCAGGACAGGGACAGGTGGCAGATTCTTGTGAATGCAGTAATGAACCTTTGGGTTCCATAAAATGCAGGGCATTTCTTGACTGGATGAGGACCTGTTAGCTTCTGAAGGACTCTGCTCCATGGAGTTAACTACCAATTTCACCCAATTTCAGTTCCTTCTTTGTGGAAGCATGCAGCAGATCTTTATGCTTTTTAAACAAAAAAGCACCTGTTTACCATATGGAAGCTTTCCTTGCAGTGTACCTAGCAAATATGGCTGGCTCAGGCAATGGCCCTTCACATGTGTGACAGTAAAAATTTTATGGAAACATTTCCATGGACCACAGTCTACATGCTGCGAGTCAGGAGAATTATTCTTTATTCCTCGTAATACTGTGCCATACACTCACCTGTTATTCATACACAAATACCCATTTGTAAAGAGCAGTCACAACTAGAGCAGGAATCAAAATAAGAATCCTGACATCTAATTCTTGAACAACAACAACAACATTTAGTTGAATGCAACTAACAGTTAGTTGTATTCAACTAAATTTGTTGTCATGGTTCCAAATGCAAAATGTGCAGCAGGATGGTTAACATAAAGATGGAAATGATTCTGTAGTTTTAGAATTCAACATGAACAGAGGAACATCTATGAAAAGTTGGAATATTTTTTATTTTCAATTAACAATTTTTCTGGGACATATTGAGCATAAACATACTTCCTGCACACCCTTTCCAGTCTCCTTTTCATTATGAAAAACAAAACAGCACAGAAGTGTAACATCAACACACTAACACATATTATAAATACAGCCATTCACAATAAAGCATGTGTAAAAAGCTCCTGCTGATACTGCATCACACAAATCAGCGGTTTTATTAGACTGGTGTCATCACACAGCCATGATTCAGGTGTTACATAGGACAAGGCTTATTTTTATGACCAATTTGATATGTTCACAGGGAGCAGTAATCACTACAGAAATCCAGTGTGTAATGAATGAAACTCTTCAATATCTAATGTAAAGAAAGAAAGTGAATGAAAAGTAAGTTACCATGTTATAGATACATGTCATTAGGTTTTAACACCTGGACCATATAAAACCACGTATGACTTCTTAACCCTTCAATGATGCTGCGGTACATATTCCAACTACTGCCCAGGAGAGAAGGATTCTGAGCAGAAGTACCCTAAATGCGTCATAGAGACTGGCAGTGCGTGAGGAATTAAAGGTCAATATAATGTACCAAGGTCACCATTTGAAGGTTAAATACATAAGTAAAAGGGGATTCATATGTAACAAACTTACGTAATGCCATAAAAAATATCAGACTACTGTACAGAAGTATGAAGGATGCCCCTTCACTTCCACTTCAAGTGGGGGAGATACGCATTTAGCAAGCTCAGATGGCAGTCAATTCTTGTAACAGTGTTGTGTCTGCTTACAGCTGAGCTGTCTTGCTGGATACACTGTTATTTGTTACATGTCAAAACATATGGTGTAATATGAACTATCTGAATACTGCAATTCTTGTGCAGTCATTCAACACCACACCTTTCACTTGCTGATTGAATGCTGACCCTGTATTTTTAGGTGCCTGCAGCTACAACTAATAGTAGAAATACAATAATCTGAGTTTGTAATTCCAGACCTGCCTCTTGCAAGGAAACTATCACCTTTTCTCTGCCTAAGAAAGAACACCAGGAATTCCACCCAAGTTCTTCCTGGAATGTTTTCATTTTTCTGGGCACAAACCAATGGCGTGATATTTGAGGTTCTCACTGCAGTGCTATAGGGGATTCAGGTTTTCTGGGATCTGATGATGTGTCCTTGTGTGAGTGTTCCCATAGTGCCTTCATCCTGAAGGGTTAAGTACTTAACAGTGAAGGCACTGCCATCTGTGGACACACTGAGAATGCAATGATGCAATGACACAGCATCCCAGCCCACAAGACTTGAATCCTCAATTACCCACAATTCCAGACACTCATTCCATCTTGTGAAGTCCCTTAAGGAAGTCTGACTGACCAACCAAAGCAACTTCCTCTCACAAATGATGCTAGACATTTCTCACACACTGCCACTAAATATAAAGAAGTAATATATGGTACAGGAACCTTTAAGATCTGAAAATACATTTCCAGTGCTGTAAGTTCTGTGTAATGTTTATGGAATGAAAATTTACAGTAATTTAAAAATGGAAGTACAAATAGTTACCCAGTGACATAGCATCATACACCAGAAGAACAGCATCCTTAACTTGTATAACAAATTGCAATAATTTGTGGCTCAATTTGAATACAAAGCACTTGGACAAGACTCTGATGTTGCTTCAATAATCCCTTTGTATAAATTCAAATGTGAGATGTCTTTAAAGGAATGCATGAAGAAGACACAGTGCACCAATGTGATAACTGAGCAGCCAGAAACGCTATTCAGCCAGGAAATACAAAGCACTGCCACCTGCATGCGGTGCATTTGTGCGAGTATTTGTGAGATCTTCAGCAACCACGAGAGATACCTGTTCACTGAAGAAATGAGCTGTTTCTGCAAATCTCGATAATCAAGGACTGGAAGAACAAGGCTCTAGACAGGAACCAGTGCGGGAGTGTAGCCAAGCTAATTAGGGACAGAAAAGTGGTGCAGCACCAGAGGATGTGGAGGACAGGAACAAGTTATACAACCTCCCTAAAAATGTGGCTGGAATTATACAGATTTATATTTTAAAGTGGCACAGGATAAACACAAAGATGGCTTTGTTCCAAGAAGATGCAAACAATGCACAAAAATGGGATCATAAAGAAAATGTGCTGATTGTGTGAAGTACATGCTGCACTATGACATATGCTGTGAGATATTTTTCTTTTGTTGTTGTATGCTTGGTTCTAACTTTATACAATTAAGTTCCTGATTTAAACAAATGTGTACGTACAAGGTAGCATAAGTACTTTTTTCCCATTTAATTTGGACAATTCAGCTTCAGTGATCACTGGTACTGGATATACAGGTTTCATCTTTTACAATAAATTGCAATATGGTATGGCATGGTATGGTATGGGTATACACATCTGTCACAAACTACATCATATTTAAGGACTGCTAATTTTCAGCTTACGAAGTAGCCTTTGCAACATACGAACATAACCATCTACATCTGAGACTTAACTGTATTTATAATTAAAAGATAATGACAACAAATGGCTTGTATGATTAACAGAATTATATCACACATTGTTTCTGAAGTTAGTACACTGTTGTTCATAACACAGGTACTTGGTGTTATGCATATGATCGTATCATTTACATGAAAAATTACAAAAGGTACTTGATAGTTTAGGGGTATCCAGCTGAAGGACTAACATGGTATGCCGTCAGGAGTTCAATGCATTATATCACTTTGGAGTTACAAAGAGTACTGACAAAGTGCGAATGTCACGCATCAAAACACAACTTTATATCTGCCCGCTGTTTACGGAGTCAACATTTCTTCTTGGTGCCCCTGCTAACTGACCACAATATAGATCATTCCTCTCTTTCAAGCTCTGTAAGCTTATTTAATAAGAAACAGTTTTGCCCCCTGACAAATTTTACGCTTAACTTTATTTGTTGTTGGTTGTTTGTAGTTGTTTTGCTTGCTGCTGTTACCATTCCACAACTGTATGAATAAAGAACAAACTACAACCAACAGATGTCTCCACCTGTCTGATGTATGCAAGTGACATTTCACTGTCACATCCACCCTTATGACGCACGAGATGCTTGGTCTTTTCAAATGAAGACACACGTGAAGAAGCGGACCAGTGCCTCACGACTGTCATCCAGCACAGCAATGGCAAAGGCCACTCTTTTTTATGAGCACATTTTAACCCTTCCAGTATGGCAAAAATTTGCCAGACTTCCTAATTTCTGTCCATGTTTTAAAAAATCAAACTGTGTTCTGCTTTCACTAATGTCTGTGCACTACAGTACGAGAGCTGCTCCACACACACACACATATAGCGATAACTTACGGAAATTAAATATGAGCAGTTCATTTCAGAACATTAAGGATCTTCAATTTATGTGACAACTATCGCTCATCACTTCCCACTATCACTCTGACACACAGTAGGCCAGTCAGCTGAGTGGACTGTGTGAATGTGATAAACAAAATAATACAAAGTGGCTACCGACAGTTGTCAGCTAAAATAGTGACCCTATACTCGTATTATACACGACACAGATGGGTGTTCACAGAATGCAATGGAAACTACATACAAAATAAAATATCAAGTGTGGAATACATTGTATATGACATTGGGAAAGGTTAAACTATGTACAGGCAATTTCAATAATTTTGCAATGCACTATATTCCTTATCACTAACTTTGCCTATTAACACACAGAGCCTCCAAACCACAATACTAAGCTTGACAATGTTGTTGTTTCTTGGAAGCCTTATGGTACAGTTCACTACATCACTGTTTAATATGTATCTTGTTTAAAGGTTGTTGAGATGGTCTGATGTATTCCACATACCACAGAGATTTTTCATTATTCTGCTCTTTACGCAGATGACATACCCACAAACTAAGCAATTTACAAGTGAAAGTACTTCGAAATGATTAATATTTATTGTGAAGTAAGGACCAGACCACAAATATTATGTGACCTGATGGAAAACTAGGTGTTAAATATGTGTTATGTAACTTACATGTAATCCAGACTTTTGTATTTACATCAATAAAACATGACAGTGATCAGGCAGAAAATTTACACAACATGCTTCCATACGTTGGCAAAATACTACACAAATTTTATGGCAGTCATGGGAATAACTTGTATGTCTGGTTTGGGAATCTGCAAAAAAGCCAAGCAGTTTTCAGTGTGTCTGCAATTACAGTTATTTGTACTTCTGGAGATAACTGAGTTTCATGAATTTGCAATTTTCAGATTTTAAATATTCTTATTAATTCTTTTAGTTGGCCCATATTATATGTGTAAACTGTAAACTGAGGGGGGCACTGCAAGATTTGAGGTTCTAAGAGCAGAGTTGCTGAGGATGTGATGTGCCTTGCTAGCTGAGGGGTACCCTACATTTTGGAAGGTTGTCAGGCCTGTATCTTCAAGGGTCCAGCAGTCCGAGAAGAATGTCATTCTTCTTGGACTGCTTGGCGCTGAAGAGGAAGACACTGTGACCCTTTAGAAGTGTCAGAAACCACAGACCCAAAGGAACATCATCACGTCCCAAAAGACTTGAACTGTCTCAGATAAAAGTGATTGAACTTATTACTGGGGTATGTTTTTAAAGTTATTCATGTGCCACCATTATTACATTATCACGAAATGTGCATTATACAATTGGCCAAATTGAATGCAATGACTTCAGTCTTAAAAACTACCTCATCTTCTCAAAAGTACTGAGTTTTAAATTAATCATATTGCACTGTTAATCTCACTCTGTTACTGATTCTACCTGCAGCAGTTCTGTAATTTACTTGTTGACATATATGTATTAAATTTGCCATTCTGTTTAATATTAGACTGGAAAAAGGCAATGCATATTTCACCTTAAAAGTATCCCAGGAAACGAAAATAATTGGAATGGACATATTAACAAGCAGAAACATGTCTTAAAGCTTCCACAAGGACACAATTTAACAGAATCTTCTTGGGCAGACAGCTACATCGTGCAGTTCAAATCAGTGTTTCAGAGATTTGACTCTGTCTCTGAAATGTTGGTTTGCAACACCTTAACAGAATGGTCAGCCCACAGATTCTGTTGAAGCAGAATTACATTACCATACATTTCAGTACTCCAAAGATGTCACTATACTCACGACTCAGGCAACTTTTCACAACAAACACTTTCTGCATACAGTGACCAGCACCAAGTTCCTTAGGGCAACACTACCCATAATTGTACCAATTAAAACAAGCAGAAATATTTGTTATAAAGAGAAATAACAACCTTTTTACTTTTATGAGAAGTTCTTTCCTCTGTAAAACAAAAATTATTTCAACTGGTCTGGTATTACTTGACATCTAAAGCAGCTTCTATTGTTTTACTGATGTTGCTGACCTCAGATGAAGATCTGCTGTTGACGCTTTGATGTAATAATCTGCAGCTCGACCGTTTCTGCAACCATTTGAGTTTGCTGCATCTGTGATATGGCTATTTGATAAAATGTCATTAGTTGCAGGAGCCTAGAATATAAAAAAGATGCATTACCACAAACACAAGTGTGTCAAAGTGTCTTCTTCAACACCTTCCCTTTAAAATGGACTTGAAGCATGCCAACTCATCATGCAGGCTCCATCACTAACACAAATCTGTCGCAATGGGCACTGAGGTGGTGAGGATAGCCCGTTGTTTGGAAGAGAGGTGATGTGATCTGGAGTTTAGGCACAGGTTACTGTTGGTGGGTTTACAGCAAACTTCATGGCCCAGTGAGCCCTTCAGTCTCCCGCATTTGTCTGTGCTCTGGAAGGTAAGGTGGCGGCCTCTCTTGGTCTCCATGGTGAACTGGACATTCTTACAGATACTGCTCTGGTGGTCCATGAACCTCTACAACTTCCCTGGACCATGACATCAGATCACAAATATGTCACTGAGATAACCAAACCAGCAGAAAGACGTGGGCCACTCGGTCTCATGCCTTCTCCTTGAAATAATGCACGCACGCAAGTCAATGATAAGGGGAGAATATAGCAATTCCATGGCCACCCCATCAGGCGGCATTGGTTGACAGTTCTACAATCATCCCAGGAAATTTTAATCTTCAGAATGCAGTTTATTCATACCAAGAGTTCCGTTTCCACACATATCAACTTCACTGTAGTCAGTCTACTACACCCTTCTCAACATACCTTTTGAATTGTTGCCTTTGCGACACTGACTTTCCTCTTCTTTTGGTAAGTTTGTTTGTAGAATTCTCTGAAGAGGAAGAAGAACAAGACAGAATGCATGCCAATGAACCACATAAATGCACGGGGATAGTTGCAGTCAATAAACAGCAGCTGGAATGAATGTACCATGACAGCAATGAACTGGACCTGCCAGAACAGTAAGCAGCACAATATAAAGGATGTCACAGCACAACACTGCAAGGTTCAACAGGCACTGAATATGCTCTAAATCAACACAAACTTCTTCCAAGCAATTAAGATATAAAGTGCAATTAACGGTTATAAACACATCACTTTTAAAAATGCAGTACCAATAGGTACAATTCTCACACAAATAATAGTAAGTAAAGGAGTTAGCAAATGCTAGCAGCAGCAGAACTGGTGGAGCCATGACTCAGTTCCACATCCTCCCCCCACCTCCCAATATTCAAAGAAATCAGGAAAATTTTGTGTTCTCATTTAACTGTTCATACCTTAGTAGTTCCATTTTACGTTACCCTTTTCTGCAATTTTTTATTGACAAGAACACCTTCACCCTCTCTGACCCTTGGTTGAACACTGTACAATTAAATGCTGTCTTTTTGGGCTCTTTTTATATCTTTCAGGTGAAAAGCACTGGGTTTCTCAATGGGCTATTTTGTCTTTGATTGTCTACTGCAGACATTGGGTTTGGAATAACTCAACCACATTCATATTATAGGCTTGTTACTAAGAAAAACCCACAGACACACGAACAGCTTTGATTTTGGCAGTGGTGGGACTGAGAAGGTAAGGCTATCTGACATATATAACCAGTTAACTGATGTATTCCACTTAAAAATACATTGGAATGAAGTGCAATTGTGTTTTGTGCGAGTTAATAGTGTTATTCTCTGTTGTGTGCATAAATTAGCCTTTATGCTTGTTACAAACTGAACACCTAACGAACTGCAACAAGTGCAAAGTGACATGCAGCAATACAGACTTGTGTTTTCGAGAGGACATGCATGTTTTCTCTGCAAACTGAACCTACAGAAGAATCAAAGTCAAAGCTATTCTCGTTGAGGACAGTACTAATTATATATCATTAAGCCTCACACAAATAAATTAAAAAAAAAAAAAAAAACCCCC
>JGI24697J35500_11274911_pt1 | contig 13122 bp, 13 predicted proteins | sample TergutMp193P1_FD_35500 | JGI IMG/M metagenome (IMG submission 35500) | reverse complement strand
TAAAGAAGATATAGAAAGAGAACTAGGCATAAAAATAGAAAACCCAATATCACAAGTAGGGGCAACTATAGGTGCTCACGTTGGCCCTGGTGCTTTAGTTTTTGGATATTGCAGAAAATATGAAAATTATTTGTAGAAACTTACTTTAAAAATAGTTAGTTTTTTGGCATTTTCAAAGGTTAGCTAAAAATACTAAAAAAAGAGGCGGCACTTTAAAGTGCTGCCTCTTTTTATTGCGGGCTTCTTTCAAATATCTCAAAGTTTCTAAAATATTTAAAAACAGCCCTGCCTACTATATCGCTTCTGCTAACAAAAGGGTTAGCCCAGCTTCTCGAGTCTGAAGAATTATTTCTATGGTCTCCTAACACAAAAAACTGTTCTTCGCCTACATAAAAGGGTCCAAAATCACCTATTATTAACTCATCTGGAAAAGTATCTTCAACTAAGCGAACTCCATTTACATAGACAAACCCTGCATGTATGCGTATCGTTTCACCTGGCAGCCCTATTATGCGTTTAATATATAAAACTTGTGAATGGGGGGCATTAAACACTATTATATCAAACCGCCTAGGGTCTGAAAATAAATAGCTAAATCTAAATGCTACTACCCTATCATTAATTTGTATAGAGGGTTCCATACTGCCAGAGGGAACAGTAGCATTTACTATTACAAAGTTATTAATAGTTGTAGCTATTATAATTGCAAAAATAATTGCTTTTGCCCAGCTCCATAGTTCTTTAATTATAGTTTCTTTTTTATTTGGCTTTTCTGTTGGTTCTTCTACACTCATACTAATTGCTCCTTAAACATTTCTGCACGCTTTTTTTCTGGCAAAATGCCATGAGCAAATAACTTTCTAAATTCTTCACCAGTTATTTTTTCTTTTTCTAAAAGCAGCTTTGCACAAGTGTGCATAATATCTATATGCGTTGTTAATAGTCTTTTTGCTTCTTCATAAGCACTTGTAACTATTCTTTTTATCTCTTCATCAATACGCCCTGCTATATCTTCGCCATAGTTTCTAGTGCCGCCGCCTATTCCACTGCCTAAGAAAACTTCGCCTTGCTCTTCTCCGAAAAGAATAGGTCCTAAAGAATCACTCATTCCAAATTTAGTTACCATGCCGCGGGCAGTTGAAGTTACCCGCTCTATATCATTGCTTGCCCCTGTTGTAACATCGCCTATAATTAATTCTTCCGCAACTCTGCCGCCTAAAAGCACTATTAATTCTTGTTCCATAGCTTTTTTAGTTCTATACATTTTATCTTCGGTCGGTATTGGCATCATATACCCGCCGGCTCTGCCTGTTGGAATTATTGAAATCATATGCACTGCATCTAATTCTTCTAAAAGCTCTTGTAAAATTGCGTGCCCTGCTTCGTGATAAGCTGTAACTTTTCTTTCTTTCTCAGAAATAACACGGCTTTTCTTTTCTGTTCCTAAGCCTATTTTAATAAATGCTTTTCTAAGCTCTTCCATATCTATTTTTTCTTTTCCTATTCTTGCAGAAAGAAGAGCGGCTTCATTTAATAAATTTTCTAAATCTGCACCAGTAAACCCGGAAGTAGTCTGGGCTACTACTTGTAAATCAACATCGGATGCTAGTTTTTTTCCACGGGCGTGAATTTCTAATATTTCTTTTCTTCCTTTCACATCTGGTCTGCCAACTACAACTTGCCTATCAAATCTTCCTGGTCTAAGAAGAGCAGGGTCTAAAATATCGGGTCTGTTAGTTGCAGCAATTATTATTATACCTTCGTTTACACCGAAGCCGTCCATCTCTACTAGCAGCTGGTTTAAGGTTTGCTCTCTTTCATCGTGCCCGCCGCCGTGGCCTGCTCCTCTTTTCCTTCCCACTGCATCAATCTCGTCTATAAAAACTATACAAGGTGAATTTTTTTTAGCATTTTCAAATAAATCACGAACACGGCTAGCACCAACACCAACGAACATTTCAACAAAATCTGAACCAGAAATTGAGAAAAAAGGGCTGCCTGCTTCCCCAGCAACTGCCCTTGCAAGAAGAGTTTTACCAGTTCCAGGCGGGCCAACTAAAAGAATACCTTTAGGAATTCTAGCCCCTATCTCTGTATACTTTTTTGGATTTTTAAGAAAATCTACAAGTTCTTCAAGGTCGTTTTTTTCTTCTGAAAGCCCAGCAACATCATTAAAGGTTACTTTTTTTTCACTATCTAAAGTGAGCTTAGCACGGCTCTTTCCAAAATTCATAACACGGTTTCCACCACCCCCGCCATTTTCTGAAACTTGGTTTCTAACAAAAAACATAACGGCAAAAATACCAACTATAATTATTATAGGTACAATAAATTGTACTATCGGATTTGCTCTAGGCGGTGGCGAGCTGTATATTAAAAAATCGTGAATCTCTCTTGCGTTGTTTAAATCTTCATGCAATGTTGGCATCCAAGATATATTAATTCTTCTTTGCTCACCAGTTCTAAGGGTTAAAAGCACAGTGCCCGCCCCGTTAACTTCTAAATCATTTGTAATTTGTACACTATTAACTTCCCCATTGTGAAGTGCCGCTAAAAATTCGTTATAAGAATATGTAATAACTTGATTATTTGTAGCAGACTGTATGAAAAAACCAACGAAAATAATCGTTAAAAATATCATAAGATAAACTATTAAAACAGTAGAGTCTTTTTTCAAAACTAAACCTCCTTAAACTTTTTTTCAATTAATTTTTCTACCATTACTATTTTATCACACTTTCTTAAAATTTGCAAATTATTTGGTAAATCTAATTTTTTGCCCCTTGGCTTCTCTGCTAAGTCTACAAAAACATTTATATGAATAGCTGAAAAGCCTTGCTCTGACCAGCTTTCTAATAGTTTTTTTGCAATTCTTCTTTTAATAGCAATGTGCAGCTTCTTAAATTTTTTAATATTTAGCTCGTTATTTGATACGCAATCATCAAAATGCTTTTTCGTCTCTTGTTCTAAAAAATTATCTTCTTCTGTTAAAATCTCTCTTGCTGTAGTTAATGGTTTTAATAAATTATATTCATGAACTATTTTTCGGATTTTATTTCTCGTGTAAATATCAGTAAAATTTGTGCTGTCGTTCACATATTGTAAGTTATTTTCTAAAATATAGCTTTCAATTTCTTTTCTTGAACAATTTAAAAGAGGTCTAATTATGGCATTCCTTTTTTCAGGTATGCCTCTTAAACCTTTTAGACCTGTGCCCCTAAAAAAATTTAAAAGCATAGTTTCAACATTATCATTTTTATTGTGTGCCGTTGCAATGTATGCTGCATTGTGCTCTATTCTCAGTTCTTCAAAAATTTTATATCTTATAGCCCTTGCAGCTTCTTCAATAGTTTGTTTATTTTTTTCTATATAAACGTTTTTAATGATATATCGAACGCCTATATTTTCACAAAAATTACGCACAAACATTTCATCTCTCTTGCTTTCTTCTGCACGCAAATTGTGATTTATATGAACCGCTATAGTTTTAATTTTATAGTAACTATGAAGTATGTGTAAAAGGCAAATTGAATCTGCCCCGCCCGAAACACCAACAATAACTATATCATCATTTTTTATGAACTCACCTTTAAAATCAAGCATTTATTCATTATACTATAAATTTTTTTAAAATGCAATAAAAAATAACGACAACAGCAATCCAATCGCTGAAATTAAAACAACGCTATTTAAAATTGCAGTTTCTGCAAAGCTCTTTTCTATTATAACTTTTTTAACGCCCTCATCTATAACGACAACAGCCTTTCTAGTCTTTTTGCTATTTATTATTCTCTCGGCTTCTTCCACGAAGTTCATAATCGGCTTTTTATCTTCTTTCATTATAAATATAACTTGCTCATATTCTTTCGTGTGGTCTCCTCTTATTGCTATTGCTCTTTGCTTGCTAGTTTTCATTGAACACCTCTTCCTAATTTTAGTTGATTTGATTAGTCTTAAATAGCTTTTCCATTTGAAGCCATTTTTAAACATATCGAAAAGAAGATTTATTGTTTATTAACAATTCACGAAAGCTATGGTAGCATATTTAGTACAAACTTTAAAGGGAGCAAAAATGAAAAAAATAATTACTGTTGAAGTTGAAAAACTTTGGGACGTTAAAGAGATATTTAAAAACAAAGCAGAATGGGATAGCCTAATAGGTGAGATTGCTGAAAAAATGCAAAACTTGCTTAGCTTTAAAGGAAAAATGCACAATTTAGAACAGTTTGAAAAGTGTGAAACACTTCGCAAAGAATTACTCGGTAAACTTCATATGCTGCTTTTTTATTCACATACAAAGCCCCCAGAAGATTTAAGAGTAGGAGACACAGAGATTTTAAAAGAACAGTTTTTAGAACTATTTTCTTCTTTTAGCTACATATGCGATTTTGTTTATGAAGAATTAGAGCAAGAAGAAGATATTGAAAGATTTAGCCGATTTTAGCCACTTGTTTTGTTTTAATTTTAGAAACTTATTTAAAATAAAGTTTAAATATTGAATACTTGGGTATTTAAAAAATTTCTTCTAATGCGGGGCTAAAATATATTTTAGCCCCGCATTAGATTTTTTTAAGCTTTTTTAACAGCTAATATAACATCGTGCCCGTTTATGTTCCATTCCCAATGGTTTTCGTCTGTTCCCTCAGCTGCTGAAACTGCTAGTGTTTCTTTTTTTATTTCTTCTATATTTTTTTCGATTACTTCCAAAAGTTCTTCTGTTGCACCGTAAAATAAATGTATTTTGTCTGTAACTTCAAACCCCTCATCTTTTCTCATAGTTTGAATTTTTGAAACTAATTCACGTACTAACCCCTCTTCTATAAGTTCATTAGTAAGTGTAGTTTCTAACACAACGGTAACTTCGCCTAAGCTTTCAGAAGAAAAGCCTTCTGTTTTGTCTGCTTCTATGATTATCGTTTCGCGTGTTAATTCAACTTCGTTTCTATCTATCATAAATTTATTTCCGCTATCTATTTGCTTTAAAAAGTCTGTTGGTGGGTTATTTAAAAACTCTCTTATTTTCGGCAATATTTTGCCATATTTTTGCCCTAGTATAGGTAATAAAGGTTTAAATTTATAGCTAGTATAGTTTGATAAATCTTCCACTTCTTCTATCTCTTTAACGTTTAGCTCGCCTTTTATAATTTCTTTATATTCTTCGCCTAGTTTACCACTTGCATTAGAATTAATGCCAAGCTTAACCATTATTTTTGATATTGGCTGTCGTGTTTTAATATTTGCTGTGTTCCTTGCAGCACGCCCAAGTGTTACTATAGTATATACACTTTCCATATTTTTTTCAAGCTCTTCATTTATGTGGCTTTCCATAGCTTTTGGAAATTCTGTTAAATGAATAGATATAGGAGCATTTTTATCTATACCGCACACTAAATTTTGATACATATTTTCAGCTATAAAAGGTGTGAAAGGTGCTGAAAGTTTTGTTATCTCTGTTAATACTGTATAAAGAGTCATATATGCGTTTATTTTATCTTGTTTCATTCCAGAAGCCCAAAAACGCTCTCGGCATCTACGTACGTACCAATTTGAAAGATTATCTACTAAGTTTTCTAAATTTTTTGCAGCTTCTGTAATATTTAAAGCTTCTAAATTTTTATCAACATTTTTAATTGTTGAAGCTAATTTTGAAAGAATCCACTTATCCATAGCGGGTAGTTTATCGTGCTCTAATTTATAATTTAAAGGGTTAAATTCATCTATATTTGCATATAACACATAAAATGCGTAAGTGTTCCATAGCGTTCCCATAAATTTTCCTTTTGCTTCAGACACTTCAGCTTCCCCGAAACGGCTTGAAACCCAAGGGTTAGAATTATAATAAAAATACCATCGTATAGCATCCGCACCCACTTTTTCTAACATTTCACGGGGGTCAATAGCATTTCCTTTGCTTTTAGACATTTTCTTTCCTTTAGAATCTAAAACGTGTCCAAGAACTATAACATTTTCATATGGGTTAGTATCAAAAATAGCAGTTGAAATTGCCATAAGTGTATAAAACCAACCTCGTGTTTGGTCTATTGCTTCGGAAATGAAATTTGCAGGAAAATATTTTTCAAACAACTCTTTATTTTCAAATGGATAGTGGAATTGAGCAAAAGGCATTGCCCCAGAATCAAACCAACAGTCTATAACTTCTGGCACACGTGTCATTTGAGCATTGCATTTTTCACAAGGTATTTTAATCTCATCTATATAAGGTTTGTGTAAATCTGCTAATTTTTTACCACTTAATTCAGTTAGCTCTGCTACACTTCCAACTATTTTTTTCTCACCACAAGCACACTCCCATATAGGAAGTGGCGTGCCCCAATATCTTTCACGGCTTAATCCCCAATCGATAACGTTTTCTAAAAAGTTTCCAAAACGCCCTTGCTTCACATTTTCAGGAAGCCAATTTACTTTATTGTTGTTTGCAGTTAAATTAGCACGCAGCTTAGTCATCTCTATAAACCATGCTGTTCTAGCATAGTAAAGAAGCGGGCTATCACACCGCCAGCAATGCGGGTAGCTATGTTCTATGTTTTGCACTTTATAAATATTATTTTGTGCTTTTAAAAATTCTATTATGCTTGGGTCTGCTTCTTTAACAAATATACCAGCCCAATTGGCAACGCTATCTAAAAATTGACCTCTTTCATTTACTAGTTGTATTAATGGAAGCCCATATTTTTTTGCAACTCTATTATCATCTTCGCCGAAAGCAGGTGCTGTGTGCACTATACCTGTTCCATCTGAAAGGCTTACATAAGTATCTAAAGTAACGAAGTGTGTTTTGCCCTCTATAGGGTGAAAATTAAACAGAGGCTCATATTCTAAATATTCAAATTCACTCCCTTTGGCTGTTTTTAATATTTTACCCTCTGGCACTACTTTTTCAGCTAATGCTTTTGCTAATATATATATATTATTATCTTTTTCTACTTCAACATAATCTTCATTAGGGTGCATTACAACCGCAACATTTGAGGGAAGGGTCCAAGGGGTTGTAGTCCACGCTAGTAAATATTTATTTTTATTTTCTTCATTAGAAGATTGTTTTACTTTAAATTGAACATAAATAGAATCTTCTTTTATTTCTTTATACCCTTGGGCAACTTCATGGCTTGAAAGAGCAGTTCCACAGCTAGGGCAATAAGGAAGCACTTTGTGGCCTTTATAAATAAGGTCTTTTTCCCACATAGTTTTTAATGCCCACCAAACGGATTCTATATAATCATTTTCGTATGTTATATATGGGCTTTCCATATCTACCCAAAATCCTATACGCTTGCTGTTTTCTTTCCATTCTTGTTCATACCGCCAAACGCTATGCTTACATTTTTCAACAAACTTATCAATTCCATAGTCTTCAATTTCTTTTTTTCCAGATATGCCTATCTCTTTTTCAACTTCAAGCTCTACTGGCAAGCCATGTGTGTCCCACCCTGCTTTTCTTAACACATCATACCCTTTCATAGATTTATAACGTGGAATTATATCTTTAATGGCACGTGTTAGCATATGGCCTATGTGTGGCATTCCATTTGCAGTTGGAGGCCCATCATAAAAAGTGAAAGGCTCTTTGCCTTTGCTTTTCTCTTTGCTTTTTTCAAAAATATCATTGCTTTCCCAAAATTTTAATATTTCTTTTTCTCTTGCAACAAAATCTAATTTCGTGTCTACTTTTTTGTACATTTAAAATCTCCTATAAATTATTTTTTCCAAATGAATGTGGAAAAAGTTCTTCAAAAGTATGTTCTGTATGCTCGCCATTTTTATTTTTTGCGATTATTAGCTTAAAATCTTTATCGCAAAACTCGGCTAAAGTTTGCCTGCAAACCCCGCAAGGGAATGTGTGCCCTTTTTCTTCGCCTTTTTTAAAGCCCGCTATAGCTATTGCTTTAAATTCTTTTTCACCATTGTGCACTGCAGCCGCAATTGCTACACGCTCTGCACATAAAGTTGGGCTAAATGCTGCATTTTCAATATTTGAGCCTGTGTATATGTTCCCATTTTTCGTTTGCAATGCACAGCCAACTTCAAAATTTGAATATGGGCTATAGCTTTTTTTAGTTTGTTCTATAGCTATGTTTATTAAATCTTGGCTCGTTAATTTTTCTTCTTTTAAATTTTCCATTTAATCACCTGTAAATTTTTTTTAGAGTTTAACTTTATAAAAGATTTTCGCTTTTGAAATTTATTTTACTAATATTATAAAGCTTTTTAGTAAACATTGCAAGTGGTTGGCATTAAAACGTTTTATAAATCTGGTTTTAAAAATGGTTGACATTGTTATAAATATAAATTATAATTTAAACAGTAAGGTTTTAAAAAATGGATTGAAAATAAGGGTTCAAATTGCTAGCTTTAATCTTTATATTTTAACTAAATTTAATATCCTTATGTTAGAGTGTTGCTAAAATTTAATTTTTTAATTTTAATTTGAACGTACGTCAATTTAAGATTACAAATAAGTTTTAAGTGTACATAAAAATTTAAAATTTGGAGGAATTACGTAAATGAAGAAGCTTTTATCTTTATTTCTAGTGTTTATATTTTCATTTTCAAACATTACTTTTTTAAACGCAAATAAAAATGAAGTTTTGCCAAATATTTATGATTTGATTGAGTGGGGTTTAGCAGATGATTTTTATATTTTAGAGCATACTAACTATTTTGTTGTTCTTAGAATTACTAGCGATAGTATAGCCTTAACTTTAACGTATGATTTCTACAATAACTATGTTATCATAGTTTCAGAAGTATTTAATCCCCTATCAAGAACTTTACAAGTCACTTTTGAAGATAGCTTTTTACTACAGTTGGACATAGATAACGATTTTAAACCATTGAATGATATAAATCTTATTAGAACATATCAAACAGATGGTTACTTCATAGAGGAAAGAGCTGTTATAACTCTTGGAACTATTTTAGGTGCAGCTGCTTTAAATGCACTTATAAGGCTTCTACTAACTGTAGTTATAGGAGGTGTTACTTTTGCGGTAGCTAGTTCTATAACGGATGATTTAAGTAGAAGAACATATAATCATTTTATGGCTGTTCTTCGTGATGGTCAATTATTAATAGGACCTTCGATAACTTTAACTGCTGCTCAAACTCGTTTGAGAAATACAGCAATTCCTAGGAGTGAAAGAAATGTTTGGTCAAGAAATCATGCTTTAGCACGCACTGTTGCAGGAACAGGTGCAATATGGGATCCTGCTCATGTTAATAATGGTTCACCTAGTGATATATTTTTTAATCACTTTCACCCAGTTCCACGAAGTAATAATAATGGTCATTCTTTTTATGGTACAGGTTTTGCAGGAACTAGAGCTTGGTAGAACAAAACTATTTTTCAAAATATAACTTCGTTGAAAAGCCTTTTAAATTAGGTTCTTCAAACTATTTATATAAATATTTAAATGAAGATGAGGAAGAATTTTATAAATTCATGAATGAGTTATATAAAATTTATAAAAAAGGCTTAGTTAGGCAAATTCCAAAGCCAACAATTACAGAAGTTGGTGAGTTTTTAAAATCTAATTTTTTAGCTAGAGAAGTTAAAGAGAAAACTTTTTATGGCTTAATATATGATGATTTTATTGAAAAAGATGACCTCCATACTATTTATTTAATAGACGACCCTAAAATATTAGATGAATTGTACACAGAAAATGAAAATCAAGAATTATTAGAAATTGAAAATCAAAATCAAAAATATATTAATTCCATGTCTAAAAAAGAGTTGCAATATTTTAAAGATGAAAATTTAAAAATAGGTATTCCTAAAGATGGATTTAAAAGAGAAGCCGTTTTAGTATTATCAAGCAAAGATGGTATTAATCTCAGTGATTTTAATATTATATTTAGCTTTGCTATAAAGCTTTTTTGTGTTTCATATTCTATTATGGCTAGTAAAAATAAAGAGTATACGAGAGAAGATAAAAAAAATCACTTATTTTTGGAATATTTATGTAGCCTTTGGTGGGCTGGTTTTATTTAAGATTATTAATAGGTAAAAATTAAATCAATATTTTTTAGATATAAAAAGCCCCTCATAAGGGGCTTTTTATATCTGCATATTTAGCCAAAATAGCATTTAGCACATCAAAATATATATTTTTAATTTTACACTTTTTTTAATTTTGAGCTGAGAATTTAGCCATAATTATACTATCATTATTAATTTCAAATTGAATATTATCGCCGTGTTTGAAAAATAATTTTTCTCGAAGTTCGCTTCTTATGTGCACTCTTCCTAGCTCGTCAATATTACATATTAAAGAATTTTTATCTTCAAAATCTATGCTTTTTTCTGTTTTAGTTAAAATTATTTTTTCACTTTCAATGCTAATTTCAACGTTAGTGCCTGCTAAGTATCCAAATTTAAGGCGTTCCTCAGGTAATTTTATTAATCCCAAGTCGTTTAATTTTTCTATTTTCATTTTTTATTTACCTCCAATGTAGTTTTTAATTTTTATTACACTTTAAGTATATCATAATGCGGTTTATAGAAAACCTCTATTACTTCAATGCTTTGAAATGCATATTTTTAGCTAGTTTTATTTTTTTATTTTAAAAATTGCTTGCAAAAAAATATTAAATATGCTATAATTATTAGCATAAATTCAAAAATTTTGGAGTGAACTTTTTATTATTTGTAAAAATTTTTGAATTTTGCTTAGTATTCTTATGTACTAAACAAAAAATATAAAGTGTAGAGTAATTTATATAAACTTAAATTTGCTTATATGAGGGGGATTAGGAAAATGAATAAGAAAAAATTCATGAAAAAAACTGTTGTAGCTATAATGGCAAGCATATCAACAGCTACACCTTATGCTAGAATATTTCAAGTTTCACCTGTTAGATGATAAACTTAAATAGCAAAAAACTTAAATTAGGCTTATTAATTTCGGTTCCAGTTTTATTTTTTCTTATTTTAGCATTAATTTTAGCCTTTTATATTCAGATTAATGTTCGTTTAAGTTTAATACAAACAGCAAACCCTTTCATACCTCATATAACTATGGGGGAAGCTATATCAATTGTAAATAGAGAGTTTTTTATTCCAGATGGATTTTCTGATGCTATTCTCATTATGGAAGATGGTATGTTGCTTTACGATGTTTCTATAAGAAATAGCGAGGGAATTCTTATGTATACAGTTCCGGTAAATGCCGTAACCGGAGAGATGCATAGGCTTTATGTTCATGGTTCAGATAGATTTAGACCTATCCCAACGCATTGAATTAATAAATCCAATATTTTAATAAGAAACTAATATTATACGCACTTTGCAAGATAAAGAAATAAGCATTTTAGAGTAAGGAATTTTAGGAATAGGGAGGAAATAACTATGGGGATTATAAAAATACAGCCTAGCTGGTATTGGGATGATGGAGATTTATGGGATTAGAAATAAGCAGTTTAGAGTTTGAAATTTTAGAAAAAGGACGGGAATAAAAATGATTATAAAAATACAGCCTAGTTGGTCTTGGGATAGTGGAGATTCATGGGACTAGAAAAAAGCAGTTTAGAGTAAGAGATTTTAGAAAAAGGATGGGAATAATGAGGATTATAAAAATACAGCCAAATTGGGCATCTGTTGACGGTGATTCATGGGATTAGAAATAAGCAGTTTAGAGCTTGAAATTTTAAATAAACTTCCAAAATCTATAGCTAACACTAAGGTTGAGTTACAAAAGATTTCAGTTTTAGAAAATAAAATAAACAAATATTTTAGAGATTTAGGCGAAAGCACGCCACGCTTGTTAGATATTTTGCGTATTTTTGAAATATATAGAAAAAATTATGAGCGAGTTGATTTAAAAAATCTTTATTTGATAGCAGATCCTATTATACAGAGGCTTAATTATCTTAATTTTAAAAAGTGGGATAATTATGATATACGTATTGCGGGATTGGTTGTTTCTTATACAGCAACTTTTGAAGAAGCTAATGAGTTTGCAAATAACGCTTTTGAAGCTATAAAGCTTCATAAAGATAAAGAAGCAGTTAACAAGTCTAATTATAATATTCATTCAAATATTTTGATTAGGTTTTTACAATCAAAATTTTTTGATGTTGATGATATAGAAAATAAAGAAAGATACAAAAATTTAGAAAGGCTTTTTAAACACCATAGTCAAGAAGCTTTAAAAATATGCGATATTGAGGGCGAAAAATCTTATAAATATAAGCTAATGATATTAATAAGAATAGCCCTTTGGAATAAAAATTCAGATGAAGTAACTAAAAATCTAGCTCTTATTAAAGATACGAAGGATAGGCAGCTACATAAGACTATGAGAGAAGAAGTTGCTATTTGCAGCGACCATCCAGATTTTGAACTTAATGAAGAGCAAAATAGTATATTTATAGGCGATAATATAACGAAACGCCGTGAAAAATTAGGTATTAGCATTGGCGAGTTTATGGACTTATTAGACTATACCGATAGTTATGTATATGGTATAGAAAGGGGTGAAATTAACATCCCAACTAGTACACTAATAAAAATATCTAAAATATTGTCTATTTCTCTCGATGAGCTTTGCCTTGGCAAAAATAGAAAAAATATTAAAAAAGTTGTTTGATAATCTAGTATCTTAAAACAAAGTTAAAATTTAAAGAGCTGCACAGCTCTTTATTTTTATAAAGCAAATCAAAGCAAATCAAAGCAAAGGTTCATTGCTATAAATGGCTTAAAAACCCACTTTACAAACTGAAAAATTTATGGTAAAATCCTACTTATAATATACCAAAATAATCTTGAAAATAATCTTGAATTAAGCACCTCTAAAAACTGCTAAGTTTTTTGAAAGGTGCGTTAAAGATAGCCCGTTCTTCGGGCTTTTCAAGAGTAAGCTAAAAACGACCAGAGGGAGTTTTTAAAGATACCCAATTTGAAAAAGGAGGAAAAAATGAACCACAAACAAACAGCACTAAAAAGGCTTATATCTATAATTCTTTCAATCACAATTTTTGTTACTAGTTTTTTGCCTTTCACTAATATAGCAGTCGCTAATAGTTCTTTTCAAAGAATACCTAGCGAATATTACACAGCAAGTTTTATGTATCATAGCCAATGGTATGATAATACACAATTTA
>JGI24697J35500_11274912_pt1 | contig 13171 bp, 10 predicted proteins | sample TergutMp193P1_FD_35500 | JGI IMG/M metagenome (IMG submission 35500) | reverse complement strand
TGCAATATCTAAAACATTTTTACGGCGGACAAGCTCCCTAGCTTTTTTAGCGGCTTCCCTAGCTCTACTTGCGGTTAAAGCTTTTTCAACGATAATTTTTGATATATTAGGATTTTCTTCTAAATAGTATTCTAAAAATTCAGAAACAGCAGAATCAACAATTTGCTTAGCTTCAGAAGTGCCAAGCTTTCCTTTAGTCTGCCCTTCAAACTGAGGCTCTTCAAGTTTTATTGAAATTATTGAAGTTAGACCCTCTCTAACATCATCACCTGAGAGATTTTTTTCATTTTCTTTAACTAAGTTGTATTTTCTAGCATAATCATTTATGCTCTTAGTTAAAGCAGTTCTAAAACCTGAAAGGTGCGTTCCCCCCTCAACGGTGTTAATATTATTAACATATGAATATGTGTTTTCAACATAACCATCATTATATTGCATGGCAACTTCAACTGTTGCTCTTTCGGTTTCTTTTTCAACATAAAGAACTTCTTCAAAAATAGGAGTTTTATTTTTATTTATATGAGAAACAAATTCTTTAATTCCACCCTCATAATGAAAAGTTAGCATTTTTGCTTTTTGCTCTTTTGAAATTTGTTGACCCTCTTCATTTTTTTCTACCGAAAGAAGCCTGCTATCAATTAAATTTATTTTTAAACCTTTAGTTAAAAAAGCTGTCTCTTGAAGCCTAGCCCTTAATATTTCAAAATCATAAATAGTTTCTTCAAAAATTTCAGCATCTGGCTTAAAATGAACGAAAGTACCTGTTTTGTTTGTATCGCCTACTATTGTTAAATTTTGAACTTTATCTCCTCGTTCAAATTTAATTTCATGAATTTTATTTTCTTTATGAATTTGCACGATAGTCCACTCACTAAGTGCATTAACTACAGAAGCACCAACACCATGAAGCCCACCAGAAACTTTATAACCGCCGCCGCCAAATTTACCACCAGCGTGAAGTATAGTGAAAACAACTTCAACTGCTGGAATTCCTCTATCTGCATGAACACCTATAGGTATACCACGCCCATCATCTAACACGGAAATTGTATTTCCCTCGTGAATAGTTACGGTTATTTCACGGCAAAAGCCCGCTAAAGCTTCGTCTACTGCGTTGTCTACAATTTCATATACTAGGTGGTGAAGCCCTCGAGAGCTTGTAGACCCTATATACATACCTGGTCTTTTTCTAACAGCTTCTAACCCCTCTAATATTTGAATATTGCTTTCATCGTAATTAGCATTATTAACTTCGTTGTTCATATATTTTTCCTTCTTTAATCTTTTTCATATCATAATTTAAATCTTTTAAAAAATCTTCAACACCAGTGCAAGTAATAATAACTTGACCTTTTAAACTTTTTAATAAAAATTCTTGCCTATTTTTATCAAGCTCAGAAAATACATCATCCAAAAGAACGATAGGGTAAAGTTCTTTTTCTTTGTGTATGTGTAAAACTGTAGAAAGTTTCATAGCTAAGGAAGCTGTTCTCTGCTGACCTTGCGAGCCGTAAGTTTTAGCTTCTAATCCATTTATAGTTACTAAAATATCATCTCTATGAATGCCTGAAGTAGTTGTTTTTAATAAAATATCTCTTTCTAAGTTTTTTTCTAATTTTTCTTTTAATCCACCTTGCAAATTAATATTTACATTTGGTTTGTATAAAATTTCTAAAGTTTCCTTGCCATTTGTTATATCACTATGAATAATGCTAGCAAATTCATTTATTTCTTTTATATAATTTTGGCGATAGTTCATTATTTTTTCACCATAGGTTGCTAGTTGTTCGTCCCAAAGAAAGATTGTGCTTATATCTTTATCTTTTTTTTTAAGAAGATTGTTTCTTTGGTTTAGAGTTTTATAGTATAATCCCAAATCATAATAATACACTTTGCTAAGTTGGCAAAGTGTAAGGTCTATAAATTTTCTTCTTAAATTTGGCCCGTGCTTTACTAAGTCTAAATCTTCTGGGGAAAAAATAACTACTAATAAGTTTCCAAAAAGCTCGCCTAATTTTTTAATTTTGAAACTATCAACATAAATTTCTTTAAGATTTTTCGTTAAATGAATTTTTATTCTAGTATCTGCATTAAAAGTAACGAGGCTTATTAGAGTTTCTGTTTCACCAAACTTTATAAGCTCTTTATAATTATTAGTTCTGTGGCTTCGCCCAATTGCAGCAAAATATATAGCTTCGAGTAAATTAGTTTTTCCTTGTGCGTTATCACCATAAAGAATATTTATATTTTCATTTAAAAGAAGCTCACCATCTTCCAAGTTTCTTAAATTTTTAAATTCAAGCTTTTCTATAAACATTAATCCATACGAAGTGGCAATACTAAATATTTATAATTTTCAGAATTTTCAGCCATTATAACACAAGGGCTTAATGAAGTTCCAAATTGCATACTTATATTATCGGATTCTATCGCCTTTATAGCTTCAATTAAAAATTTAGGGTTGAAGCTTATTTCTAATTCATCACCGACTAATGCAATTTCAACTTCATCATACAAATTTCCCATATCGGAATTTGAAGTTATTATTAATTTTTCTTTTTCTATTTTTAATTTTGATGGCACAGTTTTACCGTCTGAAGCTATTATTCCTGCTCTGTCTAACGCTTCTAATATTTCGTTTCTATTTATAGTAAAAAGCGTTTTTCTTTCACCCTCAAATACTTGATTGTATTTCAAAAAATCACCCTCTAAAAGCCTTGAAGTGATTACAAATTCATTTGTTTCTATTAATACGTATTTTTCAGTAAAATAAATGCTTATATCACTATTTGCTGGTATTATTCTTGAAAGTTCTTTCATTGTTTTACCAGGAATAATAGCTTCATGATTAATCTCCGCTGCTAAATCTTCAGAACGCAAACTAACTCTAAAATTATCCACAGCTACTAAAATAATTTTTCCATTTTTTATTTCTAAAAGCTCACCAGTGAATGTTGGCTTATCTTCAGAAGTTGATATTGAGAAAATTGTTTGCTTTATCATTTTTCTAAAAAGCTCACCCTCTATTACTTCGCCAGAAAGAAGCTCTAAATCTGGAAGTCTAGGAAAATCTTCAGATTTTTGACCCATTATTTTAAATTCCACTTTGCCGCTTTTTATTAAAACGCTTCCTTTTTCATCTACTTTTATTATAACTTCTTCTTCAGGCAACTTTCTAATTACATCTGCAAAAAATTTAGCATTTATAGCTATTTCACCTTTTTCTAAAATGCCAGCTTCTATTGGAACTGTTTCTATAGCAGTTTCCATGTTGTTTGCTGTTAGTTTTAAATTTTCATTTGCAGTTATTAAAATACATTCTAGTATCGGCATTGTAGTTCTATTACTAGCTGTTTGCGAAACTAAATTTATATTGTATATTAATTTCTCTTTTGAACATACGATATTCATATATAACCTCCTCCACCTTTGGTGGGGCATAATTTTTTGGATATTTTTAATTTGTTATCTCTTTATTTTTTGGATATTTTTAACTTCCATGTTATATTCCAAATGGCAATCTACTTTTTATAGTTTTTTAATTGCCCCAATTTTTAAATAAACCAAAGTCAGTATTAATTAATTTATTTTATTTAGTAGTAGTAGGGTGTGTTAATTTGTTGATTAGTGGTTAAAATCTTTATAAAATAAGGCTTGGTTAATCTTCACCATTTGTTATTAACTTTTCTATCTCTAAAACGATTGCTTTTATCTCTGAATTATTTTCCACGGAATCAACGATTTTTTCGCAGCTGTGGATAACTGTTGAATGGTCTCTTCCACCAAAGGCTTCCCCTATGCTCGTTAATGGCATATCTATTAATTTTCTAGCAAGATACATAGCAATTTGCCTTGGGTAAGCTATGTTTTTTGAACGCTTCTTACCAGTTAAATCATCTGTTGTTATGTTAAAATAGTTTGCAACTATTCTTTGAATTAACGGTATATCCACAACCTTTTTTCTTTTTGTTGATAAGTGTTCAAGTGCTTTTTTCGCCATTTCTAAAGTTATATCTATTTTTCCGTCCATTTTAGATATAGCTATTATTTTTATTAAAGCCCCCTCTAACTCTCTTATATTTGAGTAAAAATTATCCGCAATAAACATTTGAACTTCTTTAGGAACGTGTATACTTTCTAAAATAGCTTTCTTTTCTAAAATAGCCATTCTAGTTTCAAAATCTGGCAGCTTTAAATCGGCAATCATACCTTGTGCAAATCTTGAAGTGAGTCTTTCTTCCAATGTTTTAAGGTCTTTTGGGGGTTTATCACTTGAGATTACTATTTGTTTATTTGAATCTTTAAGCACATTAAAAGTGTGGAAAAATTCCTCTTGTGTGCTATCTTTTCCTTGTAAAAATTGAATATCATCTATTAATAGCACGTCTGTATCACGGTATTTATTTCTAAATTCTTGGTTTTTCATTTGTTGAATGCTCGTTATAAGCTCATTTGTAAAAGTTTCTGTTGAAACATATAAAACTTTCATTTCTGGGTTTTGTTCTTTTATAAAATTGCCTATAGCGTGCATTAAATGTGTTTTTCCAAGACCAACGCCTCCATATAAAAATAAAGGATTATATTCAGTTCCAGGTTCATTAGCAACAGCTATACTAGTTGCATATGCAAAATCATTGCTCCTAGCTTTAACAAAAGTTTCAAAAGTATATTTACTAACTAAATTTGATTTTGTTTTATTTTCCCTTTTTGCTTCATCTTCAGGTAATATAATTATAACATTATAATTTTCACCTGCCAAACTTTTAAAAGTATTTAAGACTGTGTTGTAATATCTTTTTTCCACAGAATTTTTTATGAATACATTTGGTGCAGTAAGGTAAATTGCTTCATTGTCCATATGGACTGGTTTTAAAATTTTAATTATAGTTTCGTATGTAACCTCTGTAAATTGCCCGTTTAAGGCAAGGAGCGTCTCATTCCACAAAAGTTCCATTTTGTTTATCATAAGTTATCCACCTTAGTTATCCACATTGTTTAAACAGTTGTGGATAACTTTATTTTATTTGGTTATATTTTCGTGGGTATTTTTCTGGTGTATCTTTAATTTTTTCTATTATTACTAGCGAGCGTTCATAGTTATCCACATTATATTCAATAGTTTCTACAATTTTACCACCGAGCTTTTCCACAATTTCTTTTGCTTCTTCTATCTCTCTATAAACATCTCTTGCTTTGTATGCTAGCATATGCCCGCCTATTTTAAGGAATGGTAATGAATATTCAGCTGTAATTTTTAAGTGAGCAACAGCTCTTGATGTGGAAATGTTGAAAACTTGTCTATAACTAGTGTGGGCAATTTCTTCTGCACGGCCTATAATTGTTGAAACATTGTCTAAACCTAGTTCACCAATTGCTAAATTTAAAAAATTTATTTTTTTAGCAGTTGAATCTAATAAAGTGAAATGAACATTTGGAAGTTCTATAGCTAGTGGTATTCCTGGAAAGCCTGCCCCTGTTCCAATATCTATGCAGTGGCCTTCAAATTTAAAATGCTTAGCTGGTGTTATGCTGTCTAAAAAGTGTTTAACTCTTATTTCTTCTGGGTCAGTTATAGCAGTTAAATTTATATTTTCATTGTATTTAAGTAGAAGCTCTTGAAAAACTTGCAGTTTCATTTATTCTTCCTCATCTTCTAAGTTTTCTCTGTATCCGCAAGCTTGCTCTGTGCAAGCTAGTGTAATTTTTTTATAACCCTTTTCAACCATAAGTGCGTTGCATTTTGGGCAAGGCTTTTTAGCGGGTTTGTTCCAAGAAATAAAATCACAGCTGCTTTCATTTTCATCTACATTGTTATTTTCACAGCCAAAAAATTTACGCCCTTTTTTGCTCTTTTTAATTAACACTTTGCCATCGCATTTTGGGCAATTTACGCCTGCTTCTTCAAAAAATGCTTTTGTGCTTCTGCATTCAGGGAAGCCTGGGCACGCTAAAAATTTTCCGAAACGCCCAAATTTAACTACCATGTTTTTTCCGCATTTATCACACAAAACATCTGAAATTTCTTCAGTAAGTTCTATTTCGCCTATGTTTTCTTCAGCTTTTTCAACTAAATCACTAAAGCTTGGGTAAAATCCTCTAAGCACTTCTTTCCAAGCTAAGTCTCCATCTTCAACCATATCTAAGCTAGATTCCATTCTTGAAGTAAATTCAACATCTACTATTTCGCTGAAATTTTCTTTTAAAATGTTGTTTACTATTTCGCCAAGCTCTGTTGGATAGAAAACTTTATCTTCTTTAGTTATATAATTTCTAGCTGTTAAAGTCGTTATTATAGAAGCATAAGTTGAAGGTCTTCCGATTCCTCTTTCTTCCAATAATTTAACTAAAGAAGCATCATTATATCTTGGTGGCGGTTGTGTAAAGTGTTGGTTTTTATTTAATTGCTTAAGTGCAAGTTCAGTGCCAGATTCCATTGCAGGAAGTTTAGTATCTTCAATTTTTTCTTTTTGAATAATTAAAAAGCCTGGAAAATTTAAAGCACTCGCATTTGCTCTAAAATTATAAATTCCAGCTTTAATTTTTGCGGCGGTTGTATCAAAAATAGCGTCTGGCATTTGGCTTGAAACGTATCTATTGTGTATTAGAGTATAAAGCCTTATCTGGTCTCTAGTGAGTGTCTCTATCATAGAATTTGGAGCTAAAGTTACATCTGTTGGTCTTATAGCTTCGTGTGCATCTTGTGAGCTGTTTTTATTTTTATACAATCTAATTTGTTTCGGTGTATACTCTTCGCCGTATCCTTTTTCTATATAATTTTGAAGCTCTGGAAACACTTCTGGTGCAATTCTTGTAGAATCCGTACGTATATACGTTAATAGTCCATTTTCATAGAGTTGCTGGGCTATTTGCATCGTTTTGCTCGTTGCAAAGTTTAAATTTTTCGAAGCTTCTTGCTGAAGCGTTGAAGTTGTAAAAGGGGCACTCGGTTTTCTAGTTCTTTGCCCTTTTTTAATTTCATCTACTATAAATTTTTCTTTTTTAATTTTAGATTCAAGCTCGTTTGCTTGTTCTTCATTTTCTATGTTTACTTCTTCGCCGTCTATATTATGAAGCTTAGCATTAAGTTTTGCTTTGTTTGCTCCTAAGTCTGCATCAAAGCTCCAATATTCTTTCGTTATAAATGCGTCTATCTCTTCTTCACGGTCGCAAATAACTTTTAATGCAACAGATTGAACACGCCCAGCACTTAAGCCTTTTTTTACTTTTTTCCATAAAAGCGGGCTAATTTTATAGCCAACTACCCTATCTAATACTCTTCTAGCTTGTTGGGCATCTACTAAATCCATGTTTATGTCTCTAGCTTGTTTAATTGCATTTTTAACTGCTTCCTTAGTTATTTGATTAAAAGTTACACGTAAAACTTTATTTTCATCTACACCTAAAGCACTCTTTAAATGCCAACTTATAGCTTCGCCTTCTCTATCGGGGTCAGTTGCTAAGTATATTTTATTTGCTGATTTTGCTTCTTTTTTAAGCTTTGATAAAATTTCGCCTTTTCCTCTAATTGTTATATATCTTGGCTCATAATCATTTTCAAAGTCTACACCTAGTGTGCTTTTTGGCAAATCTTTTATATGCCCTACACTTGCCTCTATTTTATAAGTTTTTCCTAGAAATTTTTTTAATGTTTTCGCTTTGGCTGGGGATTCTACAATAACTAGATTCATTATAAAGTTTCCCTCCTTTCTTTAATTTTAGCATATAGTTGCCTTAATATTATATTAGACTACCGTATATTTTCCGCCAGCTATTCTTTCAGCTTGCCCTTTTAATTCAAGCACAGTTAAGTTATATTGTATATTTTGATAAGTATCATTTAATCTTTCTGCTATTGTTTCTGGTGTCAATTCTTCTAAGCTTATCAAATCATATATTTTTTGCTCTAATTCCGATAATCTAGGTAAGCTTTTTTCTATTTTTATTGGTGTAAATACCATATTCATGTCTTCTATTATGTCCATTGGGCTTGTTAATATACGTGCACCGTCTCTAATTAGCCTGTTAGTGCCATAGCTTAATCTATTGTTTATATTTCCAGGCACTGAATATACTTCTCGCCCTTGTTCTATAGCTTGTTTCACTGTTATTAAAGAGCCGCTTTTTTTACCAGCTTCAACTACTAAAACAGATTTAGAAAGCCCAGAAATTATTCTATTTCTCATAGGAAAATACTTTTCAATTGGTCTCACACCTGGGAAATGTTCACTTATTATGCAGCCATTTTTTTGTATTAATTCATATAAGCTTTTGTTTTCTGGAGGGTAGCAAATATCTACCCCAGAAGCTAGCACAGCAATAGTTGGGCTTTTTCCTTCCAGAGCCCCTAGATGAGCTTTAGTATCTATTCCTCTTGCCATTCCACTAACTACACAAATACCGTGTTCGCTTAAATATTTACTCACTTCATGTGCAATTTTAGATCCATAAGCAGAGCATATACGAGAGCCTACAACAGCCGCCATAGGTAACTCAGGAAGCTTTCCTTTTACGTATAAAATTATTGGCGGGTCGCTAATTTCTTTTAAAAGTCTGGGGTATTCATAATCATATTGCGTATAAAATTTAATATTTAGTCTATGTAATGTTTCTAATTTTTTATCAATATCAATATTTTTGGCTTCTAAAATTTTTTCTAAGAAACTTTCACCGATTCCGTGTATCATTCTAATGTCTTTCGGAGTTGCTTTATATACATTTTCAGCATTTTCAAAATACTTCAAAAGAGTTTTTGCTTTTTTAGGACCTATTCCAGATATTAAACTTAGCCACAATAAATATTTTTTCTCCATTTTTTCTCCACTTTCTATTGCAAAAACTTTGGGAATACTATATAATATTAGTTTATAAAAATTTATAAACTACACACGAAAAAGGAGTTTTATAAAATGCAAATTTTTTTACAAATAATTTTAATGATAGTTGGTCTCGTGCTTTTAATAAAAGGTTCAGATTTATTTGTTGAAGCAAGCTCAAATATAGCTAAGAAGCTTAAAGTGCCGCCTATATTAATTGGTTTAACTATAGTTGCTTTTGGAACTGCAGCACCCGAAATAGTAATTAGTATCTCTTCAGCAAGAAGCGGGCTAAGCGGGCTTGCTATGGGTAATTTAATTGGTTCTAATGTATTTAATTTAATTTTTATATTAGGTGTTTGCTCTTTGATAGGTCCATTTGTCGTTGATTTTAAAAAAATTTATAAAGAGTTTCTATTTTCAGTGTTTGCCGCTATTGCAGTTTTAACTATGCTCATTTTCAGTTATGATTATATAACTAGGTTGGCAAGCGGTGTTCTTTTAGTAGTATTTGCTATATATATGTTTATGATTATAAAGCAAAATTTAAAAACGAAAGAAGAAGAAGTTGAAACCGAAGCTTCAAAAAAATTAAAACCAGTTTGGTTAAGTTTATTATTAATTTTAGTTGGGCTTGGTATGATTCTTTTCGGTGCAGATTTAGTAGTTGATAGTGCAGTATTCATAGCTGAAACTTTCGGTATAAGTGATAGGGTTATTGGCTTAACTATAATCGCTGCTGGAACTAGCCTGCCAGAGCTTTCAATATCAATATTTGCCTTTAAAAAGGGTAGGGGTGATTTGGCACTCGGTAATATTATAGGTTCTAATGTGTTTAATATTTTATTTATACTAGGCTTAACTGGCGTTATAACTCCGCTAGCTGTAGACCCTGCTTTAATTATAGATAGTGCAGTGTTATTAATAGGAAGTTTAATTACTTTGCTATTTCTATACACTGGTAAGAAGATGATAAGATTTGAAGGTATAGCACTTTTAGCAATATACTTTGGATATATGATTCATATGGCTTTAAATTTATAATACTTAGCCTTTCTAAGAATTAACAAAAATGCGGGGAACTCTCTTAGAGGAACGCAAGCACAAAAGCTCTCTTATTCCTAGGCTGCTATTGTTTGCTAGCTCCTCTATTTTTATTTTACCTTTTCCCTCACCACCGATTAAAGTTACTTCGGCTTTTTTCCAGCTTTCATTTTTTTCTTCAAAAACATCGGTAACGTCTATTATTATTTGGTCCATACATACTTTTCCAAGAACCATACATGATTTATCATTTATCGTTACTCTTGCATTATTAGAAAGTGTTGATGGGTATCCATCTGCATATCCTATTGGCACTATAGCTGCCATCGTATCTCTATTAGTAAAAAAACTTCTTTCATACCCTATACTTTCGCCCGCTGGCACTTTATGAATGTGTGATATTTCTGAATATAAGCTCATAACAGGTTTTAAATTTAAAAGCTTTATGTTAGTATCTGTTGGGTTAATTCCGTAAAGAATAAGCCCAGGGCGTACTATATCATAATTAAGCTCTGGATATTCTAATATAGCTGAAGAAGCTGAGATATGCTTTTTAAAGCTGAAATAGTGTTCAGCATTCATAGTAATAAACTCAAATCTTTTTTGTTGGTTTATTACAAAATCTTTATCTCTAACGTCTGAAAGGTGTGAATATATACCCTCAACTATTATATTTTTGGCAGTTCCAAGCATTATAATCTCTCTTGCTGTATCTTCATCGGGTCTAAAACCATTTCTATTTAAGCCAGAATTAACTTTCACTTGAATTTTTGCAGGTTTTTTAAGTTTTATAGAAGCTTGTTGAATTTCTATACCTTGTTCAAACCTAGATACTGTAATTGCAATGTCATTATCTATTGCTTTTTCATAATCTTCTGCTAATATGTGCGTTAAAATTAAAATAGGTGCTTTAATTCCAGCCTCTCGCAACTCCATTGCTTCATTTATAGTGGCAACCCCTAAAGAAGATGCACCATTTTCAATTACTGTTTTGCTGCATTGCAATGCCCCATGCCCATATGCATCTGCTTTCACTATTGCCATAATTTCAGAGTCATTTACCCAATCTTTTATAGCTTTTGTATTGTTAGCTAAGTTATTTAAGTTTATTTGGGCATAACTTTTCATTTTATACCAATCCCTTTCACTTGAAATTGAACCTTAAGAGACTTTTCTTGATTTTTAATGTGAGAAGAAATAGCCAATTTTGTTTTTTCAATGTCTTTGCTTTTTAAGCTTTCATAAATTTCTTTATGGTCTTCTATTATTTCGGTTAAAGATGCCTTTTCTCTAATGTATATTGCTCTATATAAGTATAGCTGCTCTTTTAAATTTTTTAATATATTTATTAGCTGTTTATTTTGTGTGCAATTGAAAATAATATCGTGAAAATTAATATCGGCTGCAATCATTTTAACTACTTCATGGGTATTTACAGCTTGTTCAAAATTGTTTTTTGCTTTTTCGAGTTCACCCAAAATTTCTTCATCTATATTTGGTATTGCTAGTTTTATAGCTAAAAGTTCAAGCTCTTCACGCACAATTAATATATCTTGCAAATCTTTTAATGTAATATCTTTTATTATAGCACCCCTTCGCGGCAAAATTTCTAAAAAACCTTCCGCTGAAAGGGTGCTAAAAGCTTCGCGAACAGGTGTTCTGCTTACTCCTAAAATTTTTGCTATATCTTCTTCTAAAAGTCTTTTTCCAGGTTCTAATTTAAATGCAACTATCTCATCTCGCACATAATTATAAACTATATCTTTTAATTTTTGATTTTTATTTTCCACTCCTCCTCCTGTTAAATGTTCCTGTTATTATTAATTCTCTCACACCTTTTTTATAGAGTTCCCGCATTGCATAAGTTGCTGAAGTTTTGTTTCTAAAATAACCAAAGACAGTTGGTCCAGAGCCTGTCATTTGTGTTCCTAAGGCACCATTTTTAGTCATTATAGATTTAATATCTTTTATTTGGCAACTCTTGTTTGCTATTATATATTCAAGGTCGTTTGAAAAATTTTTTGATATTCCTTCTAAATAGCCTTTGTTTATATATTTTAGCAAATAGTTTATATTGTGAACTTTTGAAGGCCCTCTATATTCTTTAAAAACTGTGCCAGTGCTTACACTGAAAGGCGGCTTAGCAAGTAACACATGAATAAAAGGGTGTGGTTTAAGTGGCGTTATAATATCGCCTTTGCCTTCAACTAAGGCTGTGCCTTGGGTTAAAAGAAATGGAACATCACTTCCTAATCTTATACCTATTTTTTTTAATTCTTCATTTGGCAAATATATTCCAAAAAGCTTTCGCATACCTATAAGCGTTGCGGCACAATCTGCACTGCCCCCGCCAAGCCCAGCCGACACAGGTATCTCTTTAGTTAAGTGAATTTCAACTCCTTTTTTAATATTAAATTCTTTTCTTATAGCTTGTGCAGCTTTCACAACTAAATTTTTATTGTCTACTGGTAGCCAAGGTAAGTTAGTTTTTAAGTTTACAACTGGTTCATCAATTTTTTTTATAAAAATTGTATCATTTAATAAAAGGGTTTGCATAACCATTTTTAAATCGTGATAGCCATCTTCCCTTTTTCCTACAACTTTTAGAGCTAAGTTAATTTTTGCATTTGCAAGTAAAGTTACATATTTAAAGTTATCTTTATATTGCATACTCTAGTTTCTTTTTAGGTGCACTCAAAATTTCTTTTTTCTTTTCTTCATACCCTGGTCTGTCAAAAAGGGCATAAGTTGCGTTTTTACTTTCTTCAACGCCTGGCTGGTCAAAAGCGTTTATATTTAAAAATTCACCTGCATAGGCTGTTGCAAGTTCAAAGAAATATATGAGCCCGCCTATAGATTCTTCATTAACACTTTCAAGTGTTATAGTCATATTTTGCTTTCCGGCTTTAAGCAGCGCATATTCTGTTGCTAATTGCTCTGTTTGGATTAGCTTGCTATGTGTGTGCCCGCCTAGAAAAGATAAAGATGGTATTTCTTCATAAATTTTTGGTATCGTAATATCTTCTCTATAGTTTTTAACGCCTAAGAAAATTATTATTTTATCATTTGGACCCTCTGAATATAGCTGTAATTGGGAATGCTGGTCTGTTGTCCCTAATGCTTTAACAGGTGTAGAGCCTGTGTGAATTATATTGCCTTCTCTATCAAATTTTTTCCCTATACTTTCAGCCCAAAGCTGTGCATACCAATCTGCCATATATTTTAAGCTATCTGCATAAGGCATTATTACAGCTATATTTTTCCCATCTTTCATAGCTAGGTAATTTAAAGCTGCAAATGCAAGGGCGGGGTTT
>JGI24697J35500_11274913_pt1 | contig 13209 bp, 11 predicted proteins | sample TergutMp193P1_FD_35500 | JGI IMG/M metagenome (IMG submission 35500) | reverse complement strand
TTTAGCAGGCAGAGTGTCTAGCGGCGTTAATTTTAGGACAGAGCCATTTAACACATCAGAAGTTATTAGAGAGTTAGAAGCTGACACTAGTTTTATTTTCTTAGGTGAAAGTGCGGGGTGGTGGAACGTGCAAATCGGAAATCAAATAGGATGGCTCCACGGGAATCACGGTGAGCTGCTGCACAAAGACTAAAGGAGAGATTCTAAAATGGAGAAAATTAAAATTGCTTATGTAATTTCAACTTTAGAGAATTGTGGACCTGTCAATATTCTATTTAACTTGATTAAATACTTGAACAGATCTACTTATGAGCCATTAATTATTACTCTTTCTCCAGAAAATCATAAGACGAGAATCAAGGAATTTCAAGAAATGGAAGTAAGAGTCGTTCAGTTAAACCTCAGTCGTATAGAAGGGCTTTTTAAAGCAAAAAATAAAGTAAAAGCAGTTGTTAAAAAAGAGAATATCCAAATTCTTCATGGACAAAGTTTTAGAGCAGACGGCATTATTGCAAGCATTTCAAATATTCCTACGACGAATACGCTTCATAATTATCCTTTTTATGATTTTCCCATGACATATGGAAAAGTTCAAGGAAATATGATGGCGAAAAAGCATTTGCAAATAATTAAGAAATTAACGCGGCCGATTGCTTGTTCTCAATCAGTAGCAGCTCTTTTAAAAGAAAATCAAAAGATTTCTATTGAGTTTGTTCAAAATGGAGTGGATACGGAGGTTTATCAGCCTTCTAACCGTTCCCAAGAAGAATGGAAACAGAAATTGGATTTGGAAACAAATAAAAAGCTTTTTATAGTAGTAGGAACACTTTCTAGACGGAAAGATCCACTAACGATTATTGAAGCCTTTAACAATAGAGAGGAACAACTTCTCTTTCTAGGAGAGGGAGAGCTTTTAGAAGAATGTAAAAAGAAAGCGACCAATCCTAATATTAAATTTTTAGGAAGAGTAGAAAATGTGGCCGATTATTTGAAGGCAGCTGATTTTTATATTTCAGCAGCTCATGCAGAAGGACTTCCTAATACAGTTTTAGAAGCTTTATCTAGTGGAGTGCCAACTATTTTATCTGCTATTGGCCCTCACGATGAAATATTAGATTACGATAAAAAACTCAATAATTTCCTCTTCAAAGTTGGAAACGAAAATGATCTTTTCCAAAAAATAGAAGATATAAAACAATATAATTATGATGAATTAAGACAAAAATCAGAAACTATTATTAAGAATTATTTAAGTGCCCAAGTAATGGCGAAAAATTATGAAGCTATTTATCAGAAACTGATGGAGGAGGTGTAAATATGGAATTCTCTGTATTGATGTCGGTTTACGTAAAAGAGAATCCAGAATTTTTACGTGCCGCTCTGGACAGTTTATTAAATCAAACCGTTGTGCCAAATCAAATTGTCATTGTAAAAGATGGTCCTTTGACGAAAGCATTGGATCATTTGATTGAAGAATATCAAAGTAATTTTGCCACCCTTTTTTATATCGTTTCTCTGAAAGAAAACAAAGGCTTAGGAATCGCTTTACAAAAAGGATTAGAAGCTTGTAAATTTCCGCTAGTGGCTCGTATGGATGGAGACGATATTTGTGCTTCTAACCGTTTTGAAAAACAACTTCAAATCTTCCAATCGGATAAGAATCTTGATTTAGTGGGGAGTTCGATTCAGGAATTTGAGGGAGATATAACTAATATCATTTCCAATCGAAAAGTACCTTCTACTCACGAAGAAATTAGAAAATTCGCTAAAAAAAGAAATCCTTTTAATCATATGACGGTCATGTATAAGAAAAAAGCGGTTCTTGAAGCGGGAAATTATCAAGATTTTCTTTGGAATGAAGATTACTATTTGTGGATAAGGATGCTATTATCGGGAGCTAGATGCGCCAATCTTTCTGAGCCATTAGTATTTGCGAGAACAGGTGTGGAAATGTTTGGGCGTCGAGGGGGATTAAAATACGCTAAAGTAGAATTTAAACTTCAATGCTATTTATTAAGCAAAAAGTTCATTAACCTTTGGGAATTTCTTAGAAATATTACGATTCGCATGACGACGCGATTAGTTCCAAATTCTTTGCGAAAAATTATTTATTTAAGATTGATTCATAAATAAGGAGGATTGAAGTGAAAGAACCTATTTCATTAATTAAATTGCGTCATCACCTTGGAATTCTCCTTCTATTTTTCATTATTGGTCGGACGTTTCTCTTTCCTATTGGACTTTTTGCTCCCATTGTTGCTCATGCATTAACTATTATTCGAATCTTAGCGCTTTTTAAAATCGCTTTAGATTTATGGGATGAAGATGTACCTAAAAACCTTCCATTTCTCGGATTTTTCTCTTTTGTCATCATAAGTTTTTTTATTAGAGGAGATTGGAATATTTTATCTAATTTTGCTATCTTATTTGCCTTTAGAACTTTTTCTTTTAAAGCGTTATTAAAATATTTTTTCTGGTTCAATTCATTTTTCATGCTTCTTATTTTAAGTCTTTCCCAAATAGGAATTCTTGAAAATCAATTCCATGTGAGTGATTCAGGTAATTTGCGTTATTTTCTAGGATTTAACCATCCGAATGCAGCAATGCGCGCCGCTTTAAATGTTTGGGTCGCTTTTGTATTTTTTTATTGGAAGCGTCTAACGTTTAAAATAAAGAATCTTCCGTTCTGGATTTTTGTTCTAGCGATTCCAATTATCTTTTTTAGATTGACTTTTAGTCGCATGTCTCTTATTGGTATTTTAGTTGGAGCGATATTTTTTACATTGGCGAAATTCGTAGATTTCAATAAGAAATCTTTTAAAGTCAGTTTTGCTTTGCTTCCAACGCTTTTGACAATTTTAACTTTTGTCATGGCTCTTGTATTTTATAGCAATCAATTTCTTAATCGCTTTTTTTCATATCGTCCTATGTACTGGAATTATATCTTAACTTTGGACAGTCATCCTATACGATTTTTTGGTTATCATCCTACGGTGCTTAATAATCTATTTAATGGTAATCGTTTAATTCTGGATAGCACTTACTTGAGTTGGCTCATGGTTGATGGATTCGGTATGTTCCTAATTTATTTTGGGATTTTCAGTTTCCTTTTGTATGATTCGGCTCATAAAAATAACAAGCCTCTTCTTTTCTTATTAGTTACTCTTTTGACGTTCGGGTTTGGAGAAAATGTCTTTTTTGATATAGGCACGAATCCTCTGTTTTTCTTAATAATTCCTGCCTGCGGCCAACTGCAGCTCAATTTTTTGAAACGGAAACGATTGAGAAAACCATTAGAAGAACCTATTAAAATATTATATGGGATTACCCGTTCGGATTGGGGAGGTGCCCAAGTCCATGTTTTGGATTTAATTCGGGAAATGAAGAAAAAGGGCTATGAAGCAGAAATGTTTATTGGAGAAAAAGGGGATTTATATGATAGGCTTCAAGAATTAAACATCCGCACTTATTATAGACCTAACCTTGTTCATGAAATAAAGCCTTTGACCGATTTAAAAGCTATCGTGGATTTTTGTCGAGTCATAAAAAAATCTCGTCCTGACTTTGTTCATCTCCATTCTACAAAAGCTGGTTGGATTGGAAGAATTGCGTGTCTAATCATGAGAAAACCTGTGATTTTTACCGTTCATGGGTGGTGCTTTACTGATGGAGTTGCTCAAAAAAGACGGCATATTGGACGAGCTATCGAAAAGTTTTTAGCTCCCTTAACAGATATTATTATTTGCGTTTCTGAATTTGATCGAAATTTAGCTATTAAACAAAACGTCGCAGAACCCGAACAATTGGAAGTGGTTTATAATGGCGTTCAAGCGTTTAAAAAATCAGAATCATCACATAAAAATCCTATTAAGGTAACGATGGTAGCTCGCTTTACCCAACAGAAAGATCAACGCTCTTTAATTGAAGCTTTTACTTTTCTTGATGAAAGTTTTGAGCTTTATCTAATTGGGGATGGAGATAATTTATCCGCTGACCAAAAACGTACGAAAGAATTAGGGCTTGAAGAACGAGTGCATTTCTTAGGGGCTCGTTTAGATGTAGAAAATTTGCTTCAAAAAATGGATATTTTTGTTTTAAGTTCGAATTATGAAGGGCTTCCTATTAGTATTATTGAAGCTATGAGTTTAGGGATGCCGCTAATAGGATCAAACGTAGGCGGAGTTAATGAGTTGATACATCATGAAAAAAATGGGTTCTTATTTGAAGCGAAGGATTATCAAGCTTTAGCTGTACGATTAAGCCAATTAAAAAAAGAAAAACTACGTCAACAAATGGGACAAGCTAGCAAAGAACTTTATATGAAAAATTTCACATTAAACCAGTTTGTTGATAATACGGAAACTATCTATCAAAAATTATTGCGAGGGTGATTATATGCCAATGAGTTTTAATCAATTAAGTATTATCATTCCTCATTATAATGATGTGGATAGGCTAAAAATTCTTTTAAACTCAATTCCTAAATGGATACAAATTATTGTGATTGATGATAAAAGTACTGTTTCACTTAATTCTTTAAAGGCAACTTATCCCCACGTTTTATTTTTAGAAAATGAAACCGATAAAAAGGGAGCAGGGACATGCCGGAACATTGGATTAGAACATGCTACTGGACAATGGATTCTTTTTGCGGATGCGGATGATTATTTCACTCCGGAGTTTAAAGACGCTGTAAAGAACTATTTATCCTCAACGGTAGATGTAGTTTATTTTATTCCGAATAGTTTAGACTTGGCAACGGGTGAACAATCTCATCGACATATTCATTATGAAAAAACACTCCAAAACTATTTAGAAAATCCAACCTATGAAAATAAATTAAAAGTTCGGTATGAGTTGGTTGCACCTTGGTCTAAAATGATTAAAAGAGCCTTGTTAGAAAATTACCAAATTAGATTTGATGAAGTATTGGTTTCCAATGATTATATGTTTTCTACGAAGGTAGGTTATTATCTCAAAGATTTTGTGATTAGTAAAACAGTTATTTATGTATCTACGGAGAATCAAGGTTCTCTAACGAAGCAGATAAGTAAAGAAAACTTTTTGACACGCATTCAAATCTACATGAATGTTTTTGATTTTTTGCAAAAAAACTTAAGTAAAAAGGATTTTCAAACATTGGATATGGCTTCTTTAGGATTTTTGATTTTAGGATACCGGTATAAAATCTCCTTTAGCTTGTTGATAAAAACTGGTTTGCGAATGAAAAAAGTGGGAATTCCTCTCTTTAAACGAACTTATAAAAATCCGAAAAAAGTGTTGCGTTTAGTGAAATTCTATAAAAATAAGCACCGTGAAGAAAAGAAATTTTTTGTGAAAGAAGCAGTTGAGTTAAAACATTATCCTAACATTTCGGTTATTGTTCCGGCGTATAATTGTGAAAATACAATTATACGAGCCTTAGAATCTATAAAGAATCAAACTTATCCGGGAAAGATTGAGCTTATTGTCGTGAATGATGGATCTACAGATCGAACAGAGGAGATTTTAAATGCGTATAAAATCACGACAGAAAATAGAAACCTAAGCGTTTTTCATCATATTAATCAAGGAGTCAGCGTTGCTCGAAATAAAGGCATTGAATTAGCGACAGGAGATTATTTGCTGTTTTTAGATTCTGATGATTATTATTATCAAAGTGCTATTGAAAAGTATATGGAAAAGTTAGCTGAGACCAGTAACGATATTCTTATTGGAAATATTGAACAAAAAATTGAAGAGCTATTTTTAATAGGTGAAGATAAACAAAATCAACTTTATAATTTATTTCTTACGGGAGTGATTAATTCTCCTTGTGGTAAAGTTTATCGACGTGATTTTATAAGAAGAGCGGGTATACAGTTTAATCCTGAATTAAGTATCGGTGAAGATTTAATCTTTAACCTGCAAGCTTATTTTAGTGCAAAGTCAATTATCATTTATCCTTATATCGGCTATGTATATGATCATTCGGCAAGTCAATTGACGACGACTTATCCACAAGCTTATTTTTCGCAGCGGTTGCAACTTTTACAGCAAGTCGGTCAATTATTTAATGATAATCAAATTGAATTTTTGGATGAAAGTTGGTTTTATTGTAAGCTATGTTTAAGCGTTTATTTGAAATATCTGACTAATAAAGAAGCAAATTTTAAGGAAAAAATCAACTTTGTCAACGAAGTTAGAAATCACTCAGAAGTTCATTCAAAGTTAACGAAGAACCATAAATTGTTAAAAGTCAGAATTTTTTCAAAAATACTTACCAAATTTCCAGCAATTTTATTAGTTTTAGGATTGAACTTATTGCCTATTATCAAGAAATTAGCACCTCGCGGGAGCGCGGGTGTCAGTGTATAAAAGAGGTGGGAAGAGATGAAAATCGCAATAGTAAATCCGGAATTTACCATGGGTGGTGCTCAAACGGCCTGTGTGGCAGTGGCCAATGGATTGGCACAGTATGGGACACATGAAGTATTTTTGGTGGATTTTCTAGGAAAAGATCCTATTGAACATGCTCCTGATCCAGCGATCACTATGATTAGAAACCAATATAATCGCAGCTTAGTTGAAAAAATCGCTGCGGCTGCCAATAAAATAATATTTAAATATTTGAAGCGTGAATATAGCATTTCAAAAGTATCTGCTTCTAGGATTCAAGGACTGATACAAATTATCCAAAAACATGAAATTGAAAAGGTCATTCTATCGGCTGGTTATTTAACAGCAATGATCCCAATTTTGAAGAAAACTTTGCCACATGTTCAATTTATTGCGTGGCAACATAGTACCTATGAAATTTATACTACACGCTATACTAGATCTTATTCTAAAGAATATTTCAAAGGTTTAGAAGTTGCAGATGCTATTGTTTGTCTAACTAAAATAGATGCTGAAAAATTTAGTAAGCATAATACAAATAGTCAATGCATCTATAATCCGCTGACTTTAAAGCCGAGTGGAATTAGTACTCTAGAACATAATAATCTTATTTTTGTCGGACGCTTGGATTGGGAAACTAAAGGCTTAATATATTTAGGAGAAATCATGGAGCGTTTAAATTCTAAGATTCATTTAACTATTGTAGGAGATGGACCTGATCGAGAAAAATTAGAAAACTCCTTTAAAGAGCGAGGGATTTTAGAGCGTATAAAATTTATCGGACCTGTTAAACAAAGTGAAGTTTCAAAATATTATGAAAAGAGTGATATTGTTATTTCAACTTCAAAATGGGAAGGCTTTGGTTTAACTCTCGTCGAAGGAATGGCTTGTGGGCTTCCAGTCGTAGCCTTTGATAATAATGGACCAAACGAAATATTGAATAGAGGTGAATTTGGTTTTTTAATTGAAAAATATGATACAGAAAAATTTTCAGCCCATCTTAAAAATCTCCTTCAAAATAAAGAAAAAATGCAATTATATCAGAAGAAAAGCTTAGCAAGAGCGAAGGATTTTAAAGTTGAACGGATTATTGAGAACTGGTCAGCACTTTTGGAGAGTTAAGGTCCTTGTTGCATTTACAGATTTTTTGTAGATAATTTGTCCGTAGTTTGGTATAATATTAATGATACTTTTTACTGGGAGGGGAACTGGAAAGATGGAGGTTGTTAGGGAAGTGGAATTCGAAACGAAATACTCTAAAAAGGCTAAAAATAGAAAAAAAATTAAAGCCAATCAAGTTGATAGTAAAAGCTATCTTTGGTTTAAAAGATGTATTGATATTGTGGGAGCTTCGATGGGATTATTTATTTTGTTACCTCTTTTTCTCGTAATTGCTATTTTAATTAAGATAGAAGATTCACAAGGCGCAGTTTTTTTTAAGCAAACTCGGATCGGAAAAAATGAAATTCCATTTTCTATGTTTAAATTTCGTTCTATGGTAACGGATGCCGAAGAACAATTTGAAAAATTATTAACTCGAAATGAAGCTCAAGGAGCTATGTTTAAGATTAAAGAAGATCCTAGAATTACTAAAGTAGGCCGCTTTATTCGTAGGACTTCTATTGATGAGCTTCCCCAATTACTGAATGTTTTAAGAGGAGACATGAGCTTGGTTGGTCCTAGACCGCCATTGCCTCGCGAAGTGGAGCAATATACTTCGTACGATAAACAACGACTAATAGTAACGCCAGGATGTACGGGACTATGGCAAGTGAGTGGTCGAAATAGTTTAGGATTTACGGAAATGGTAGAATTAGATTTGGAGTATATTTCTAATATATCCTTTAAAAATGATATCAAAATTATATTCAAAACCTTCTCGGCTTTAGTGGGGGATGATAATGCATACTAGTTTGGAAGTGCTTATATGAAAAAGATATGTTTAATTTCATCTAGTGGCGGACACTTAGAACAATTATTGATGTTAAAACCGTTATTAGAGAAAAATAGCGGTTTCATTGTCACGGAAAAAACAAATTATGATTATGGATTTTCAAATTATAACTGGTATTTTTTAAAACAAGTTAACCGACACGAAAAAAAATTTTTAATTTTTATGTTAGTAAATTTTTTTAAAAGCATGAGAATTTTTATCAAGGAAAAACCAGATATAATTATTTCTACAGGTGCCTTGTCAGTTATACCTATGTGCCTCATTGGAAAAATATTTAAGAAAAAAATTATTTTTATTGAATCATTTGCAAAAGTAAATTCACCTACGCTAACAGGGAAATTTATTTATCGATTTGCTGATCAATTTTATGTTCAATGGGAGAGTATGAAAGAAATTTATCCTAATGCTATTTTTAAGGGGGGAATCTATTGATATTTATTACACTTGGTTCCCAAAAATTTCAATTCAATCGATTATTGCAATGGATTGACCAACTTATAGAAGAAAAAAAAATTACGGTTCCTGTATTTGCTCAAATAGGATACAGTGATTATAAACCTAAGCAATTTCCCTACCAACCATTTTTAAATCGTTCCGAATTTATCAAAATCATGGAGAAAAGTCAAATTATTATTACTCATGGTGGAACAGGGGCTATTATTACGGGACTAAAGAACGAAAAAAAAGTTATTGCTGTTCCAAGGAAAGCGAAATTTCAGGAGCATGTTGACGATCACCAAAATCAAATTGTTTCCGAATTTGGAAAAATGAATTTCTTATTGGCTGTTAATAGTAAAAAAGAAATGGAAGATGCAATTTTAATGATAGAAGATGCGCACTTTGAATCGTATGTATCTTCAACCGATGCTCTACTTTCGTCAATAGAAAGTTTTATTGACGAAGAATTATAGCTTGAAAATTTCAAAAGGGAGAAGCTTATGGAGAAATTAGCTCAAAAATATTTTGCTTTGAGAGAGTCTGAATTTATTTGTTCCTTGTCTAGAATTGGTTTCTATCTAATGCTTATTGTACAAGTTGTTGTTGGCAGTTCAATGTTACGTTATAATGCAACAGTTTCGTATCTTTTTTTTCATATATTTTTAAGATATATTGGATTAGCAGTCATATTGTTTGTTCTTCTATTTAGGAAAACATCGAAAAAAGAACTATACATTTATTTTTGTGCCGTTATAGGACTTCAAATATTGAGCTTAGTAACTTCTTTCAGGGCACAGCCTGTCTATCTTTTAGCTACTGCATTACTTGTCAAAGAGGAAGATGGAAAATGGATTGCGAAGGCTATATTTCAAAGTCTCCTATTCAGCTTTTTAGTTGTAATTGGACTTTACAGTAGTGGAATCATCGCAGCAAGATATACGGAACGATGGGATGGCATGTGGAGAAACTCTCTCGGCTTCTGGCATCCAAATACGGCAGGGGCTATATTTGTTGCCGTGTTAATGGGATATTTAACAACGCTAAAAGAAAAATCTAATCTTTGGATTATCTTATTGTTTGGGGCAGCATTTGCGATTACTCATTATTTTAGCGATTCGATGACAGCTTTTCTATTAACTGTTTTATTGATTACTTATACTTTATTTCTGAAGATCTTTATGAAATTTAAGAATTTTTTATTCAAGGCAACGCTTTGGATGTTCAATTTTATCGTGCCATTTTTTATGATCGCTTCTTATGCATTAAGCTTTTTCTATAATGAAAATAATCCAATCATGAGAAGAATATCAAGTTTGACTACGGGTCGATTAGGATTTGGGCATGTATTTGTTCGAGAATATCCTATTACTTTACTTGGACAATCACTCACTTTTCGTTCAGGAAATGAAGTAGGAAGCAATGTAACAGCGGAAACTTTCCGAGTATTGGACAATGGTTATTTAAATGTTCTTTTAACCCAAGGATTAATATATACCGTTATTATTTTATTTATATTTATGTTAATCGTTAATAGAATGTTTAAAGAGGGACATAAATTCATGCCTATTATCGGTATTGCTATTGCAGGTTTTGGTGTTATGGAACAAAGTTTTATGATCCTTCCTTTTAATATTATCTTATTATTTGGAGCTCAAGTTTTAAATCGTTATATTAATTCCGACCATGATTTTTTTGGAATTAAAGCTATCATTAATGAAGAAAACAGATAGAAAGGATATAAGGCCCACTAATTTCAATTCGAAATTTGTGGGCTTTGTAACAGGGTGAAAAAATGTCAGGATTTTTTAAAAAATTTCTTCAATTTGCGATTGGTCCTATCAGTGGAACGTTAATTGGATTAATAACAATACCAATCACTACTTATTTTATTAGCCCTACCGAATTAGGGAGAGCGGCTATGTTTACACTTGCACAATCTCTGATGGGGTCCTTTTTGTACTTAGGACTGGATCAAGCTTATACTCGAGAATTTAATGTTGAGAGCGATAAAGATAATTTATTATTAAATGCGATGCTTTTTCCTTTTAGTTTAGCTTTTTTAGTAACTATCTTCTTTTTTGTAAATTCCTATTTTATTTCTTCTCTGTTATTTGATGGTGAATACTATCGTATCCCTGTTTATTTGACAGGAATTACTGCAATATTTATTGTTTTTGAACGTTTTGTACTCTTAAGATTAAGAATGGAAGAAAAAGCGATTGAATTTTCCATGAGAACGATTATGACAAAGATAATTACGTTAGTTACAACAATTATTTTTGTTACAACTATTCGACGAGATTTTATTGCTATCGTATTTTCAGTTGCGTTAGGACAAATTTTAGCTGATTTAGTTTTATTTTATCGTTATCGGAAAATGTTCAAAGTTAAAAATTTTAAATTTGATAAAGGACTTCAAAAGCGTCTTTGGAAATTTGGTTTGCCCATCATTGCTTCGGTAGGAATTGGAAGTGCACTTTCAACTTTTGATAGAATTTCTCTAAGAGCCTGGAGTGATTTTGAACAATTAGGACTATTTACGGCCGCAACGAAAGTAACGTCTCTTATGCTAGTTTTACAAGGAATGTTTACTACTTTTTGGGTACCAACCGCTTACCGTTGGCACGAAGAAAAAAAAGATTTAAGTAATTATCAGTTAGTAAGTGATGGGGTATTGGCACTTATGTCTATCGGCTTCGTTTTATTACTATTGTTCAAATCTTTAATTATCTTGCTTATTTCAGAACAATACCGTGAAGCTATTTATTTTATTGGATTCTTGAGCTTATATCCACTTCTTTATACTTTGAGCGAAACGACTACTTTAGGAATTGTTTTTTCAAGGAAAAGTTATTTCAACATTTTAGTGTCAATTATTGCGGTTATCCCCAACTTGATTCTTAACTTTTTCTTAGTTCCTCATTTTGGAGCGTTAGGGGCAGCGATTGGAAGCGGTGTTTCTTATATTTTCTTTTTCCTAGCAAGAACTTACTTTTCCTTCAAAGAATGGGGAGGATTTTCTATTAAAAAACATATTTTAATTATTATCTTTATGGTAATACTTTCCGTTATTAATACGCAGTCATCTCGTTTAGTCTATATCGTTAATCTGATTAGTCTTTTTATTATTTTATTTATTAATAGAAAAATTTTAAAAATGGGCATAGAAGAATTCACTCAAATTTTAAAAAGAAAAAAGTTAAAATCTAAAAATAGTTAAGTAGAGGTGGCTTAAGGTGAGAATTTTGATTATAAATACGGTTCCATTTAGGAACAATGGCATGTCTGCTATTATTTTAGATTATTATAAACAATTAAAGAATAATTTTCAATTTGATTTTGTGATAAATGAATTTATTGAAAGTCATTTCTTGAATCAACTAGATGAAAAAACTCATATTTATAAATTATCCAATAGAAAACGCAGACTTTTTGAATATATTGTTAAACTCAGAAATATTATAAAAGAAAATAAATATGATATTATTCATATCCATGGGAACTCAAGTTTAATGGCGATCGAGCTATTTGCTTGCTCGCATTCCAAGTCGAAGATGATTGTACACTGTCACGGTACCCAAAGCGATTATGGTTTCTTAGAAAAATTAACTCGAAATTATTTTTTCAGACATTATCATCAAGCGATTACTGTTGAATTAGAAAAAAGCTATTTATTTGCAGAGAAAGAACATACTGTTCTTTTAAATGGAATAGATGTCAATAAATATAAATTTTCCTTAGAGAATAGATTGCAAATACGGCAAAGCTTAAAAATAGAAAATAATACAGTTTTATTGCATGTAGGAAGAATGAATCGCTCAAAAAATCATCTATTTCTTTTAAATGTGTTTAGCGACTATTTAAGTATGGATCCTACTGCTCTTTTAATTTTAATTGGAGATGGACCTCTAAAAAATGAAGTCGTTGATGAAATAAGAAAGCTAGACATTGAAAACCAAGTTAAATTAATAGGATTAGTTGAAAACACATCTGATTGGTATTCGGCTGCAGATATTTTTCTTTTGCCTTCAAATTTTGAATCTTTCGGATTGGTTGCAGTAGAAGCACAAGTAAATGGTCTTCCTTGCATATTTAGCGAAAACGTTTCAAAAAAAGTAAAAATTTCTGAACGAGTTACATACTTAGAAACAAATAACACTTTTAAATGGATAGAGACTATTTTAGATTATTCTAAAAAGAAAAGACCACAATTTTTTAATCAAGTGGCTGAAGATTATTTAAAATATGATATCTCCGCGTCTGCTAATAAACTAAAAGAGATTTATTTAAGGTTAATTGAGGAGAATTTAAATGAAAATTAAAATCATCAGTAAAAAGCTTTCTGGAAAGGGTGGTACCGAAATAGTTATTAGAAATATGATGCAACAATTGCCAATGTATTTTAAAGAAGCTAATATGTCTTTAACTATTATTGATAG